>Ga0265297_10005561_pt1 | contig 19091 bp, 12 predicted proteins | sample Munlanlwell13791_FD_192502 | JGI IMG/M metagenome (GOLD analysis project Ga0265297, IMG submission 192502) | Leachate microbial communities from a municipal landfill in Southern Ontario, Canada - Leachate well 137-91 | ecosystem: Engineered > Solid waste > Landfill > Unclassified | place...
GCTGAAGAGAACGTTCCCGTTCTTGAGGATGTGGCTGAACGTGATGTGCTTCTCCTCGGGGAACGCAATGCGGTGCGGCCATGTGCGGCCGTTGTCTTCGGAGAGCATCACCTGCCCGTCACCGTGGCCGAACGCCCTGTTGTCGCACTGCGAGTCAATGTAAGGCCCCGCCGGCTGCGCCCGATACCAGAAGTGATCGTTGGAAGGGAACTCGTCGGTGGCGGCGTTGAGTTTGCGATTGGCGGCTATCATCATCCCGCCGGCGGTTGCTGCCGTGGCGCCCAAAAACTTCCGGCGAGTGATTCGTTGTTGTGGCTTCATGAAGTTCTTCCTTTTGTGATGCTTTGGAGCTTTCGTTCGCTTCTGTGAGCGCTTTGATTTGTTCACGATCGCGAGGATACGCCAACCCCGCAAACCGTCAACGGGGAATCCCTCAACAACCGGTAGGGCGCGACCGCCGGGCGCGCCGCTGGCGCTCATTGAGAAACAACTCTCGGCGCGCCCGGCGGTCGCGCCCTACCGGCAACGCTTCAGTTTTTCTCAAAATGGCTGACTGTTCCGACGGCGGATGTAAATCTCATCAATGGCCGCTTTCTCCGACAGCGACAGCAGGAACATCACTGATTGGGCAATGTCCTCCGGCCGCATCAGGATCGAACGATCCAGGTCCGGACGCGCGTCGCCGACCATGCCCGTGTCCACGCCGCCGGGCAGGATCGCGCTGACGCGGATGCCGTGCGGCTGGGCCTCCACCGCGAGCGACTTGGTCAGGCCCATCACGGCGTGCTTGGTGGCCGTGTAGGCGGCCTGATTGGGATAACCTTTGAAACCGACCACGCTGGAGATGTTGATGATGTAACCGCGGCGCTGCGGGATCATCAGGCGCATGGCCTGCTGGCAACACCAGAACGTGCCGAGCAGATTGACCGCCACCACCTGCTTCAGGTCCGCGCTGGCGAAATCCACCAGCGGTCCGAACCGGCCGATGCCCGCGTTGTTGACCAGCACATCCAGCCGCCCCAGCTTTTCCCTGACTTGCGCGAAGGCCGCGCCCACCTGGTCTTCCTGCGCAATGTCCAGCGGCAAGGCCATGGCCCGGCCCCCGGCGGCGACAATCTCCCGCGCCACCGTCTCGATCTCCGCGCGGCTTCGGGCCGCCGCCACGACGTGAGCGCCGGCCGCTCCCAATGCGCGGGCAATCGCCCGGCCGATGCCCCGGCCCGCTCCAGTGACCAAGGCTACTTGTCCTTCAAGCTGTTTCGACATGAGTGACGGACTCCCTTGCGCCCGCGCGATCAACTGCCGGCCACCAACCGCTCGACGAACAGGCGGCCCTTGCGCGCCTCGCTGATCAGTTGCGCGGCGTCGCCCGGGGCGAGCGTTTCGATGATCAACGGTCCGTGAGTAAAACCTCCCTTGGCCAACCGCGCCATCAGGGCCGGGAACTTCACCTGCCCGGCGCCGGGCGTGACGGCCACCTTCTTCGGATGCTGGTAATCCTTCACGCACATGCCGCTGACGATGCCATCGAGCACCGCGGCATCCTCCACGGGGTCCACCTTGCCGTCAGAGTAGAAGAAAATGTTGCCGGGGTCATACATCACGGTGAAGTTCTTGTGGCGCACCATATCGCACGCCTTGCGCAGCAACGGACCGGGGCCGGTCAAACCTCCATGCGGCTTCAGCACAATCCCCACTTTCTTCTCCGCGGCGTAGTCGCACACTTCGGCAATCGCCTTGCAGTGGTTCTCGTAAGTTTTCTCAGTGCCCAAGCTGCCCACCATCATGGACCAGGCGCCGGCGGCAGCGCAGTTGTCAATCATCCGCCGCAGACTCTCCACGCCGTCCTTCACCGAGCGGTCGCTGGCGAACGCGCCACCGTAGGCGTTGGGGATTTGCAGACCGCGCTTCCGGGCTTCCTCGCCCATCTTCGCGGCTTCCTCCAGCGGCGTGGCCGACGCTATCACCCGCTTGGTGGCTGACTTGATCCCCGAAAAACCGATGTATTTGAATCCCGCCTCCGCGATGGCATCGAATGCCTCGCCGTATTCGCATGCCGCCCACGGCCGCGTGTAACAGCCGATCTGCCAGCCCGTCGTCGGGGGAGCGCCGGCTGGCACGGGCGCGCTCAGGGCGCTTTGTCGCGACGCAAACCAGCCGCCAGTCGCTGCCGCTGCCGTCCAGTTCAAGAACTCTCGCCGTGTCAATCGGCCGCCGTCATTGTGTTGTGATCGTGTCATGGTGTGGTCTCCTCGCTGGTGTGGCTGCCGTGGCAGTCGAATGTCATGGTTTCGATCCCGGCTTGGGCGTCGATTCCTTCCCGTCGAATCCAACGATGTTGTTGTCGATGAGCTTGAACTGGCCGCTGACGGCGATGGCTTTCGTCGCGTTGGTGGCGCCGCCGCGCTCGACGAGGTTGTTGCGGAACAACGACGAGTCGCTGCCGTGGCTGTTGAACGCGACAGGCTGGGCGCAGCCGATGATGGAGTTGTCGTGGAGATTCCAGTTGGCGGAGGGCGCGAACACTTCGAAGCGGTCAGCGACCTTCATCGCGCGCGGCTGCCTGAGTTTGAAGTGAAACGTCTCCGGGTCGAAGGACTCGATGACGCCGAAACCGTCAGGTTTGGCGCCCCGGAACCATGCGATGTTCCAGCCGCGATAACAGTGAGACAGCCGCCGTTCCATCGGCACGATGCCGCGGCCAGCCTTGAAGGTCGTCGGATCCACGATCTCGCCTATGACGGAGTAGGCGGCATCGCTGGCGATACCCGGGCCGCAGTTGCGCAGGAGGTTGTCGTGGACGATAAGGTTGATGGCCGGCTCGGTCAGGCGAATCGCGGTGACGTTGGTGTCGCACGCCCCGCGTGTGTAAACCTGGTTGTCGCTGATGATGACATCGGAAGAGCCGACGTGGATGGCGGTGCGGACGCGCGACGGTTCGCCGATGGCGGTCATGTCCATGATGTTGCCGGTGATGTTGCAGTTGCTGGTCGGCAGATGGCGTTCGTCGCCGCCGGGAATGATCTCGATGCCGCAGGAGTTGTAGTTCACGAAAAGGTTGTTGCGGACAATCACTTGCGTGGCGCCGCACGTGGCCCGGACGATGTAACCGCCAGGGCGGTTGTTGTAAAGCGTGCGGCCCTCGAACACGTTGTCGGCAACGATGTGCTGGCCGGAACCGAGTTGTTCAAGGTGCTCGGCGCGGCTGCCGATGTTGCCCATCGCGATGGTGCCGGAGTTGCGGACGTAGTTGCCAATGAACCGCACAAACCGCGACGCGCCTTCCCACGTGCAACCGCCCACGTCCACGATGCGGCAGTGGAGCACGCTGGTGTTCTCGGCGAGGTCGTTGTTGTTGAAGCCGTTGCCGTCGCAGTTGGTCGCGGAGCAGCGCAGATAGGTCAACGACTTCGTGTAGGCCGACGGCGCGTTGGTGCCACTGCGGGAATTGCCCTGGCAGTAGAATGCCTCGCAATTCATCTTGCTCGCGTGACAGTTCTCGATCAGCACACGCTCGGTATTGGATATGTGCATGGCCGAGCACGGCTTCAGGCCGACGGGCCAGCAGGCCTTGCCGCTGCTGGTCTTGAAACTATGCCAGCCCGGCCCGTCACCCAATCCCGTGTGGCCCACCATCTTCAGGTTGCGCACGGTCACGTCGGTGCCGCCGTGGAGACTCACGCATGAACCGTAGCCCTCTGAGATGTCGAGCACCGTCTCCGCACCACTGGCGCCTTCGATGACCATGGCCTCGACCTTGCCCACCGAGAGGCCGCTTGTCAGCCGATAGTGGCCCGCGGGGATGAACACGTTGCGTTTCTCCCTCATCGCCCGCGTAACAGCGGCCTGCAACGCTTCGGAATCGCAATGTCGAACCGCTGCGCCCTTCACCGTCCGTGTCGCTGCGTGCGCAAGCGTCAGCGTGTTGCCCTCGATCTTCTCAATCTTGCTGAACAACGGGTCCCGTCCGTTGAACGTGATCATGTGGCCGGGCTGCCACTCCTGCTTCTTGAACTTGATCTCCACGCCGCCGCTGAGTGGCTGCCAGTCGAACGTCACCGGCACCTTCGTGCCCTTCCAGGTGCGCGCCATGTCGTCGCTCCAACGAAACGTGAGCGGGGCGGTGCTGTTCACTTCGACCAGATACACCGTCCAACTGCCGCTGCTGCCGTCGTAGCCGCGCAGTTCCGCCGCGTCACCAAGCGGCTTTGTGCCGTAGGGATTGTCCGGCGACTTCAGGATGCAGCGCGTGAACTGCGGATTGCATTTCGAGACCATGACGCCCTGGCCGACCTTGAAATCGCCGACTTTTGCGACCGTGATCTGTTTGGAGCCGTCCGTAGTTGCCGCCGTCGTCTCAAAGATTGAGCCGGACGCGCCGAAATCCGCCGCGTTGAGCCAATGGCTCACATGGCTGGGCGGGGCATTGGTCGCAGCGAGGCAGCGAATGGCGGTGAAAGCAAGGATCAGAAGGAGTGCCTGATTTCGGTGTGCATTCATAGAAATGGCTCCAATGCCTCGCCGAGAGTGCATCAACTCTGCACGGACGGGCGAGATTATTCCGTTGATCTGTTCGTGCCGGGCTGGATGCCGAGATCGGCAGCCAGCGTCTTGCGATAGTCCGCCTTGTCCACATTCTTCCACTCACGAATGCGCGTCAGCTTGCTGCGTTCAAAGGTCTGCATGAACGCCGCGAATCGTTTCCGGGCCAGCACGATCAGTTCGCGTTGCGATGCGATGCGCTTGCCGTCGGAAACTTTCGCTGCTTTCCTGGCTTGTTCGGCAATCGTGTAATCCACGCTCATCCGTGAGCGGCGGACTCGGTCGAGCGCGGCGGCGTCCCTCCTCACAAGCGCCTCGGCCTCGTCCCAGAGCGAGTTGGATCGAGCCAGTAACTCAACCGTCAGATGGGCGTGCGTCGGCTTGGCGTAGATGCCGACGTGGACCGGTTGCTTCTCGACGTAGTCGTGGATGAGGTCGAGGTATTGCTGGATCACCGGCGCCGCAGCGCCGTAGTAGGCTGCGAGGAACTCGCGCGTCGCCAACGCCTCGTCGTAGTCCGGGTTCCAAAGGAACTTCGCGATCAGATACGCCTTCAGCGCCACCATCTCGCTGTCGAACGTGTCATAGGTGCCTTGCTCGAAGACACCGGCAACGTGATTCGCGGCAAACAGACGGATGTTATCGTTGAGCAACCGTTTGTTCGGCAGCGGCAACAGGTAGTGCGCATAATCGGTCGTGTAGTCCCAGATCCAAAGCCGGTTGCACGCCCTGGCCCACGCCTGCAAGTCTGCCACGAACTTCTTGTTGGCTTCGTTGCAGCCACTCGCCAATGGATGCGAGAAGCAGCACTCGATGTCCGCGAGCCGGATGACGACATTCGGGCGCGGGCGCATCGTCTTCGGCGGCTGGCGCGACCATTGATACGCCAACGTCTCGACGATCTTGCCCGGGAACTCCTTCTCGACGCCTTCCGCGACACGGTTCACGAGATAGAGCAACGGCCCCATCCCGCTCTCCTCGGCCTTCGCCAGCGCCGCGCAACGGCCGCACTCGCAAGGCTCCTTGTTGTCGCTCTGGCTGAGCGAGAAGACCGTCGCGTCGGGTTGTTGACGCATGCCGGCGCGGATCGCCCCGGTGCAGAGCCGAATGACGTCCTCGTTGGTGCAACAATGCTGGGTTGCCTTTCGCCTGCCCTTGCGCAACGCGAAGTATTCCGGATGCGTGGCGAAGAACGCGCTCGACGGCACCAGTGTGTCGAAGGTGTGAACGAAGAACCCGAACCCGAACCGGATGCTGCCGCCGTGCCGCGCGTCAAGTTCCGGCACCGGCGGACGGATGTTCTGCCGCTCCAACAACCGTCCACGTCCGCCCGCGCCATTGAGCCGGTTTCGCGCCATCCAGTTGCCATCGAAACTTTCCCACGTGTAGGTCTCACGATACTCGAACACCGGCGTCCTGAGCTCATCCAGCCGCGGCAGCGCAAGCCGCCGGACCTGTGGAACCCGCTCGATCTCCGGCGTGAACCAGCGGCAACCGAGATGGTCCTCCAGCAGGTCATACACTCCATAGAGCGTCCCGCGCGGCTCGCCCCCGGCAATCACCAGCTTTTCGCTGACCGTGCGCAAGATGTAGCCCTCTTTCCCCAGCGCGGCCCAATCAATCGCAACGCCCAACGAATCCAACCGGCTGGATTTCCCCACGAGAATCTCACGCGGCTGCGCTGGTGCCGTGTCCGCGACGATCGGCAGCCGCGCGCCGGTGATCTTCTTCAGGTAATCCTGGAGTTCCTGCGCGGCGTAGTTAACCGACGGAGACACCACGCGAGGGACCACGATTTGATAGTCAGAGCGGCCGGCGTCGGCAAGCATCGCCCCGGCTCCCCTCCGAGCCACGGGAGGACCGGTGCAGGCTGCCAGAAACAGTGACGCAGCACCCAGAAGGCAAAAGATCGGTCGGAGCTGCATCGCTACGCCAGCTTTCCCAACTCGCGCGTGAACTGCGCGTTGGCGCCGACCTCGTCGAAGAACCACGGGAACATGCCGACGATGACGCCATCGGTGGGCTTGATGTTCTCAAAGGCGAACTTGAACGCGGCGCGCACGGTCTTCTGGTTTGAGCAGTGGCGGCCGGAACCGAGAATTTTGAAGCCAAAGCACGGCTGTTTCACCTGACGGACCACCTGCGTCATCGCCTTCGGGTCGTCCCGGAAGAATGGCAGGCCGAAGTCGAGCATGGGAATCTCCGTGTCCTTCTTCACCATCTTGCGCGTGAGGAAGTAGAAGCAGGTCATGAAGAAATCCACTTCCCAACCTTCGTCGGCGACGCGCTTGATGCAGTCCGGATTGTGCGCCGAGACGCCGGCGAGCACGCCGCAGTCGTGCGCCGCCTTCACGAAGTCGTGCACCTGACTCGACTTGCCGTCGGCGAAAAGCCGGTCGGTCGCGCCGCCGTGGTGAACCATCGCGATGGGCCGCGCCCGCTCGACGGCGTCCTTGATCTTCTCGCGTTGCGAAAAGAGGCAGAAGAACGTCATCTTGCTGCCGCGCTCGCGCAACGGCCGGATATAGGGCAACGCCAAATCGGGATCGGCAAATTGGTGGGTCGTGATGCCCGCGCGTTCACAGTTCTGGAGAAACTCCATCGTTCGCTCCGGCGTGAAGTATTCCTTCATGTGCCGGTCCGCGTGCTGGCCCGCGTAGGAATACCCGAGAACCGGATTGGAACCGGCAACGAGCCGGCTGATACGATGCTTGCCGAGTTGGATGGTCGGCATCGGCGCTTGCGCCGCCGCGTCCGCTGCTCCAACGACAGGCTTCGGTTGCAGCGCGGTGGCTGCAGCCAGGCCCACAACTTGCGCCAGAAAACTGCGTCGGTCGGTCGCTGTAATTCGATCATCGTGCTGTTTGTTGGTTTGCATTGTTCTTTCTTCCTTCAGGTTCACTTCACTGCGGTCATTCGGATTATCCACACCTCGCGAAACGCGCGTGTCAAACTGCCCATCGTTATGCCCGGCTCCCGGCATCATTTCCCGGTTCCTGTCGTCTTCGAACCGCGGAGTTCGATGAATATCGTTTCCATCGGCTCCAGTTCGGCGGCGAACTCCTTCGGCACCTGCACGTTCTGCCAAAGCGGCTTGAACGATTCGCCGGCTGTCGAACGGTGGATTTCGGCACTGTATGAATTCGCGGCGGGCGCGTTGCGTGTGTCGAGATTCACCTTCAGTGGCTGCCGGGTCTCGGCGATGTTCACGAACAGATGGCCGATCCTGCCGTCGGGCGATTGCCACGAGCTGGTGAGGATCGCCGGCGTCGGCAGGTCTTCGCGCACCCACTTGCCGTTGCGTTGCGTAGGAATGCCAATCGCAACTCTCGGCGTATCCAGTTCAAACGGATGCAACATCCTGCCCAGCATCAGGAATTCCCTGGCCCGCGTCTTCAAGAGCCGGCTATGGTTGCGGATCATCGCAATCTGGTCCGGGTGCGCGTCAAACATGCTCTGGTGCGACCACCAGATGGAACCGCCCGGTGTGCGGCCAGCGACGAGGTTCATCGCGTGGCAGCGGACATTCCAGCGATTGTTTTCCTTGCTCAGGCCGGCGCTGTCGCCGCCGTAGCCCGACGCGAATTCGTGGTAGAGATATGAGAACAACGGAATGCCCACCGCGCCGGGATGGCCGCGATACCAGCGCTTTTCGTAATACTCGCGCATGTGGAAACCATCGAGATGCTGGATCAATTGCTCATGCGGCTCCTCGTGGAACAGCACGAAGTCCGGCGAGAGTCGCTTGCCGTGCTGCCGCATTGCATCGAGCAGGTCCCAGAACGCGCGACTCTGGTAAAGCCCCACACCCGGCGTGTGACCGTGCGAGGTTGAGTAGCAGGCATCACCCGCGCCGAAAATCGTCTGGTCCATCTGCAACACGTCCACGCCAAGCGCGTGCGCCTGATCAATCACATCGCAGAAGAACTTCTTCGTCTGCGGCGCGCTCACGCAGAACTGGTAGGAATGGCGTTTCCAGTCACCCGACGGGCTGGATTCGTTGAGCAAGTATTCCTTCGGTTTGCCCGTCTTCTCGTCAAGCACGCAGGCCGCCGTGTGTTTCTGCGCAGCGGGAATCTCGCCGCCGTCGCGTCCTTCGTTCTGATACGTGTAAAACAATCCCGACAAATAGAAGAACGAACGGAACCCGTCCTGCCGCAGTTGCGAGATAACCTGCCGCGCATTGTCCGAGTCGAAGACCGGAAAGTAATCGCCCCCGGTCCAGCGCCGGTGGTTCTCCCAGCCCGCGAGCATCGGGACGATCGGGCCGTCAATCTTCTCACGGAACACGCGGAGATGCTCTTGGAGCTTCGGGTAATAGGAGCCGGTGCAGATCCGCTTGTTGTCGTAGGTGCGGACCTCCACCACATGCACGTCCGGTCCGTCCTTCCACCACGCAGGAATGTCGCGGCGCGCGGCGAGCGTTTTCGCACACCACTTCTGCCGCACGGCCCACTGCTTGTAGATGTCCGCCGTGTCGCACCAACGCCCCTGCGTCACGCCAAGCGCCACCGGATACGGACTCTGCCACACGCCCCCCGGCGTTTTGGGTTCGTCGGTAACTACCGTGAACTCATGCCAGCATCGGAACCCGTCCTTTTGCTTCAACATGCCCAACAACATCGGATGGCCCGCCGTGTCCATGCCCGCCAGATACACGCCCGCCGAGCGGTCCTGATACGCGAGAAACTGCGCCGACATATCGCCCGGATAACGCATCGTCACAGTCCGGCCGTTGTGCCAGTTCTCTGCCGGGTTCTCGATGAGCGCGCCAGCCAGCGCGGGCAGCACCAGGCAATCGTCCTTGCCGTCGCCGATGGTTGGCACAGCGAGCAATTGTGGAAACCGAACCGCCTTCAAACGCCGGCCTGTGTTGTTCACGACGCGGATGGACCAGAGCGTCAGCGGGTTCTTTTCGCTGCACTCCACCGTGACCTCGGCAGCGAGATCAAGTTTGGGGAACTTCGTGAACTTGAGGACAACCTTGTCTGCCGTACTAATGTCCGACCCGCCTGCCGCGGTGCTTTCGATGGTTTCCGAACTGCCGTCCTCTTTCGCGAGAATGATCGAGAAAAGGCTCTTGTTGGACGTCGCAGTGACTACCGCCTGACCGCTCGCTTTGTGGACCATTCGCTCGATGTGCGGGACGGGCGATTTCCCAATCTCCAGCCGCAAAGCCCGGTTTTCCAGCGTCACTACGCCAGCATCGTCGGCTGCGATTCCAATCGTAACAGCCCAAAAAGCGATGCTGAGAAACGTTAACAGTCTGTTCATTCTTTCCTTGTGACTCCGCTCATCTCATAAGTCTGGCATTCTTAAAGCAAATCGGACTGGTATTTCTCCGCGAAGAGCGCGGGCTGACCGCCGGTGTGCCAGAACAATATCGTCTCGCCTTTCTTGAAGAACCCTTTGCGGATCAAATCGATCATCCCCGCGGCGGCGCGACCCGTGTAGACCGGGTCGAGCAACAAGCCTTCGAGCCGTGCCACGAGCCTCACCGCCTCGCGCTCCGCTTCCGTGAGCACGCCATAGCCGGCCCGGCAATACTCATCGGTCGCCAGCACGTCTTCCGGCCCGAACTGCAACCGCTCGCCCAGTTTCTCCGAAGTGTCTGACGCAAGCGCCGAAACGTGGTCCTTCAGCCAGCCTGCCGTTTCATCAATGCTGATGCCAAACACTTTTCCGCAATAGCCGAACACCCGCTGGCCCAGCAACAGCCCGGCGTGAGTGCCGCCGCTGGACGTACCGATCACCATCCAATCAGCACGGACACCCTGTTTCAGAAACTCCTCCATCGCGAACACATAACCCAGCGCGCCCGTGGGACTGCTTCCGCCGTAAGGCACCAAATACGGCTTGCGCCCCTTGCGTGCCACGCCATCGAACGTCTCCCGCAATACCCGATCGCGATCCGCGCGGTCGGCGACTGTGACAATCTCTGCGCCGAAGAACTCATCAAGCAACCGGTTCGCTGTCGGCTGCTTTGGCGCGCTGCCGGTCAGCACCAGGATACAGTCCAAACCATGTTTCGCGGCGGCAGCGGCCGTTTGCCGGCAATGGTTGGATTGCATCGCTCCGGCCGAGATCAGAGTGTTCGCGCCCTGCTCGCGAGCCTCGGCCAGCAGGAACTCCAGCTTGCGCGTTTTGTTCCCGCCAAAGGCCAGGCCGGTTTCGTCGTCGCGTTTGACAAGGATTTCCGGTCCGCCCAAGTGCGCCGACAGCCGCGGCAGACGCTCAATCGGCGTCGGCAGATGGGCAAACATCAGTCGAGGAACTGCGCGCATGATCTATTTTCCTTCAAGTCGCTGCCGAGATTCCATTGTCGTTGATTGGACTGTGGCGAAGGTGACTTCTCCTCATCACTGGAATCTCATGCCTGCTTTTCCCACGCTGAGCGAGCGACCCGGAGGATATTCCCGCCGAGGATTTTCTGGATGTCGCTGTCCTTGAAACCGCGCTGGACCATGCCGACGGTGAACATCGGCCAGTTGGTCCATGCCATGCTCTGTTCGGCATGCGGGGCGGTCTTGGTCGTGTCCGGCGGCCAGAGATGTTCCCAGCGCGCGCCGGACACCGACAACGCTGAACGGCCATCCGCGCGCTTAGGCACCTTCTTGCGCTCGGCTTCCTCGTTGCGCGACGAATAGCCCACGTCCATGCCGATGGCAACGTGGTCAGGACCGAATTTCTTGACGAGGTATTCGATGTGGTTGAGGAACACGCTGATGTCGCCCGCGCCGCCGAGGAAGCGCGGGATGCAGCAAACGCCCACCAGCCCACCGGTGTCGCAGATGGCACGGATGACCTCATCGGGTTTGCCGCGGAAATGCTTGTGCAACGCCGCGGCGGTCGTATGGCTGGCGACCATCGGCTTCTTGGACGCCTTGGCGGCTTCAAGACTTGTGCGCCAGCCGGAATGCGCCACGTCCACGATGACGCCGACACGATTCATTTCCTCAACGGCCGCGTGGCCAAAATCGCTCAGTCCGCCATCAGTTGCCTCGCCACAGCCGTCGCCGAGTGGATTGCGGCGGTTGTAGGCCAGATGCATCATGCGGATGCCGAGCTGGTGGAAGATGCGGATGAAGCCCAGCTCATCGCGCACGCAGTTCCACTGCTGGCGCAACGGCACACCATTGGCCGTGAAGTAGAGGCAGAGCTTGTTCTGTTTCTTCGCGGCGACAATGTCGTCCGGCTTCACCGCTTTGAAGAGTTCGTCGCGCATGACATCGGTCGTGTAGGTGAACCGCGCGAGCCGTTTCATGAGCCGCGTCGGATCATTGCCCTCCTCACCTGCGTTCTGGAAGACGCACGTCACGCCTGCGGCCCGAAACGCCTCGAGGAATTCCTTTCGTTCCGCCGCGTTGGTGGCGCAGCGGGTCATGGACATTTCCTCGCGCAAATCCACCAGCTCCGTGTCCGACGCGCCCGCCTCGACCGCCGCGCGGACCGCGTCGCCATCCACGGCGCTACGCGGAGAGAAGCCGTAGGACTCGAACACCAGCGAGTTGGCGTGAAGTTCGAGACCGTGCTCCAGGTCTTTCGGGCTCGGCTTCAACACGGACAACGCGATGTCGCGAGCCTTCTGGATCTTTTCGTTCGGCGGCGACAACGACGACGCGGCGGCGGCGCGCGCGGAACGGATGTTGAACGATTGCGCAGCCGCGCCGAGCAGCGCCATGCCGGCGGAGGTTTTCAGGAAATGGCGGCGGGACAGATTCTCAATGCTCATGGCTTCAATCTCCTTCGGGTTCAAAACTTGATCTCTTTCTTTTCGTAACGGGCGTTCGTTTCCGCGGCGAGCGCCTTGGCGGCTTGTTTCCACGACGCAGGATCGGCCTCGACGCCGCGCACGACCATTTCCGCCTCGAACTTCGTGCCGCCAGCCACCGACGTGTGTGAGTAAATCTGGTTGTAGAGCTTGTGATAGACGGTCTTGTCCCAATAACCCGTCTTGAGGTTCTGTCCAACGAGCGGCTTCGGATACCACGCGAGCATGGCGCGGCGGTTCACGGGATCGTAGATCGCCGTCCACTTCGCATCCATCTTCAGTTTGAAATCGCCGCTGTTGTCGAACTTCCCCTCGACCATCGTGCCATCGGCTTTTTCGGCGATCCATTCCGTCGTGCGTGGCAACCACGCGTGCATGAAGGCGTAGAGCGTGCCGATCTTCACGTCGGCAGTGACCTCGTAGCGATGCCGCTCCAGCACGCAGTCGTCGGTCACGATGTAAGTCGCCTCCAGTGCCAGCGGCCCCATCATGGAGTGTTTGTGAATCTCCGCGCGCTGGCCGCGATAGACGGCTTTGTCGGCGAGGTCGCACGGCTTGCCGTCCACGGTCAGCGTGACGCTCTTGACCTGCTCGATGCCGCCTTCGTTGTGACCCGTGCCGATCCACTTGCCACCTTCCGCCGCGAAGACGGTCCCGTAGAAACCGTTCTTGTCGGCGACCAGTTCGCCCTTGAAGAAGATGCGGTGGATCGTCCAGGCGCGGTCGCCGGCAAACTCCACTTTCAAGTCGCGCGTCTCGATGGCGACAATGTGAGGAGGGCCCGGTTTCGGCGCGGCTGCGAGCGAGAGAGATGCGGTAGCGAGAAAGGTTGCGAGAAGCAGTTTGTTCATGGCGTCAGCGCCGGATGGCATATCGGCGTCATAGTGTAGTGCCAGAGTTGGCGGTTCTGTTCAATCGCAAACCGAAGTTGAAATCGAAGTTGACCGTAACATCGGCATTCCTGCCAGCACCGCGTTGGTCTTCGCGTTGATGCTTGCGGCTCAGGCTTGAATTTCGCCGCCAACGAGGAAATCCTCTCCGCCATGACAACGACCCGCAGAACGTTCCTCAAACAACTCGGTTGCGGCGCAGCCGGCCTCGGCTTCATTTCTTTCATCCCCTGCTCCAACGCCGCCGCGCGCTCGTCCGGCGGCAGGAAACTCCCGCGCAGCACGCCGGAAGCGGAAGGCGTTGCCTCGGCGGGCATCCTCGCGTTCCTCGACGCGATGGCGGCGGCCAAACAGGAACTGCACAGCTTCATGATCGTCCGCCACGGCCGCGTCATCGCCGAGGGCTGGTGGTCGCCTTACGGGCCGCAGTTCAACCATACGATGTATTCGATGAGCAAGAGCTTCACCTCCACCGCCGTCGGGTTCGCTGTCGCGGAAGGCCGGCTCACCGTGGACGACAAGGTCGTGTCATTCTTCCCGAAAGACCTGCCCGACAAGGTCAGCGACAATCTCGCGGCGCTGCGCGTGAAGGACCTGCTCTCCATGGCCGTCGGTCACGCCAAGGACCCGACCTTCGAGGTTGTGAAGCACGAGAACTGGGTCAAAGCGTTCTTCGACTGGCCTATTCCAAATGCGCCGGGGACGAAGTTTGTCTATAACAGCGCCGCCACCTATATGTGCTCGGCCATCGTCCAAAAACTCACCGGGCAAAAAATCATCGCCTATCTCAAGCCGCGGCTGTTCGATCCGCTCGGCATCGAAGGCCCGACGTGGGAAACCTGTCCGCGTGGCATCTGCACCGGCGGCTGGGGCCTGAGCATCCAGACCGAGGGCCTCGCCAAGTTCGGCCAACTCTATCTGCAAAAGGGCCGCTGGAAAGACCGCCAGATTCTGCACACAAAATGGGTCGAGGAAGCAACGACGTTCAAGATCCAGCAGCCGTTGCCCGCCAAGCCGGCCCGTCCGAATGCGCAGAACGATTGGCTGCAAGGCTACTGCTACCAGTTCTGGCGCGCACAGCATAACGCCTATCGCGGCGACGGCGCGTTCGGCCAGTTCACCATCGTCATGCCCGACCAGGACGCGGTGGTCGTGATGACGAGCGAGAGCAAGAACATGCAGAGCCAACTCGACGTCGTCTGGGAACATCTGTTGCCCGCGATGAAGGAGAAGTCGTTGCCCGCCGACCCACAATTGCAGGCGAGATTGCAGCAAACGCTTTCATCGCTCGCGCTTACGATTCCGAAGAATCAACAGTCTTCACCTGCCACCGCCCGCGTTTCCGGCAAGACTTTCAAGATCGAAACCAACGACCTCGGCCTCACGAGCGCGTCGTTCGCATTCCGCAAGGATGGCTGCGCCGTCACCTTCAAGGATGCCCGCGCCACCTATCCCATCGCGTGCGGCATCGAGCGATGGCAACGTGGCGAAACCGCCCTGCCCGGCACACCGCCGCGACTCATCTCCGGCGGCATGCCCAAGCCCGGCATCAAGCACAAGCTGGTCGCCAGCGGCACATGGAAGGATGAGAACACATTCGAGATGACGTGGCGTTACTACGAAACCCCGCACCGCGACACAGTCACCTGCCGCTTCGATGGCGACAAAGTCGCCATCGAGTTCGTCGCCAGCATCGGCTCCAAGAAACGGCCTATCCTTCGAGGCGCGATAGCAGGATGAGGGTGGAAGTCATCGAATCAAGAACATGCGCACATGCACCACGAGGCTCAGGATGCTCCACCTAATGCGATGGCTTGTTTGACGAGATCAACCGCCGCAGGCACGTGTTCGGCACCAGCAACCAAGAAATAAGTGTTCCCATTCGTCCAGTGGCCAATTCGTTCGCAACTAAACAGTTCCAAGCTCGACGATTTCAGGTGTCTCCTCTTTGGTCGCAAATAAACCTTCAAACCCTGACGCTGAGGAACTATCTCGGCGGCACTCTTCTGCGCGCCGAAACTATACGAGATGTAGAACTTCGTGAACCGTCGTTTGTATTTCCCCAGCTTTCTTAGCGCCTTCTCGAAATGCCCAAGTAAGTCGTGCGAGTGTCTCCAATTCTCTTTGATAAGGTCTTCAAGCGAATAAGCAATCTTCTGTTCGCTCTTGGTCTCTAGCTCGCTTGCTGCGGGTGCCGGGTTTAGCTGGCCAGATTGAATAAGAGAACGCAATTCAAGGACTTGGATGGTCGAAGGACAACCGGGCCAATCATGTTCCCAACAGATGATGAAATCGCTCTTGGTCTCCGACTTCAGATGCGCTTTGAAGCCGGAGCTTCGAAATTCGAATTCAATGTTCACTTCCTCGTAACGGCCGTCGCCCAAAGAGCGAACCGCCTTGCAGTCGGGATAACCTTGACGAACTAGCTGGACGTGAAATCCTAGTTCTTTCGCCAACATGCCAAAAAGGAGCACAACCCCTTGCTCGTTGACTGGAGCATATGTGAGACCTCGGAAGTTGATTGGTTCACCAACGATGTTCTTTCGGGAATGTTTCATAGGCGTGTGATTGATCTGGAGATTGGCAGACGGCCGCAACGGCAACTAGGAGAGGCGGCCGGGTAATGAAACCCATAACGCGCTGAAGGATGGTGACGATGGCGTTGCTTTGTGGGACATAGAGGCGGATCTTGAGTTCCTTGCGCTTCCTCGCTCTGATCGTTTCCTTCTTTCTTCATCGAGCCTTCCGCCTTGGACGGAGATGATGGCAGCATCGGTTACTTTCCACAATGTGGAAAACACCATCCGTCTATTTCCCGTCTAGGAATCCCATGCTCTTCATCCACTCGGCGCAACGAGCGGGCCAGTCACTGATGGGATGCTTGTTGTTGCGCATGCCGAAGCCGTGGCCGCCTTTCGTGTAAATGTGCAACTCGGCGGGGAGGCCGAGCTTCTTGTATTCCAGGTAAAGCATCGCGGCTTCGATGGGGTTGGTCTTGTCGTCGTGCGCGACGAGGAAGAACATCGGCGGCGCATCCTTCGGCACGCTGAAGCCGTCCATGAAACGGGTCTTGTCGGTCTTGTCCAGAAACGCCCCGCCGTAGATCATCACTCCGAAGTCCGGACCGCGCGGGTCGTCGAGGTCGGCACGCTGCGGATAGGTGCGCGGCCCGCGGTCGCAAGCGACGTGGCCGAGCAGATTCCCACCCGCCGAGAAACCGAGCAGGCCAACGCGGCGGGAATCGAGGCCCCATTCCGCGGCGCGGCGCCGCACGATGCCGATGGCGCGCTGCGCGTCCTGCACGGGTTTTCCATAGACGGGCGTCTCGTCGCGGGTCGGCGTCCGATACTTCAAGAGAACCGCCGTGACACCGATGGAGTTGAGCCATTCGCAAACCTGCGTGCCTTCATGGGCGTAGGAAAGGAACATGTAGCCGCCGCCCGGGGCGACAATGACGGAAGCGCCGTTGGGTTTCTCCGGGCGATAGACCGTGATCTCGGGGTCAGTGACGTTGGTCACGCGATTTGAACTCGTGCCGTAGGAGGCGATGAGTTTCCGGGTCGCCTCGGTAAGGGGAGCCTGTTTGCCGGGCGCGCCTTCGGGCCAGAGTTTGAGCGTGAGCGGTTCAGCCGAAAGCGCGAGACACGGCAGCAATACACTCATGCCGGCACATGCTCCCGCGCGGGCGGCGCGCAGAGAAAACCTCTTCATCCATTCCTTGAAGGAGATGTCTTTCATTTTCATTTCAACTTCATCCTCTGCGTTTTGTGCCGGCCGGTCGAGGTCGCATGTCGGCAGGTCACTGCGGCACGCGTTTCAGGCTTGCGGTGTCGAACTGGATCGTCTCGTCATCGCCCTGGTCCTTGGCGGACGCCATCCAAACGAGTGTTGCAGATCCCTTCGGCACTCGGGCGACCACGGCGAGCCGCGTCCAATCCACCGCGGCGACGGCGGGCACCATCGTGGAGCAACCAGCACTGTCCGGCAGCCACTTGCCGGCGGCGTCCTTGAACTTGATGACGAGGGATGCAATGCCTTTCGCGCCGGCACTACCGCGAATGTGAATCGTCGCCAGGTACATCTCGCCCGGCTTGGCGGGCAGCGTTTGCATCACGCACGCCGCGGCAGCAGAGCGAATGATCGCGCCGGCCTTGCCAGAGCGCGCGGCGTCAGCGGAGAACGCAACCTTCCCGGACGTGTCGGGACGAACCCACGTATTCCAGCGCGGGCCGTCCGGCTCGAAACCTGGATTCGCGAGCAGTTCCTTGCCAAGCTCGGGGTTGGCGCGCAGCAACAGCGCGGCGCGCGCGGCGACAGCGGCGTCCGCGTCGCCTGTCTGCGCGGCCCATTGTTTCAAGAGAGGCCCGGCGTCCGGCTGGTCCGCCATCATGATCAACGCCGAACTCACACGCGTGCCGGGCGCGTTGCGCGACCGCTCCTCGAACGAAATCGAGCCGCGGTGCAGAGGATTCGGTTTGATGATCTCCTGCTTGAGCGCCGCAAGCGAGCGAGCGGCGTCGAGATAGCGCTGCAAATCTGCGGGTGAGTTCAACGTTTTCTCGGCGTTATAGAGCGCGGACCACAGTTCCGTCTGGCGGAAGCCATCACTGTAGAGCCGGACGCGAGCGCGGACGGTTTCATCGTCGTTCGCGGCGGTTTGTTCGGCTTTCGCCAATAGCGCGCGCGCTTTGGCGCACACATCGGCGGGCCAGAGGTCGAGTTGCTTCGCATCGAAGAAACCGGCCCACATCACCGTTGAGCCCGAGGGGCGTTTCATCCAGCGATTTTCAAGAAAACGGAAATACTCACGCATCGGCGCGGCGGCCTTGCCGAAGAGGCCGCGGCAGAAATCGTCCACGAGCGTGCCGGCTCTCTGGTTCACGTCCCAAAGCAGTTGCGAGGCGACCCACGCTTTCGGCCCGTCAAGCGACCATGTCGAGTAGATCTCCGCGTAGAAGCCGCGCACGCCGGCGCGATGGGCAAACTTCAAGCTCTCCTCCGTCAGGCCGGTGAAGATGCGCGGCGAGATGAAGCCGGAGCCGTAGTAATAATCATAGATGCCGACGACCGGCGCCTGCGCGCACCAGCCACGGATGAGTTTCTGGTCGCCGGCCCGGATGGCCGGGTCGGTCCAATTGGCGCGGCCAGCGGTAAGGTAAGGGATCACGCGCCGGTGGACGGCGAAGGTCGGCGGCGGCTCGGTGACGTGATAGGCGAGGCAGCCGATGAACTTGTCGGGATGCGTTTTCGCAAGTTCTTCTGCCACGCGATTCATGAAGGTGTAGAAACGATTCGAGTAGTTCGGCAGGCCGCGCGGCGTTTTCTGCTGCGCCGGGTCGGCCGGGTCGAGCGCGCGGCAGGCGGCGCATTCGCAAAAACCCGACGCCGCCGTGTCGTTCATGCCGAGCGAGAAGCTGGTGGCGGCCGGGTTCGCGTCGAAATGCTTGCGCGCAACCTCGGCGGCGAAGCGCGCGACTTCAGGGTTGGCGAGGCACGGCTGCCAGTTGTGCGCGTCGTCGCTGGCCGGCCGGAAGCGTTTGCCTTTGATCTCCGGGAACCACTCCGGGTGCTGGTCGTAGAGTTTCGACGGGACGAAAACATGGAGCAGGTTGTGGTGGAAACTGTAGCGCGGCCGGCAGAGGTTGTGCCGTTCCCACTCGCCTTTGTCGAACGGCGCGGCGGAACTCCACTGCCGCGACTTGAATGATGGCTCGTGGCGGCCGGCGAGACGACCGACGCCGAAGCTTGCCCGCCGCGGCACAACTTCGCCAAGTTCTGTTGGGAAATACCAGCGCACGCCGCCGTGTTTTTGGAGGAAGCGATACACGGCAAACTCCGTGCCGTGCGGGTTGCGGCCTGCGAGCACGAGGTCGCGGCCGCCGACTGTC
>Ga0265297_10005563_pt1 | contig 19089 bp, 16 predicted proteins | sample Munlanlwell13791_FD_192502 | JGI IMG/M metagenome (GOLD analysis project Ga0265297, IMG submission 192502) | Leachate microbial communities from a municipal landfill in Southern Ontario, Canada - Leachate well 137-91 | ecosystem: Engineered > Solid waste > Landfill > Unclassified | place...
CAGTGCCGCGAGATGGCGCAGGGTCGCTGACCAGGCGGAATGGTGCTTCAATTCAGCCAGCACTCTTTCAATTTGCGGCACCACGAAGAATGAATCGGAAAACCGCGCCAAAAGTTCCAAGTAACTAATCACCAGTGCTTCAAGCCCCCGGCACCAGATGGCTTCGTTTTTCCGGCCAGCGGGATGCGGTTTGGCTCCTGGCCAGCCATTCCAGCGAATGTGGGTGGCGCTAAAAACCGTGACCGAAGAAATGCCTCCGGCATTATCTCTGATGTTGCCGGTAATCTGCAGATCGTCTTGCCAGGAGCAGGTATAACCCAAGTCGCCGAGGAGCTTTGAGCCATCCGGTAACTTGAGCTCTTTGGGCGGCTGGAAGGCCGCTGCGAGACTGGCGGCAACATATTCGCAGGCGTTTTTGCTGGTGCGGTTTTCTGCTCTCAGTTTTTCCCGGACGGCTCTTATTAGTTCGTCGGTCCAGAGTTTTTGCTCAAAGATCTGAAAACTGGGCAGTCCGATGCCGCGGCTGGTACTCGGTGTTTTTACTTCCAGGATGGTAGGATTTTCCCGGCATAGTTTTCGCTGGTGGGCGTCTGCAATCCCAGGCTGCTCAACACAGATACCCATCCTAAAGCCGCGATTGTCAGCGCTGGGGTGGGGCTGAATCCATGGGCCGTCCACTACTTCTCTGCCGTCTGTCAATATCACTTTCTCTTTTTCCATTTTCCGTTCCTCCTTTACCTTGTTTTCCTCGCTCGCCAGAGCTAGAAAACCTTGTAAAGCTTGGGGTTTGTCAAAGACCCGGTGTCTTTGCGCAATCAACATTTACCATATGCATTTGGCCTTGTCAATCACAACCTGACCCCTGCGTCCGGCAGACAGGCTCTATGTAAGCTTCAACCTCCTGCCCTTCATAGAGGCAGTTGGGGGAGATTTTTTAAAAAGAAAACCGGCCCAAGCGTATGAGGCGAGGGCCGGGGTTGATGTCTGCGGTTTAAGGGACAAGACTATTGGACGGTAGGTTCGGTGCCGGTGGCCGCGAGGTTAAGGACGTTTATGGACGCGCCCGAGTCCTGCGACAAAGCGTAATGTTTGTATAGGGTCGTATGGCCGAATTCGCCATAGTTCGAAGTAAGAACGCCGATGAGGTCGCCGCTTTCCAGCGTGTTGACGGTGATTTGCTGATACGCGGTACGAACCACGTATCCGCAGGCAATATCAACGTCGTAAACGTTGGGCACTACTCCATACATATTCATCCATACGGGGTTAAGCGGGTCAGTCACGTCGTACAGACAGGTGTCCGTACTGCTTACGATCGCGAGACGGTTGTTGTTGACCGTGCCCCGATTGAAGCTTCCGATAATGGTTTGGGCTTCTTGCGGGGCGCTATAGTCAGACACATCCAGAACGGACATGGCGTTGCCCCGAAGCAAGTAAAGCGCGTTGCCGTTGGGAACGACCTGGTAGAGATTCCTCAGGTATTCCTGGCCTTTCAACTCGGTCAGGGTGCTGACCTGCGGAAATTGACTGAGGTCGAAGACTGATAGGCCGACCCACGACCAGGCGTACAGCTTCCTGTCCTTGATGTCAAGCTGCCCACAGTCGTGGATAAGCTTGATTGATAGTACGGAAATTGGGCTATCGGGACGGCTGACGTCATATAGCTTAACCGTGCCGTTGAGCGTCGTAGCCAAGATGCCATCGCCGGCGGCAATTATCGGTGACCAGGAGTTGATGGTGCCTACCTTAACGGCAGCCGTTGGGTCTGGTGCCAGGCAGTAGATGTCGATGACATTGTTGCCTGATACATAGGCATAGTCGCCGCTGATGTCGAACATGTAGACCGCGCCGCCGCAGATTTTGCCCATTCTTACCGGGTCGCCTTGCGCCTCAAAGCACTCTCCGTCACCGGGGAACACTAAATCCATGTCCACGTCGCCGAGGTTTACCGGCTCCACGTACGGGAGCGTGACCACGCCGGTTAAGGCAGACTGGATATCCAGCCCGATGACGCACGGGTAATCGGTCTGGCCGATGATGATATGCACCACGCCGCCGGTAAAATCAAGCGGCAGCCAGGCATAGATTACCGTCTGTTCGCCTTCAAAGCGCCAACTACAATAGTACAGGTTGCCGCTAGCGTCTTCGACGTAGATCATATTCGGCTGGTTGCTCTGCAGGTCTATCGGCATCCCGGAAATGGCAAAGTCGTATTGGAACAGCCCCACCAGTTTCATGGCCACGGCGACTGCGTTAACTTGTCCGGCCAGGACTGTCAGCGGCGCTTGTCCGTTAAACAGCGGCCGCGACAGTTTGTCCATGGCACAGACGTTTACCGTGTATGACCCCGCCTCAATGTTTTCGAACACGGCATCGTATTGCCGGTTCACGACGGGTACCGGGAAGCGGTACTTCGGCTTTGTCTCGTTGCCGAAGTGGAAAGCCACATCAATGGTGGCCACCGCGTCCTTGCAGATTTCGGTGATGTTGACCGCGCCGCCGCCCTTTTCCGCATCTGCGGCCAAGGCCGGGATCTGCGCCAAAGCGAACAACACCGCTAACACTGTTAACTCGATTGCTATTGCTACATGCGATTTTTTCATTGTTGTTTCCTCTTTTGTTCTGGTTTTGGGACTGTGAATTACAGCCGGCCCCGCATAATTACGGTACCGGTTTTCTTGCTGGGTTTGCTTTCGCCGCAAAAAATCTGCGGCTTAATCGTTAGCGAATTGGCCGACGATTGGGTGGACACGGCAGGTTTGGCGGTTCGGAGAGCTTTCTCCCGATAGCCGAAACCAAGCGCGACTATGGCAATCACTATGATCGCCATCATCACTTGCAATTTTGTTGTTCTCACTGTGCTTCCTTTCTGTTGTTGCTGTAAACCATTCTTAATCTATAAAAAGGGCTTGTTTAGCCCGGATTTGCAGACATTTAGTTATCAATGAGCGAACATATGACTATATCACAATTTTTGTCCGTTGTCAAGATTAGCCCAATAAAAAAAGGAAGTTAAAAAACGTTCCCTAAGCTACTAAAATAAAAAGTGTATTAATTAACTGTGATTTTTTTCTCCCAGCTTTTTGCGCCTTCCAGTAAAACTTCTTGGTTCACATCCAGCTGTTTGAGCTGGAATTTTAAAGTATAAGTGCCTTTTTTGATGCCGCTGGGGTCAAGGGTAAATTTAAATACGCCGGTTTCGCCGGGCTTAATCTGGCTTTTATTTACCGGCACGGCGGCGACGTTTTTGCGAATCCAGTCGTTGGGATCGTAGAAATAGCTGGTAGTGCCGTTCTGATTGTAAACTTCCAAAGCCGTCCGGCGCGAAAGCCAGGTGGTCGTGCCCGTGTTTTTTATCTGCATGGTGACGGCGACCGGCTTGGCCGTGTTTTTGATTGAGGCCGGGATATTTTGAGAAACAATAGCCGCGGCCGCTTTCACCGCCGGCGCCTGGCTGGCGGCGGGTTTGACAATGATGAATTTGGCGGCTTTGAATATTTCCGCGTTATTGGCGGAGGCTAAAGTCAGTTTCAAAGTGTTGACTCCGGTTTTTTGCGGCGCGACCAGGGTGAAAACAAAAGTCGCGATCTGACTGCCGCTCACCGCGCTTTCGGCAAAATTAATTTTTTCCAAACTGCCGTAAAGGTTTTGCCCGCTGTTATCGGTGACTTTCAGCCAAACAGCGCCGTTTTGCCAGACAGCCGAACCAATGTTTTTAATCTGCACAGTCACGCCTTGGCTGGCACCGGCCTCGGGCAATAAAGCTTCGGGTTGCAAAGAAATGAGTTCGGCTTGCAGCGAGCCGCTGGGAGCAGCCGGAGTCTCGGCCGGCGCGTTGGGCGCGTAAACTATGGCGTCTTGGACTGTGTCATCAATATAATCAATCATGTCGCCCGCAGCGTGCAATTCAAACGCCGCTTGGCTAACTGGCAGAGCGCTGTTTTTTTTATTTAAGCCAAAGACGCGGTCAAAAATTGTCAGGTCAACAATTTTCATGCGTTCACTTTGGCTGATTAAATAATAATTGCCGTTGTAAGAAATGAACGTGCCGTCTTTAAGGAGAATCGGGCCGCCGGTGGTGTATTTCAACATTTCCGCCGCTGTGGACGGCTCGGGCGTTTGGCCGCTGAAACGGTTGCCTAAAACGACCGGATCCACGGCATGTTTAAGGCCGTCTTGTACTAACCAAATTGTTCCGGTTTCGTCTTTGAAGAGTTTGCCTTGCGGATAAACTGAAGCGGCGGAAATATTTGAACCTAGAGAATATTGGCTGATTTGATCTTCGCTCACCGCGCGGATATCGGTTTCCGCCAAAGCCAGCCGGAAATCGGCCAATTGCGCCAATGCGGCGGAGTCAAACAGCGGATGCTTAACGCCGTCTTGGAGGAAAAAAATCTGGCCGGAAGCGGCGGATTTGACCAAAGTTTTATTGGAGAAGTAGACCGCCGGCCCGTCCGGATAAGCGGCCAGATCTTTGGCTGACGCTAAAATGGCGTCAGCGGGCTCGTAATCCGCCAGAAAAATGCCGGGCGTAATAAATTTTCTTTTTTGATTTTGTTCAATCAGCCAATAGTCGCTGCCGTTAGTTAAGACTTGGCCGTCAAGAAATTTTTGGTCGGTGAAATAGCGGCTCCAAATCACCCAAAAAAGTTTATTACCGCCATAGGGCGAAGTGACGCCCAGTTCCGGCGCGTAGCCGACGTAAGGCGTGTAGATGTAAAAGTTGGCCGTGGCTTTGTTGGCCGGAGTGACGGCAAAACCGTCGTAAGTTTTGGTGGTGACGCCGGCGCGAAAGCTGAATTGTCCGGCTTTTTGCCAATAGATTTGCTGGGTTTCCGCGGCTGCTTCCACCTGGTTGTAAAAGCCGCGGTATTTTTCTTTGCAGCTGCCGCCGTAACAGCCGTAGCCGCATGCCCAGTCCAGAGCTTTCTCCGTGGCTTGCGTTTTATGGATCAAACTTTGTTCTTTTTCCAGAGTCGCCAATAAATATTTTGGGCTGATATTGTGTTTTTGGCCGATTTGCCAGATCATGGCCGCGGCGGTCATGGCCTGACCATTAATCACCTGGCTGTAGCGGGCCAAAACGCTGTTTTCGCGTTCTAAAAATTTTTGGATGGCGGTTTGCGACAGGGAATCTTTATTGGTCAGGTCTTGGTCAGTAATAATGTTATGCGGATTGAAAGTGCGCGCCTGCGCCAAAAGGGGAGAAATGACAAAAAGAGCTAAGAGGACTATTCTTAGCTTTAGTCGGATTTTTTGGCTAATTTTTGTTTTTATTTTTTTTGGGTTTGGGGAAAACTGCATAATATCACCTCAACTTTATCTTAGCATATTTTTTGGGTTTTGTAAATTGAAATTCGCCTGTAGCCGTTTTTTTTGTTTTGTGGTATACTATCATCAAGTAAAAACAAATAAAATTTTGAAAGGAGGTGAAGAAAATGAAAAAATATGCAATTTTAATGGGCGTGGTAATGGTTTTTGCCATGACTGTGTTGCCGGCGTTGGCCGCTTCTTTGGACGTAGGTTTGAATTATGGTACCTACACGGGCTTAGGCACGAAAGATATTCGCGAAGGCGTGATGGCCGTGATCCGGGTTTTGCTCGGATTTTTGGGCATTATCGCGATTGTGATTATTCTGTACGGCGGCTTTGTTTGGCTGACTTCCGCTGGTAACGAAGAAAAAGTCGGTCAGGCGAAAAAAATCATCTCCGCCGGTATTATTGGTTTGATTATAATTTTCGTTTCCTACGCATTGGCCACTTTCGTGGTGACGCAAATTATGGAAGCGACCGGCGCCTAATCCGTTGGCGGCTAAAGTTTAGCCATTAAGCATTATGAATGATATCAATTATTCCCAGTCCGTTTTAGGGAGTTCCTTTGCGGAAGTCTGGCAAAGATTCATCGAACTGGTGCCGAGCTTAATCGGCGCGGTGCTGGTTTTCATTATTGGCTTGATTGTGGCCAAAGCTTTAGGCCGCCTGGTGGCCAAGATCGTAAAAAAAATCTACGTGGATCGGGCGATTGAAACGATCGGGGTAAAATCGGTTTTGGATAAAATCGGTTTTCGCCTGCCGGTCAGCGACGCTTTAGGTTTGTTAGTCAGCTGGTTTCTTTATGCCGTGGTTTTGGTGGCGGCGGCGGAAATTCTGGGTTTAACCCAGATTTCGGAATTTCTGCGGGCGGTAGTCATGTATATTCCAAACGTGATTATTGCCGTGGTGATTCTGGTCGTTGGCACGATTATCGGCAATTTTGTTTTCACTTTAGTGAAGGAAACCGCGCTGGCCGCCGAACTGGCGTCCGCGGATTTTTTAGCCGGAGTCGCCAAATGGGCGATTTGGGTGTTCACGGTCATGGCCGCGCTGATTCAGCTGAAAGTCGCGACGGAATTGATTCAGATTTTGTTTACGGGCTTAGTCTTGATGCTGGCTCTGGCCGGCGGCATTGCTTTCGGCCTGGGCGGCAAGGATAAAGCCCAAGAGATTATCGAGAAACTGATCAAAAAATAATTGTTGCCAGCGCGATTGTTATCGCGCTTAGGAAGTGCTTCTTAAGGAAAAACCCTCCGCCTAAAACGGAGGGTTTTTCTAATATATTTTTTTACTATAACAGCGCTAGTAGCGTCCAAAATAAAACCGCCAAATCGTTTTTAAAGTAAGGCACATCTATTAAGCCGTGGACGATGATGCAGACCATGGCGGCCATGAGGCCGAGCTGTTGGGGCGATTCGCGAATCGCCCGCGCCGCGCTGAAACCATCACGAAAGAATTTGCTGATTAACCAAATAAAACCCGCCAGCCCCAGCAGGCCGATTTCCAGCCAGAAGTTGAGAAAAATATGGTGCGGATAAAGCAGGGCTTCCAGTTTGAGCGGATTGCGCAGGCGGTTTTCCACTGCCGCAAAGCCGCCGAAGCCCCCGCCTAAAAGAAAATTTTTCGGCGACGTCAAAAGATAATCACCCGCCATTTGCCAAAGCATTAAGCGGTTTTGGCCGGAAGCGTCCTGCAGCAAAACCACGGGCATGATTTTTTCCCGCGTCAGCGGCACGGCCAGCGTAATGATTATGGCTAAAAGCCCGGCGGCCAAGGTCCATTTTTTGCTGAAGGCAAAAAAACAGAAAAATGCCAGCCCAGCCGCCAGACCCAGTAGAGTGCCATGGGATTGGGTAAAGATTATGGCCGCCAGCGCTAAAACGATAATTATTGACAGTAAGATAATTGGCCGCGCGGCCGCCGCGATTTGGCTTTTGGCATTTTTTATCTTCTCTATCAGCCAGCCAAAACAGATTAAGACTATCGGCGCCAGATACAGACCGACGGCATTGGGCGAGGTAAAAAACGCGGTTACGCGCCGTTTGCTCTCCGGCACCCAGCTGGCTTGAGCAATGCCGAAGCCGGTAAACTTTTGATTGATGGCCAAAAGGGAAATGACCAGGGTGGAAAAGCCCAGCGCCCAAAGGATAACGTCACGGTCTTGCTCGGTTTTTAAGCAATTTTTTAAAACGATAAAAAATAAAATCGGCTCAAGGAAATAAGCTTTCCAGATGCCGGCGGCGGCGCGCCAATCGGGTGAGGCGAAGATTGCAATCGTTGAGGAGATTAGAATGATGAGAATAGGCCAGAAGTATTTTAGGTGGTAGGTGGTAGGCGTTAGGTGGTAGATTTTTTTTACAGGCACGATTTTTTTCATCAACCAGCCGCCGAAAGTAACTAATAGGCACAGTTCCAGATAAGTAAACGGCAATCCTGCCAGGCGCGAACGGAAAAGATAAGTCGGCAGCAGGATAATGGTTAAGCCGCAGGCGTAAATGGGTTTTTTAATACTCAAATAGCCCAAAATTACAATATTAACCAGCAGCAGAAAATTAATCTGCCACCAGTAGTAATTTAGTAAGCTTTGGATTTCCGCGGGAAAGTCAAACCAGAACATAAAGTTGAGTAGTAGTTAGTTTAGGGGTAGTAATATTTTTCTGTTTCTATCGTTCCCTTCTCCCCAGAGGGAGAAGGGGCAGGAATGAGGTAATGAAGCCGGGACATAAAGATAGATTTTTCAAAACGGCCTAGCCTGAAAAATTTTGTCCGTAACCTCACTCCTGACCTCTCTCACGCCTGGGAGAGAGGAACTTGCCTAATTATCTGCGCGGAATTATTTTTTTTAAGCTTTATTTAAAGGGAAAAACATTGCGACTCCTCAGCTAATCAGCTTTTAGGATTCTTACATTAAAACCCTTTTTAAGGATTTTATTATAAGCTGAAATTTTTTTATGATAGCTTTGATCCACAACCGATAGCTTAACCAATCGGCTACCTTGCAGAAAAGACGGGTTAACTACTCGCGATTTTGTCCGGCAGTAAAGCTGGCCAGAAGCCTGGCCTATAACTTTAACCCGCATCATTTTTAACCGCTTAAGCGGTTCGGCAATATCTGAGTCCTTAATTTTTTTTAATTTTGCCAAAAATATTTTATCTGTAAGATAAAAATCCTGCTTGCTGATATGTTTTCTGGCCAGTGCGGCTTTAACCAATCCGGCCAAAGTTGACGATAGGGCAATATTTAAGGGATTGGCCCAGACCTTTTGATTTAAGCGCAAGGAAAGCAAACCGAATTTTTTAGCCCAATTTTTATCGGAAAAAACAAATTGATTTTGAGAAACGATAAGATGGGCGAGAAAATTTTTGGGGCGGTTTTTCGTCAGGTAAGGCAAATGTGAATCATTAAGGGTATAGTCTATTCGGTCGGCGCAAAGGTCTGGCAGTTCGCGTTCCAAAAGCGGATAGCGGGAAAAATCAAGAATTTTTTCCGGTGCGATTTGATGCCCGCGCAGAATTTTATTGATGCCGTTGATTTTAAAAGCCTGGCTGAGCCGCTGATCTTGGTAATCTTGCGTTAAATGACGGCCAAAAACCCGGTCCGCTAAATGGGAAAAGGCGGTATGGGAAACGTCGTGAAGCAAGCCGGCGATTTGTTCATTCAGGCTGGCGCCGAATTTCCTTAAAAGCAGCATAACGCCCAGAGAATGCCTGTAGCGGCTCAAATTGCCGGCGCAGTCCTCATGTAGGTGATAAGCACCAAGATTATCAATTTTTTTCAGACGCTGTATTGCCGGTGATTTAAGTAAAGCCATTAAAACCGGTTCGGTGATGTTAAAATGGCCGTAGATAGGGTGAGTTATTTTCATTACTGTTTATCTAGTATTGAATCCAAATGTCAAAGTTCAAATTTTTCGCATTTGGATTTTTGATTTGATTTGTCATTTGAAATTAGGATTTTGAAATTTTTATTTTTTAATCATTGCCCAAACCATTTGCCGGTCAAAGCCCTTAAACAAATACAGCGCCGTGAAATACACTAAAGCGCCGCCGCAAACCGCCAGCGCAAAGGGCAGGCCGGGCAGAAAGTAAAGGGGAACGGCCATGACAAAACTGGCTGCGGCTGATTTGAAAAAAATATTGAGTTGGGGAAAAAACTTGAGCGTTTGGTAAACCGTCCAGGCGGCCGTGATTAAAATAAAAACTTCGGTAAAAACCGTCATCCAGGCCGCGCCCCAGTAGGAATAGCGCGGAATAAACACCAGATAACCGGCCACGGAAATTAAGGCGTTAAGGGCGTAAAATTTAATCATGGATTTCTGCCGGTCCAGCGCCACTACGGCATAACCAAAAAGGCCCGAGATATAAATCGCGGCCGTGGCCAGCAGTAATATTTTTATGATTTCGCCGGAAAGCGCAAAGTCCGGCCCTGCCATCAAAACCATCAGCGGCCGGCCCAGGAAATACCCGCCGACGATTAACGGCAGAGTCATGATGACCAAAAAATCAAAAGCGGATTGAAGGATGATTTTTAAGCGGTCAAAATTTTTGGCCGCAGCTTCGGCGGCCAGGAGCGGCAAAATCAGCCCGAGGAAAAGATAAGCGATGTTAATTAAGACTTCCAGCACTTTGTAGGGGGCGCCGTAGAGCCCGACCTCGGCTTGCGGCCTAAAAAGCGACATGATCAAAATATCACCTTTAAAATAAATCAAATTTAAAGTAATAGTCAAGGCAATCGGCCAGGTTTTGCTTAAGATCGTCTGCCAAATTGTCAGGTCAAAGCTGGGCTTTAATAAAACTTTTTTGGCGGCAAAATAATAAAGCAGCAAAAAGACGGCCGCGCTGTCCAAAATCGTGGCCGCGACAATGCCCAGCACGCCCCAGTCGGCGCGGATGACAAATATTATCGCCAGCAGATAAATGATTTTTGCCGCCACGTCGGCCGTGACGGTTTTGGCCATGACCAGGTTTTTTTGAAAATGGCTGGTTAAGGTGGCCGTGAGCGAAGAAAAAACAAAACCCAGCGCCGCCAGGCAAACGCCCAATTTGACGAAAGCCGGGTAGGGGAAGAATAAGACCAGTATTGGCGCCAAAACCAAAAAAATCAAAGACGCGGCCAGGCGGATCGTTAAAGCATTGCTTAAAATTTTACCCTCATCATTTTTTGGGTCGGAAATTAGCTGGGTGGTGGTCATTTGCAGACCCAGGTCAATTAAAATGCCAAAGATGGTGAGGAAGGCATAGATGGTGGAAAAATAACCGTAGCCGCCGGCGCCGAGATAGCGCGCCATTAAGCCAAAGCCGATTAAAGCAATGGCAATGGTGGCCGCTTTGCCGATGACTTGGATGAGTGTATTTTGAGCGATTTTTTTGGCCATGGTCATACAAAGGTATCTTAACATTTTTGCGGGTTTTGACAAATTTATCGCTGTCATTGCGAGGAGTGACCCGAGCCTGCCTGCCGGCAGGCAGGCCGCGCGAGGGGGCGACGAAGCAATCTCGGAAACACCGGAGTTTGAAATTGCTTCGTCGCCCCCTCGCAATGACAGCGATAAATTTGTCAAAAGGAAAACCGCTAAATTAAGCCACTTCATTGACAAAAAAATTTAGGTATGCTATACTGTATTTAGAGAGTTGGGAAAGACTCTCTTTTGTAAACTGCAAATTACGAACTTGTACGCATATACGAATTCCCGCGAAAAATTTATGCCCATATTCGTAATTCGTAGAAAAAAAATAAAAACAAAAATATGCCCAGTCTCCAATTAGGCTATGGCCTACAAATCGTCGGGCTGGCCGCAAAAATGCCCGCGAAAAAAAATGTCATCAGTCTGGCTTTCCGGGAAAGCGCTTTAAGCTTTTCGTTGGCAGCAGCGGCGATTGTTTTGTCCGCCATGATTTTTTACAGCCTGTCGCTTTTGGCCGGGACAGACGCTTCCGTAACGGAAGAAAAGGCGGCTTATCTGCCGGGTCAGTTTGTCAGCCAGCAGCTTGCCGTTTCAGCCAGCGGTTACATCGGTAAATAATTTTTCGCCCCAATTGGACCAGCCTTTTTCGGCGGTCAGAAACCGTGGGCGTTTAAATACTTGTTCTTTCATTTTGAGCGAAAAAAACAAAAACAAAAATATGCGGCTTAATCGCCGTATATTTTTTTGCCGATTTTATTGTTAAAAGCCGGGTTTTTTGCTAAAGTAAACATAGCTTATATGCGCCTTATTGCCTCCCTAATAATAATCAGCGTGATCATTGCCGCTATCGGCGGCGGGGTGTATTTGTATTTTGCTTACGCGCATATTTATAATTTTATGGGAGAAATTAATCTGACTAAACCCGTCATGCCGGGCGAACTCATCATTAAAAGCCAGGCTCGGGACAAAACCGGCGGCCGGCTGCTGCGCTATGTGGCCATGGGCGACAGTCTGACCGCGGGCGTGGGCAGCCAGGATTACCATAATTCTTTTCCTTACCTGCTGGCCAAACGCTTCAGCAAAACCGGAGACATTGAACTGGGCAATCTTGGCGCGCCCGGGGCTTTGGTGGCCGATGTTTTATCCAATCAAGTTTTTCCCACTATCGGCTTCAAACCGGATATCGTTACTTTGTTAATCGGTATTAATGACGTGCATCAGCGCACGGGCATTAAATATTTCAAAGCTGACTTGGAGGAGATTTTGGCGGCATTGACCGCCAAAACCAAAGCCAAAATCATTGTGATTAACATTCCGTATCTGGGCGCCGGCAGTTTGATTCTGCCGCCTTATCGTTATTACTTTGAGCGCGAGACGAAAAAATACAATGCCGTAATAAAAACTGCCGCCGCGGCCGCGGGCGTTTGTTTCGTGGATTTGCACGATCAAAGCCGCGAGCTGTTCGCCGGTAATCCGGGCGTTTATTCAGCCGATCTCTTTCATCCCGCCGATTACGGCTACCAGCTTTGGAGCGAAATTATCTATGCCCATATTGATTGTCCAGCCAGTTAGGGAAACCATAATTTTTGCCGTGATTTTTTTGGCGGCGCTTTTTATTTTTATCAACAAAAGAAAAGACCGCGGCGGCCTGACGCTTGGCGCCACGGCCGAGCTGAAAGGCTTGGCGATTTTGATGGTCATTTTCTGCCATGTCGGCTATTTTTTGTCGGCTGACACCCGGTTTTTGTTTCCTTTTTCCACGCTGGCGGGCGTAGGGGTCAATTTGTTTTTATTCCTTTCGGGCTTTGGCCTGGCCACTTCCACTTGCCAGCGCGGTTTGACGGCGCTTCAATGCTATCGCCGGCGCTTAATCCGGCTCTTTGTCCCCCTATGGCTAACTCTGGCCGTGATTGTAATTTTGGATTTTGCTTTACTGACCCGCGTCTGGCCGCTTAGCGCCATGATCCAAAGCCTGGTCGGTTTTTTCCCGGCGGCCGGAATTTACGACAGCTTAAATTCGCCGCTTTGGTATTTTACCCTGATTTTGTTTTACTATCTGATTTTCCCGCTGCTTTTCGGCAAACGTCATCCCGTTATTTCCGCGGTGCTGATCTTGCTGGCTAGTTATTTTTTACTGACCTTTAATCTGCCAATTTTGCCAGACGTAATAAAACTTTACCGCCTGCATCTTTGGGCTTTTCCGCTGGGCGTGGCTTTTGCCGGCTGGCTTTTGCGGCCTGGGTTTTGGCAAAAACTTTTTCCCACCAAGCTGGCGCAATTTTTTGCCGCCTTAGACCGGCTCGGCCGATTCCGCCGCTGGGCGCTGATTAGCGGTTTAATTTTTGCGGCCGGCTATCTGGGTCTGCACTCCGGCGTCGGCGAGTCAATAGGCAAAGAGCAGTTGATCAGCCTGCTCACTGTCGGGGCGCTCATCGGCATTTTCATGCTGAAAAAAATGGAGTTTCGGCTTTTGTATTTTTTCGGTTTGTATTCTTATGAAATTTATCTGCTGCACTGGCCGCTGCTTTTGCGCCATGACTTTTTGTATAAATTTTTGCCGGGCAGTATCGCCACCATTATTTACCTGGGCGTCTTTTTGGCGCTGGGTTTTGGCTTAAAGAAAGCGGCGGAAATAATTTTGAAAAAATCGGGAATCTCCGGCCGTTGAATTTTTTGATTAAAAAACCGGCCGCTGGAAGCGGCCGGTTTTTTGGATATCTTTGAAAGATATTAGACTTTGCTGACTTTGACTGCAGCCGGACCCTTGGGGGTATTGCTGACTTCGAAAGTGACGGTGTCACCTTCGTGCAAATCAGCAAACGAGCAACCCACGAGTTCATTGCCGTGGAAAAACAAGTCTTTGTCTCCACCATCCTGGCTGATAAAACCGAAGTTTTTGTCAGTCAATTTCTTGATTGTTCCTTGCATAAGTGTAGAAAAAAAGTAAATTAATGCGATATAGAGAGGCAGAAATTCGACTTGATTTCTACGAAACTATACGTAACCAAACGGTTACAAAGGCATAGTAGCATGAATCGCGGATTTTGTCAATTAAAAAAAATCGCCGGACGTCGCTTGCGCAACATCCGGCTGGGTGGTGATACTGGATCGTTGACCCGCTCACGCCCAGGTCATGTCTGAGGGCGGATTGGAAATGATCGCTTCCTTGAGGAAGGCGACGGCCTTGGTCAGACCCTCTTGGGCCGACATCAGGCTGTCTTCGTGTTCGATGGAGAGTACGCCGTCGTAGCCGACTTTGCGCAGCATGGACACGAAATCCTTCCACCATTTCAGATCGTGGCCGTAGCCGCAGGTGCGGAATACCCACGAGCGGTGCAGTTCGTCGCCATAGTGCTTGGTGTCCAGGACGCCGTTGACCGCGACATTGGCCGGATCGACTTGGACGTCCTTGGCGTGGACGTGGAAGATGGCGTCGCCGAGCGCGCGCACGCAGGCAATGGGATCCATACCTTGCCAGAAGAGATGGCTGGGGTCGAAATTGGCGCCGAGGTTGTTGCCGCATTCTTGCCGCAGCCTCAGCAGCGTCTCGGTATTGTAGACGACGAATCCCGGGTGCATTTCAAACGCGATCTTCACGCCGTGGTCCAGCGCGAGCTTGGCGCGGCCGCTCCAAAACGGCAGTACCTTGGCATCCCACTGCCACTCCAGGATTTCGGCGAAGTCCGGCGGCCAGGCGCACGTGACCCAGTTGGGTTTGGTGGAGGTTTCGTCCGCTCCCGGGCAGCCGGAGAAGTCAATGACGACTTTCACGCCCAGCGCTGAGGCGAGCTTGATGGCATCGGTTTGCACGGCGACGCATTGCTTGGCGAATTCGACATTGGGGTGCAGGACGTTGCCGTGGCAGGACAGGGCGGAGATTTCCAGGCCTTCGCCCGCGAGCAGGGCTTTGAGTTCGTCGCGTTTGGGCTTGGACTCCAGCAATTCGGCGACGGCGAGGTGAGCGGAGCCGGGATAGTTGCCGGCACCGAGCTCCACGGCTTGCAGGCCAAACGGCTTGAGAATGGTGAGAGTGTCTTTCAGCGGGTTTTTGCTGAACATGTTGGTAAGACAACCGAGTTTCATGGCGTTTCCTTTCCGTGGCTCGTTCCAAAGGAACGGCCGTTACCTTGCGAGATATAGCACGTTTCGTGGCTGCGGCTTGATCCTTTTCTCCTTTCTGACAGATCAAGGTAAAGTTAAAAGAGCACTTCACTGGCGAGTGAAGCCCTCCTTATTGCTGAGAAAAAGCTAACACAATTTTGGCTAACTGTCAATGGCAAGTCAGGATTTTACCCGCGCCATTATTCCACGATGACCGTGCCTTGCATTGACGGGTGGACGCCGCAGTAGTAGTCGTAGCGCCCAGCCTGGCTGAAAGTATGGCGGAAAGATTCTCCCTGGTTAAGCAGCGGCGAGGTAAATGTGTCGGATTTGATGTCGTGCCGCGCGGCGTCGTTATTTACCCAAACCACTTCCGTGCCGGCCGCGACTTTGATGCTTGCCGGGTTGAACGCAAAGCCCTCAATTACGATAGTGTCGCTGCCGCCGTTATTGGCGGCTTTGGGATTTACCGTGGGGGTGGCGGCGGGCTGGCAGCCGCTTAAAACTATGGCAGTCATGAAAAAAGCCGCCGACCAAAGCCTGATTGGGTTGATCATAATTGTTTATTTATTGAATAATGTTTAGCGATGGTGACAAAACTGTTTTTTTGTAACCATTTCTGAAAACATTATAGCAAAATTTGTTTCGGCTGCCCATTTTATTGACAAAAAGATAAAATTAGCCTATCATACAGTTTGTAGTTTAAAATCACTTTGGTTCTTGCGGCCCTATCGTCTAGTGGTTAGGACACCAGGTTTTCATCCTGGTAACCGGGGTTCGATTCCCCGTGGGGCTACCATCTAAGAAATCGCCGAACAGGCGATTTTTTGGTATAATGACACCACCTGGCAATTAATAGTTTTAAATTATGATAGAAAATTGCATTGTTTTTCGGGATTTTAAAGGAAAATATGAGTACCTGCCAATCGCCAAAGCCGAAGGATCTTTAATATGGAGTCGGCAAGGCAAAAGATACATTGACTTTAGCTCGGGCTGGAATGTTACTAATCTTGGCTGGAATAATATGGAAGTTAACGAAGCATTAATTGCTCAGGCAAAAATAAATGTTCAGGGACTGCTATGGGGATCAGATTTGATTCAAGAAGAATATGCCGCGGCTTTAACGGCAGCTCTGCCTTCGGAGCTTAATGCTTGTGTAAAAGCAACGGGCGGAACTGAAGCCATAGAAGCGTCGATTAAAATAGCTCGCGCCTATACCGGCCGTAAAAAAATAATCGGTTTTAATAATCATTATCACGGTCAACTCTTCGCCTCTCTCGCTCTCGGTTCGTCAGAAAAATCTCATGAAAAAATTTCACCTTTGGTTCCAAGCATATCAACCATTGATTTCCCAGATGAAAAAATTGGTCAGATGGGATTTGATAATTTTTTAATTGAATTTGAAAAACTTTTGTCAAAGGAAGATATTGCGGCTGTCGTGACAGAGCCAGGTATAGTTACCGGCTGGGGGTCAACTTTGATCGCTTACCCAGGATTTTTAACATCAATCAGGAAAATAACTAAAAAATTTAACACTTTGCTCATAGTCGATGAAGTCGGTACCGGCTTTTCTCGAACCGGAAAACTTTTTGGCATAGAACATGAAAATGTCGTTCCCGACATGATTGTTTTTGCCAAAGGTATTTCAAATGGCGCGGCGGCAATAGGAACAACGGTGGGACGTCGTGAAATTTTTGAGCCTGCTTTTACGGATGCCGCCCTCATTTCTACTTTTGGCTGGACTCCGGTGGCTTGTGCGGCCGCTTTAAAGACTCTGCAAATTCATCAACGAGACAAAATATGGGAAGCGGCCGAACAAAAAGGTGGCTACATTATAAAAAAATTAAAAGCCTGCATTGGCGACGTGGCAATCGGCGTTAGAGGCAAAGGCTTGGAAATTGGGCTGCAATTTGTAAATAAGGAAATATGCCAACAAGTTCAAAAAAAATCTTTGGCCCAGGGTCTACATGTGGTAGTAGGCAGTCAAAATAATATGCAGATAATGCCTCCACTGACCATATCGCAGGAACTTTTGACCGAGGGATTAGAAATTTTATGCGCCCAATTGCGTTAGATTCTGGACTCAAACTATTAAAACATAAAACATCTTTTCTGATGCAAAATACCAAAAGACTGATCGTGTGGATTATTATTGCCGGGCTGATGTTGTTAATACTTTTGGCGATGTGGTTCACCAATGAAGTGCAGTGGAATGAAAGTGCCGCTTATGGTCTTGTGCTATTGGCCGCGGGTGGCGCCTTTGAATTGTGGCAATGGCTAAAGACGCGCCATCGCGAGTATCGCCTTGCCTTTGGCGTCGGGCTTTTGGGAGCGCTTTTTGTCGGCTGGGTTAATGGCGCTGTCGGTATTATCGGAAGCGAGGATAATCCCGCCAACTTGATGTTCGGAGCGGTGTTTGTCGTCGGACTCACCGGCTCGCTGGCGGCAAGATTTAAGCCGCGCGGAATGGCACGGACACTGTTTGCGGCGGCAATTGTTCAGCTGTCGGTTCCCCTAATCGCGCTTTTTATCTGGCCGGCCCAGGCCTCTTGGGGCGAAGCGGGCGTTATCGGCGTATTAGTTTTTAATGCCATATTCGCCGCGATATTTTTTGTGTCGGCCTGGCTGTTTCAGCGAGCGGCAGCCATGGACAAAAAAGCAGCCAGATAAGCCATGAACCAAGTTTGCCGGTTTCGTCGGCCAGTCTAAATAAAATACCCGGTTTAGCCGGGCGTTTTTTTGCCCGCCCGCCCGGGGTAAGGTATAATGAGAACATATGTCCTACGCCAAAAAAGTATTGCCCATCATCAAAGCCGCCGGCAAAGACTTGCTCAAATATTACGGCAAGATCGGAATTTCCGGACAAAAAGGCAAACTGGCTCACAGCGTGGTGACCGAGCTTGATTTGAAAACCGAAAAATATCTGGCCGGCAAGCTGCGCAAAATTTATCCCGGCATTGATTTTTTTGGCGAGGAATTCGGCGGCAAAAAAAACGGCCAGAGATTTTGGCTGGTGGATCCGATAGACGGCACGGCGCATTTTATCCGCGGCATTCCTTTTTGTACCACCATGATCGCTTTGGTTGATGGCGGCCAGGTGGTTTTTTCCGCGATTTACAACTTCGTGACCGGTGAAATGTTTTACGCGGAAGCCGGACGCGGGGCGAGGCTTAACAATCAGCCCATTCATGTCAGTCAGCGCCAATTGGTTGATGGCTATCTGACCTATGAAATAGATCTGAAGAAAAAAGAGAATCTTGATTTGTTTCTTGATCTAAAGCAAAAAACCATGCTTTTTAAAACCGTTTCCTGCGGCTACGAGATCAGCTTGATTGCCCAGGGTAAAATCGAAGGCCGCATCGCCCTGGATCCGTATGGCGATGATTGGGATTACGCGGCCGGGTCATTGCTGGTAAGTGAAGCCGGCGGCCGCGTGGTCAATATCGGCAAAAATTCTTATGATTACACCGATCATAGTTTTATCATGGGCAATGCCAATGTCTGCCGGGAGATAAAAAAGATTTACCATATTTAAACGGCGAAAACCAAAAACTCCCGGACCAGCCGGGAGTTTTTTATGTAAGTTTTTTAGTTGATTACCGTGCCGTCAAGGTAGCTGTCGGCGTGCGCCTGGGTCACGACGCAGATGTCGGCCCAATTGTTGTTTTGGCGTTTGAACGCGTCAGCGGAAGCATACGGCCGCTTAGTGTTGCTTGAGATGCTGTAGACTTTGGCATTACTGCCGGTTTTGATTAAAGTCGCGATGGGATAAGAATTCATGTCCAAATCATTGATGCGCACGACATTGCCCCAGTAATTTTTCGGGTAGCTGACAAAAACCGTGCCGGTCGGAAGCAAAAGTTTTAACCATTTCTTTTCCGCCCGCTGATGCAGCATATAAACCGCGGCGTATTCCGGTAATTTGACCAGATTGGCCACCGGATAGCCGGCCAAAGTTTTTTGGGAAACCGTCCGGATTTTGCTCCAGTCTAAACCGTATTTGTTAAACGAAGCCGGACTGGTGATATACAAGCGTTGGTTGGTGTCGGTAATCGCCCAGATATCCGGATTGTCGGCCGTGCGATAGATGGCTTTGAAATGAGAATATTTGCCATCCCAGCCGTTTAAGTAGACGCCGTTATCCTCAACAATATTGGAAGCGCCTAAAACCTGGCCGTTGCCGGTATAGCCGTTATTGTAGGCATAACCGCTGTAATTTTGGCTGTAATTAATGACATCGGTAATGGTGCAGTTCTCAGGCAAAGGATGG
>Ga0265297_10005565_pt1 | contig 19086 bp, 19 predicted proteins | sample Munlanlwell13791_FD_192502 | JGI IMG/M metagenome (GOLD analysis project Ga0265297, IMG submission 192502) | Leachate microbial communities from a municipal landfill in Southern Ontario, Canada - Leachate well 137-91 | ecosystem: Engineered > Solid waste > Landfill > Unclassified | place...
CCAATCTTGGACAAAAGCCTGGCGAGATTATCTCGCTTAGGATAAAGCGACGTCTTTGCCCTAACAATAATATATTCTTTATTAATGTTCTGCGGTTTGGCCCCGGAAACACCAAGTTCAAGCGGGGAAAAGGGAACTACGAAAAAAAATCTTTTTTCCAAAACGCTGTTTTTTTTGATTATGGTTTTTATAAACTCTTTATAACTCACCATTTTGGTTTTTAACAAGTCGTTTTTTTGTCCGCTTATTTTTGTCTCAAGAAATTCCAAATACGAAGAAATGTCCATTTTTTTTGAAAGAATTAGTATTTGTACTGGAAAAGAAAGAGAGTTTAATAACCCGGCATACGTATAAATGATTGATGCTTGTTCTTCCTGTGACAAAAGCCAAAAATTAACAGCCCCAACCTCAATCACCGTTGCCGCTGATGAATCTTTCATTAAAACGATATCGTCTCTTATCTCCTCTATTTCAATAAAGGATTGAGTTGTTGCTTTTACCGGCGACGTTGGTTTTTTTATCACAATAATTCTTTTGAAAAAAATTTAAGCGGTTTGGGATTATTATCTTCTATCCTCATTTTTATTCTATCAAAAAAATAGGTTTCCCGTGGGTCCTTAAAATCAAAAAAATAATCCCCGGCTGGAAGCGAATTAAAGGTTGCAAAAATACCATTGGGATTACTTTTTAATAATCTTAGTGTTTTTCCCCCGCCGTCCTTAACATAAATAAGAATACCTGGAAGTGGAATCATTCTGTGGTTTTCAACAATACCACTAAAAAATGCTTTTTTTTCTTCTGTTTCTTTCTTTTTTTCCGCAACCACTGTTTCTCCTGCTGTTTTTGGGGGAATAGCGATCGGTTGCCTTTTTTGGACAATGTTTGTTTTTTGTGTTTTTAATAAGTACGCCTTAAGCTTTTCTTGGGAGTCAACATGAGCCAACACCATGTGGGGATCGCTAGAGAAAAATAATGTTTTTAGAAAATATAAGGGGTGGTTATTTTTTTGATAAAAATATTGGGTAGGGGAACTAAGTCTTCTAATAAAGTTTCTTATCCACACTTCCATGGGCCTATCATTAATTGGAATAAAGGCCAGGGCAATCCCCACACCACCAACGACAATCGCCAGTAAAATGTTTAAAATGGGAATTGGAAAAAGCGCGTAGACGATGAGTGCCAAGGGGAAAAAAATAACCAGATAGATGAATTGTTTTACCGTCATAAACCCAATAAGCTTAAATTCAAAGCTGGTAATTTGGCGGGGAATCGGATGCTGCTCCATAATTTTAAGTATACACGAAGCAGATTATCTGTAGGTTACTGGTTTTTCTTTTGAGGGAAGAACTAAACTCATGCGCCTGGTTTTTTCGCTAACCCGCTCCACAAAAGCTTTTATTTTTTGTCCTATTTTAACTTCCTCTCCAGCGGGTATTTTACTAATGTGTATTAAGCCTTCAACCCCCGGCTCAAGACGTATAAAATAACCGTATTTCTCTTTTCTCACAACTTCTCCCTCAACCTCTTTGTCCTTAGAATATTTCTTTTCTATTTCTGTCCACGGATCGTTTTTCAATCTTTTTATTGAAAGATTGAGCTTCAGGTCAACGTCGTTTTTTTCAACCACGATTACATCTATTTTTTCGCCTGTTCGTAGATGATCTGCAGCGCTATTCACCTTTTCCCAAGATATTTCAGAAATGTGTATTAGGCCCTCAACGTCGTCCACCTCACAAAAAGCTCCAAAATCGGAAACCCCCAAAACCTTGGCTTGATATTTCTTTCCAACCTCTATTTTTTCAAATTTTTCCCTTAAGTCTTTTTGTGATATTTTTAGGGCGGAAGCCTTTTGAGAGACAACCAGTCTGTTTTTTTCTTCGTCAACCTCTAATATTTTTACTTTTATTTTTTGTCCGTTTAGTTTTTCCGGTTGATTAATAAAATCCTCAGTTAGTTGAATTTTTGGAATAACGCCACGAATCCCCATAAAATCAACAAACACCCCTCCCTTGCCATATTCGCCGCAAATCACATCAATCTCGTCTTCTTTTTCTTTTTTTTCCTTTAATATCTGCCACTTTCCCTTTTGGAAAAAGTTTTGTAGAGAAACAACGGGGTACCCTTCTTTTGATTCAGGCGAAATGATTCTCACCTTAATTAGCTGTCCTTCTTTTAAATAAGGAAGTTTCGTTGATATTTCTTTTTGTTCGCGGTGACCCAAAATAGCATAGGCCTTTGCCCCAATGTCAAAGACTATATTCTTTTTTGAAATCGAGACTATTTTTGCGTCTATTTCTTGCTTGTTTTTTATTTTTGGTGTATGGTTTTTCTTGAGCAGAGCTTCCATTGGATGAGTCGATATTTTTTTCATCTTTTTTTTATTTTCCTCCTTTGTTTTCTTACAAAGATGTAATAATATAACAAATTGCTGCATAGAAAACAAGCACAAGTTGCACTTGCGACAAATAACTTTATGTGATATATTATAGGATGAGTATGAATAATTCTTTATTACCAGTGTTGGTTGAGGGCTTTGTCACCGCCCTTAAAGAACAAAACAAGTCTGTTTTTACTGTTGTTGCTTACAAAAAAGATCTCGAACAATTTGCCGGCTATTTAACCAGTAGGGAAAAAAATGATATCCGTGAGATTAAAAAGGAAGACATTGAGGGCTTTGTCAACGGCATGCTTCAAAAAAATTATACCAAAAAGTCGGCCTCAAGAAAGTTAAACTCCATTAGGACTTTTTTCCGCTATCTAAAAAATACGGGCTCTATCGAACGAAATCCTTCTCTTGAAGTCTCCCATCCCAAATATGACCAGGTCGCACCAAGAATTTTTACAAAGCTCGAATACCGGGCGCTGCGAGATTGTGCCAAAGAAGATCCAAGGACATATGCTCTTGTTGAGATATTACTTCAAACGGGAATAAAAATTGGTGAATTAGCCAATATCAAACTCGAGGACATAAAAAAAGATACCCTTTATGTTCGACCATATGGCAAAAATAGCGGACGAGAGGTCCCCCTTAACAAGGCCGTTACAAAAGCCGTTGGCGAATATTTGAAGACTCGAAATAAGTCTAATGGTAGTTTCCTTTTTACCACGCGTACCGGGCGCCCTTTAATCATTAGAAATATTAGACAAATTATCGCCCGTTGTTTTAATGAGGTTGGCGTTGAAAAAGCAACGGTTAATGACCTCAGAAATACCTTTATTGCTTATCAGATTGTAAACGGTGCCTCAATTGAATATATTGCTAAAATAGTCGGACACAAGCGCTTGTCCTCAACTGAACGCTATCTTTCTTTAGTAAGGGCTGAAACCGAAAGAAAGGAAAAATTGGGAGAGCTTTAAATTGTTTCTTTCTTTATAATCTTCATTATGGAGATAAAAATTTACACTGATGGTGGCTCTTCTGGTAACCCCGGACCTGTTGCGATTGGCTATGTAATTTTTTTTGACACAAAAAAAATTTTTTCATTTGGAAAAAAAATAGGAACTGGAACCAATAATTTTGCCGAGTACTCTGCTCTAATTGCGGCCCTTGAAAAAATAACCGACCTAATCAAGCAAAGTGTGGGTCTCGCTTTTTCAAAAATAATTGTCTGCTCTGATTCCTCTCTCGTTGTTAATCAAGTTAATGGTTTGTATAAAATAAAAAATCCCAAAATTAAGGATTATGTACAAAAAGTAAAAAAACTCGAACAAAACATCAGCATCCCCATCTATTATAAGCATATTCCCCGTGAAGAAAATCAACTCGCCGATTCTTTGGTAAGAAAAGAACTCTATTAAAGATTACTCTTGTATCCTTACCGGCATGATTATGTGAAGAAGTTTTCTTTCGCCGACTGGTCTAAAAACAACCGGGGCGTCTGGTCTCAATATCTCAACCTCAATGTTTTTGGTCTCAACGTGATTTAAAAAATCAAGCAAAAATTTATAGTTAAAGGCCACTTTTTGATCCTCTCCCTCAACCTGCGCCTCAAGCTTGGAAGAAGCCTCTTCGGTTTTGTCTGTTTTTGGTTTGAGAACGACCCCTTCTTTGGTTATGTCCACAACTATAATATTAGACAGGTCCCGAGCAAAAACAGAAACAATTTTGATTTTTCTTAAGAAGTCTTCTCTGTTGATTATTATTTTTGTTTTTCTTTCTGCGGGAATAACCTTTTCAAAAGGTGGGGCGTCCCCTTCAATCAGTCTTGAATAAAATTCGTTTTGTCCTATTTTAAAAAGAATTACTTTCTCTACTAATGAGTAGAAAAAAGAAATTTCTTTTTCTTCTTTTATATATTTAAAGATTTCTAATAAAAATTCTGCGGGTATTATTGACTTGGGAATTTTAAGATTTTTCTCTATTCTGGCCAAAGACAACCTAAAACCGTCGGTAGCCACTAGAAGAGTTTCATCTCCGGGAACAATATTTATTCCCGTAAGGGCCGGCCTGGCTTCGTCGGTAGCAGCACAAAAATATGTAAAGAAAATGGCTTTTCTCAATTCGTCTACCTCAACTTTTTCTTCCTTATCTCGAATAATCGGAGGAAAGGGAAAGTCCGTTTGACTCATCAAGGAAAATGTCCCTCGATTTTCTCCCGACCAAATTACTATTTGCTTCTCCTTTATTTCAACGTTTATTTTCCCTTCTGGTAAAAGACTTATAAACTCTATTATTTTTCTTGGCTCAATCACAATTTCAATTTTTTCTGCAACTCCTTTTTCAATTTTAATTACCGTATGGAAAAATGAACTTAAATTGCTGGCATATAAATGAAGACCCCCTTCTTCTGTTTTTAAAAAAACTCCTTGAAGTACTAATGAAGAAATTGTTTTACCTGATGTAAAATGAGAAGCAAGCGACAAAGATTCAAGAAAAACGCCTTTTTCTATTAAAAGATTCATTTATTATTCTTTCTTTAATATATAAATAGTAGTATTAGGAACTGGGTATAAGTGTATAAAATCAAGAATGGATTTTCAAGACAAAAAGAACAATAAAAAAACTCTGTTATGAACGTGTGGACTGTTTGTTTAAAGATAGAGGAGTTGGATTATTTTATCAACCCCCTCTTTGAAATCGGGGTCTTTTGTTAACAAATGGCTAATTTTATCAACCGCGTGAATTACGGTTGTATGGTCCTTCCTTTTTAATAAAAAAGCAATGTGTTCAAGTTTTAATTTAAGCTCCTGTCTTAAAAGAAACATTGCTACTTGACGTGGCAAGGAAACGTCTTCGCTTCTTCTTTCTCCCTTAAGGCGGGTTTGTTTAATGTTGTAATATGAACAAACAGCCTTGATTACGTCTCCGGACTCAACCCTTTTTTTAGCAGTTTCTTTTTTGTTTGAAAAAAAGGCGTCAACGTCTTCAAGATCAATTTGATTTTTTTTGCCCAAAATTCTGGCATAGAGAGATATTAACGACCCTTCAAGCGCTCTTGAGTCGGTAATCTGTTCGGCAATTATTTTGGCGGCATTAATATCAATGGCAATGTTTTTTTCACGGGCCTTTATTAAAAGAATTGCGGTTCTAAGTTCAAAATTAGGGGGTTGAATATCAACAATCATACCTCCCGAAAAACGAGATCTTAGTCTGTCCTCCAGGTTTTTTATTTCCGATGGGGAGCGGTCGGAAATAAGGATAATTTGCCCCCCAGCAGAAACAACAGAATTAAAGGTGTGAAAAAATTCTTCCTGGACCGTTTGCTTTCCCGCAATAAATTGGACATCGTCCACAACAAGCAGGTTTAGGTGGCGGTATTTTTTTCTAAACCCAACGGTTGATTTTCCCCTAATTGATTCAATCAATTCGTTAGTAAACTGGTCGCCGGGGCAAAAAAGAGCTTTTAGGTCGGGTTTTTTTTCCAATGCCTTTTTGGCAACGGCTTGAGCCAAATGGGTTTTTCCTACGCCCACCCCACCATAAAGAAAAAGAGGATTGTATGCAGACCCTGGACTATCGGCGACCGCCTGAGCTGCGGCATAGGCAACCTGATTAGTGCCCGAAACAGCAAAATTGTCAAAATTGTATTTTTCAGACAAATTAGCCCTAAAAAAAACATCGTTGATTGAGGGTGAAAAACTAAAAAGAGGTTCTTCTTTGGTTTTTGGTCGGCTTACCAAGATGAGACTAAGAGAGAGGTTTTTTTTAAAATGGAAAAGAAGCATTTTTTCGATTTCCGGCAGCCTTTTTTCTAAAAAAAATCTAAGGCCCTGGTTTTGATAACCCAAAACTATCTTGTCTTCATTAATCTCTACGAGTTTTAATTGCTTTAATAAAGAAGCGATGACGGGAGAATTTTTCTTGTCTTTCTCAAGAGATTCTAAAAAAACAAGCCAGTCAGATGGTTTTGTTGTCATGTGTTTTGTTTGTGGATAAACTATCCACAAATAATAAACAAATAAATAATAAAAATCAACAGTTAAATATGTTACTATATAAGCATGGAAAAATACATAATAGATGCCAACATATTCTTTAATATGGAGGCCGATCTTGATTTGGGAAAAAGCTCAGAAGAGGTTGTAAAAAAAATTACCCTTTACTCGAAAAAGTTAAAAGAAAAGGCTGTTTTTTTCATGCCTCCTAAAGTGGTTGATGAATTTTTAAGTTTTTTTCCAGAGCCAAGAGAAAGCTTTGTTGGTGATTTTTTGTCGACTATAATCGTTAAGTCTCCTGATTATGAAAAAATAGTTTTTTCAGCCCAAATTTTTTATAGATTGGTTGAAGACATTAGGATAAGAAGTTATCGGGGCTTGGGGGTGGCCGAAGAAGAAATTATTAAGGCGGCGGAATTAATGGTTGGACAAGAAAAAATGACAAAAAAAGACTTCCAGATAAAAGTGGGGGCGATAATTAAAAACTTCCGGCTTCGCTACAGAAGGGCAACGCGTTTTGGTTTTCTAGACAGCACAGCTGACCTAGACCTGATTGTTTTGGCAAAAGAAACAAATGGTTTTTTGGTTTCAACCGACGAGGGGGTTGTTGGTTGGGGTAGGCTTTTTGGTGTTAAAGAGGTACTGCCTGGCGTGTGGAAGAAACGCTTGGAGGACCTTGTTCTTCATCAGGAATAAGTCGCGACAACAAATCCGCCAGTTTTTCAGTTATGGCTCTTTCGGGTTTTTCCTTATAAACAAGGTGGTCGGACAAAAAGGAAACAACTTGAGACTTGATGGTGTCGTCGGGAACAACCATATAAACGTGAAAAAGATAAGGAGCTGCGCCGACAACAGTTAAGACATAGAAACCAAACCTTTGACTAAAATAAAAATGAGAAAGAGAGTCCCAGCGAAGAGTTATTCCTGCTGATTCTATTCCAAACTTGGTAATTTTGTTTTCGACTTCTGCCGGAGGAGTAACGGTTAAAATATAAAAAAGGGCCAAAACCGCCCAAATAGGAAGCAATAAAATTTTGTCGCCAAAGAAAAAAACAATTAAAGAAAGTAAAAGGGCAACAGAAAGATAGAATCGTAAAATTAAAGGAGATTGTTTTTTATATGGTCTTAGCGGAGCTTTCCACGAAAACACCAGTTGGGGATTGTCCATACAAACATTTTTACTGTTTCGTCGAAAAAAGTCAACACTAAAGAACAGCCTATTCAAGAAAGTCCCGTAGTTTTCTGGCGCGGGTTGGGTGTTTTAGTTTTCTAATGGCCTTAGCTTCAATTTGACGAATTCTCTCTCTGGTAACCTTAAATTCTTTACCTACCTCTTCCAGGGTTCGTGGTTTTCCATCGTTTAAACCAAACCTCATTATTAAAACACGTTTTTCTCTAGGAGAAAGAGTTTCTAAAACCTTATTTAAAGCATCTTTCAAAAGTTCGCGTGAAACCTTGTCATAAAGGGTGGGTTGGTTTTGATCAGCAATAAATTGTTCAAGAGTTGCCTCTTTGTCATCCCCGACAGGCGTAGAAAGTGATTTTGGTTGTTGGGAAATTTTCATTAAGTTTTCTATTTCTTCAACGCTCATTAACATTTCTTTGGCAATCTCTTTTGTGACAGGATCGCGACCAAGTTTTTGAGTGAGCTTTCTTTGTGTTTTATAAAAACGATTAATGTGGTCGACCATGTGTACGGGAATGCGGATTGTTCTTGACTGATCAGCAATGGCTCGTGTAATTGCTTGCCTGATCCACCAGGTGGCATAGGTTGAGAATTTATATCCTCTACGCCAATCATATTTTTCCACACCGCGAATCAACCCTCGGTTTCCCTCTTGAATTAGGTCGAGAAAGGAAAGACGGCGGCCAAGATATTTTTTAGCAATTGAGACGACAAGTCTAAGATTTGCCTTGATTAATTTTTCCTTAGCCATTTCGTCGTGTTTTTCATAGCTTTTTGCCAACTTGATTTCTTCCTCAAACTTTAATAAGGGGGTTTTGCCGATTTCCTTTAAATACATTTTTATTGGATCAAGCGATTCGCCGTGTTTTAAAACGACCAATTGTTCAAGCTCTTTTTCTATCTCTTCAGCGGTTTTTTTTGCGTCATCCTCTTCCCTGGTCGAAACAGTTTCGAAAATATCAATATTTTTTTTAAGTGCTTGGTCAAAAAATCTATCAATCTCTTTTAGGTGTTTTTCTGGTTGAGGAAAAACAAATAAAATGTCGTCCTGAACAATAAAACCATCTTCTTCTCCCTGTTTAAGAAGATCACCTAAAGACTTTGGAAGTTTCTGTTTGGCCATAGTTCATTTTATAATGAAGAAAGTTTTTTTTCTACCTCATTTAATTGATGGGTTATTTCTTGAATGTTTTTTGTACTTCCCTCTTGATCAAATAAAGACATGAGCTTCTTTTTTAAAGCAATTTTTTTTGCCCCATAAATAAGCCTTGTAAGGTTTTCTCCTTCAAAAATTAAATCGGACGAGGCATAAAGATACAATTCATCAAAAACAGATGCAAGAGGGGGGGTCAATATTTGGGTAAAGTCTTTTAAATTAAAAAACTCAGCCTTTTTTTTATATGTTGTAAGGGTCTCGATTATTTTTTGATGAGAAGGAAGAAAAAAATCATCCACGTCCAGAACCTTGAAAACGTGGCTCACCATCTTAAAAGGATCCTCACTTTGAAAAATACGACTAAGTAGATATTTAAAAACAAGCGCTTCTCTGTCAATTGATATTTTTTTGATTGGAGATTTGACGAATGGAGTTGTTTTCAATTTCTTTTTTTTGCGGACGTCCCTAATCAAACTATAGACGCTTGATTCCGACACGGTTAACAGTTCGGCCAACTTTTTAAGATAGTGTGATTGAACAATTGGATTTTGAATTTTTTCCAAAAAAAAGATAACCTCATTGGCAAGATTTTTTTTATCAAAAGGAGTGTCGCTCGGATATTTTTTTTTGGCTAAATCAATAATAAAATCATAAACCGGTAGTGGTTTTTTAATCAATTTTTTAAATTTTTCAGGGTCTTTTCTTACGGCTTCATCAGGGTCTTTTGCATAGTCAAAGGTGACGACCCCCAAATCAAAGTCCATATTTTCAGTTTCCTCAATTGCTCTTCTCATTGCATCCTCCCCGGCCGCGTCAGAGTCAAGAGCGAGCACAACCCTACTGGTGTATCTTTTTAAGAAAATTAACTGTTCCTTGGTAACGGCAGATCCTTTGATGGCAACAATGTTTTCTACACCATTTTGATAGGGAGAAATAACATCAAGTTCTCCCTCCACCAAGAAAACGCTCCCCAGTTTTTTTATAGCCTCTTTTGCCAAATTAATTCCAAAAAGGGTTTCTCTTTTATGATAAATAGAAGTCTCTGGGGTGTTTATATATTTTGCTTCGGATTTTCCCTCGAGAATACGGCCGGAAAAACCAACAACATTGTTGCGATGGTCTTTTAGGGGAAAAGTTAATCTTCCTCTAAAGCGGTCATAGTAACCACCGCGATCGTTTTTAACCAAAAGTCCACTGTCAAAAATTTCAGTGGCACTGTAACCTTTTTTTGTTAAAAAACGATAAAGTGAATCCCAAGAATTAGGAGAATAGCCAATTTGAAATTTGTTAATTATCTGTTTGTTGATTTGTCTGTCTGCCAAATATTTAAGAGCCTTTTCCCCGTATTTTGTTTTTTCAAGCATATAATTAAAATATTCAGCGGCTAACAAATTTATGGCCAATAGTTTTTCTTTCTTTTTCCACGTCTGGTCATCAAGACCACTAGTTTGTAGTTTTATTCCAAACCGGCGCGCAAGCTCTTTTGCTGCTTCAGCAAATCCTATATTTTCCCAACGCATAAAAAACCCAATGGCGTCCCCCCCCTCTTGACAGGCACCAAAACAATGCCAAATCTGACGTTCTGGAGAAACAACAAAAGACGGGGTTTTTTCTTGGTGAAAAGGGCAAACGGCTTTAAAATTGTGACCGGCCTTTTTTAAGGTAATAAACGAGCCGATAAACTCAACAATATCAATGCGTTTTTTTATTTCATCGGCTGGGTTTTCCATTGGCTATATTCTACCGATATTTGACTTAATGCTCAAGGGCTGGTTATAATAAACTATGCTCTATCTTTATCTTGAAAAAAACAACCTCAAACTCCTTTATTTTAAAAAATCGCTTTTTGGTCAATATGAAGTGTCTGTGTTTGAAAAAACTTATCAAACAGATCTGCTCAATAAAGGGAGATTAATCAATATTGACTTTTTAGCTTCTGCCGTTAAGGAAATGGCCAGTACAGGTTCCAATAATACAATTAAAGAAAAAGAAGTGTGTTTGATTTTGCCGCAAGAATCGTTTTTTTTCCTTCGATCAACTATTCCGGCGGACGTTGCCCCCGCGGCCACGAGCGCTTTTATAAGAGATAAATCAAGGGCGGCTCTGGGGGTTAATATAGATGAATGCTATCATGATTTTGTAGTTGAAGACGATGGTCATCAAAAACAATTAAGTTTTTTTGCCATTGTTGGTGAGGAGGTTGACAAATTTAAAGAGGCCCTCACTTTAACTGATTTTAAACTGGTGGGAATCCTTCCGGAATCATTAGCCTATTACAAACTTTTCCAAAAAACCCTAAGAAAAGATAAAAAGGAAAATATTCTCTACGCCGTCTTTGAAAAAAATAAAATAGAGGGCTATCTTTTTGACTCTTTTGGATTACTTAATCCGGAAAAATGGACGGCCGAAGTTAACGAGAAAAACACATTAGAAGATGTCTTAAAAAAGAAAGCAATAATAATAGAGAAAAAAAACGGCAAACTTAATAGGCTTATTTTAAGCGGGGCACAATCGGAAAACATAAGACAGGACACCTTTACTAAAAATATTGGTGTCTGGACCAATCCATTAAAGAGAATTATCCCTAATTTTTATCAAGAATATTTAAAAACACTTATTCTTCCGGCAGGAAAAACTTTTCCAATCTTGTCTTTTGATCAATGTTTTGGAGCCTTTGTTTTTTTTCAAGAAAACAAGGACTTTTCTTTAGTTCGGGCAAAACAAAAGACCAAAAAAACAATAAGCCTAAAAATACCAAAACTTAATTTACTGAAAAAAGACGTTTTAATTTTTTTTGTTTCTTTTCTTCTTTCTTTTGTGCTTTTTATTTTAATTTCCAGAATTTCAGCCGGTAATTTCCTTGCCCGAATTGTGGCTACGCCAACGCCAACTATAACCCCAACCCAGACACCATCACCCACCCCCACCCCGTCTTTTAAAAAAGAAGCTCTTAAAATTAAAATTTTAAACGGATCTGGAATTGCCGGTAAGGCAGTTGAGGTAAGAGATATATTAAAAGAAAAAAAATATCAGGAAATAGTTACGGGTAATGCCGACACTTTTGATTACGAAATCACGGAAATTCAAGTCAAAGAATCAACAGAGGCGGCAGCCGACATGATAAAAAACGATCTTAAAGAAAACACAAACTCATTTAAAGAGTCTGTTCTTGAAGAGTCTGCGTCGGCCGACGTAATAATTATCGTCGGAAAAGACTTCAAATAACCAAAGTACATAGGGTATAATATTTATTATTATGGAGCCCCAGAAAGAACAATTACAAAAACATCTAGAGACTGTTTTGGCAAAGATAAATCCACAAGAAAGAAAACAGGAGATTGCCGAATTGGAAAAGCAGACTTACAGTCCGCAATTTTGGCAAGATTCTCAAAAGGCCAAAGAGACGATGAAAAAAATAACCTCTTTAAAAAAACAAATAGAAGATTTGGAAATGGCCCAGTTATTACTTGAAGATAATCAATTAAAAGAAGCAGGGGAAATAATTAAAAACTACGAAATATTACTTTTTCTGTCTGGTCCTTATGATCGGGGTGATGCCATTTTTGCTATTCACGCCGGTCAAGGTGGAACTGAGGCTATGGATTGGGCGGGTATGCTTTTTCGCATGTATACCAGATATTTTGAAAGAAAGGGTTGGGATTTTGAGGAGATTGAGCGAGTTCCGGGGGAAGAGGCAGGGATTAAAACCAGTATTTTAAATGTTTATGGGGAATTTTCTTATGGCTATCTTCGGTCAGAGGCAGGTGTCCATCGATTGGTTCGTCAATCCCCATTTAACGCCGACAAACTAAGACAAACGTCATTTGCTTTGGTTGAGGTTTTTCCAGTGATAGAGAACAAGGAAATTGAGGTTAGGGAAGAAGATTTGGAATGGAAATTCTTCAGAAGCGGTGGGCACGGCGGTCAAAATGTTAATAAGGTGGCGACGGCCGTAAGATTAACACATAGACCAAGTGGGATTGTGGTTGCTTGCCAAACAGAAAGATATCAGGGTGCAAACAGGGAAAACGCCCTAAAGCTTTTGCGGGGAAAACTTTGGGCCATAGAACAAGAAAAAAAAGACAAGGCGATAGAATCATTTAAAACAGCCAAAATAGCCTCGTGGGGAAAACAAATTCGTTCGTATGTCCTTCATCCTTATAAACAAGTTAAGGATTTGCGTACCGGCCACGAGGAGCACAATACGGAAAAAGTTTTAGACGGAGACCTTGACGGGCTGATTGAGGCACACCTCAAGAAAGTAAGTTGATTCAAAATTCGAAACTTTCAATTTAAATTTCAAATTTAAAATTAAAAATTATTTTCTTGTATTTATTTTAAAAAATTGTTATCCTTATAAAATATGGAAAACAAACAAATACTTCACGATCTAAATGATTCTCAGAGTTCTCTTCCACTGCGTGGGTTTGTTATTTTTGCGGTAATAGCAATCGCCGTTGGTGTTTTTGCGGGGTTTCTTTTTTCAAAAACCAAAAAAACAACCACTACAGCAAACAGTGGCAAGGTCGAACAATCCGCTGGCATTTCTGATAAAAAAACCTTTAAAGACAAGGCTGAGGGTATTTTAAAAGAGGGCGGAATTGAAGGTGAAGGAAATTTTCATCTGGAAAGACCGGGTGGTGTATCTCAAAATGTATATTTAACCTCAACCACGGTTGATCTTACCCCATATGTTGGAAAAAAAGTACGCGTTTGGGGAGAAACTTTTACCGCGGAAAAAGCCGGATGGCTAATGGATGTTGGATTGGTTGAATTATTAAAATGATATCCTTCGAAAATGTATCAAAAAAATTTCCTCTTGGCAATCTCGCCCTGGACGATCTCTCTTTTGATATAAAAGACAAAGAATTTGTTTTTTTAGTTGGTCCTTCGGGTGCAGGCAAGACAACGATTCTTAAATTAATTATTAAAGAATTGGCTCCTACAAAAGGGAAAATAATTGTCAACGATTGGGATGTCTCTGATAAAAAATTTAAAAAAACAGTCGCCCTTAGAAGAAAAATCGGCATGATTTTTCAGGATTTTAAAATACTACTAGATAAAAATATTTTTGAAAACGTGGCTTTGGGATTAAGAGTTATTAGTAATGACTTCCCAACCATAAAACAAGAAGTAAAAGAAGCGCTGGAATTGGTCGGGCTTAAAAACAAACACAAGCTTTTTCCGGTTCAGCTTTCAGCCGGAGAGCTGCAAAGAGTGGCTATTGCCCGGGCACTGGTAGGAGATCGCGAAATTATAATTGCCGATGAACCAACGGGGAATTTGGATCCAAAAACATCCTGGGAAATAATGAAAATTTTTAAGAAAATAGAAGGAAAAAAAACAATTTTGTTTTCGACTCATAACAGTGATATTGTCAACAGTATGAAAAAAAGAGTTTTAGTTTTAAAAGAAGGAAAATTGGTTAAAGATTTAGAAAAAGGAGGGTATGAGGCATGAAAGAAATATTAACCTCAATTAGAAGAGCGCCCTACCAGTCGTTGGCGGCCTTTTTAATATTGTTTTTTTCAATTTTCCTATCGACGGTCCTTTTTATTTCCCAGACTTTTTTTCACAGCCTTTTGGGTTATGTGGAGACAAGACCGCAGGTGACGGTGTATTTTGATACGGTTACCTCAGAAAAAGATATTTTTAAAATCAGAGACACTCTAAACAATTCGGGAAAAGTTGAATCTATTAAATATATTGGTAAAGAGGATGCCTTTAAAATTTATAAAGACCTAAACAAAGACAATCCCCTTCTTTTGGAAATGGTGTCAGCTGATATTTTGCCTCCGTCTTTGGAAGTTTATGCTAAAAAACCAGCCTATTTGGCGGAAATAGCCGACTTTTTAAAAAAACAACCGGCAGCTGAAGAGGTTCAATTTCAAAAAAATATTGTTGAAAGATTATTGTCGCTAACCAATGTTTCCAGAAAAATAAGTATCGCCCTTCTTTCCTATTTAGTTCTAATGGCGGTGGTGGTTTTGACTACGTCTGCCTCTTTTAAGATTGCCATGAAAAAGGAAGAAATAGAATTATTAAAATTAATTGGAGCCACTAATTCATATATTAAAAAACCTTTTCTTTTGGAAGGAATATTTTTCGGAATGGTTTCTTCTTTTTTGTCCTTTTTAGTTATCGGAGGAACTATTTTTTATCTCAACCCTTTTTTAAACTCTTACCTTACTGGGGTTGGTCGCTTGAATTTGAATTTAGGATTTTATCAGTTGGGAATCTGGCCGATCAATTATGAATTTTTATTGGTTACTTTTGCCGTTTCTTCACTCTTTGGTATAGTTATTTCTGTTCTTGCTATAACTTTAGCGACAAATAAATACCTAAAGCAATAACCCCACCTTAGTTGATATAATTTTTATATGAAGAAGCTTTTGTTTTCTATTTTTATTCTTCTTTTTTTTCTCCTGGTTTCTCAAAAAGCGTTTGCTTTAGAATGTAAGCCGGGATTTACATACAACGATCAGAAAGAGTTGGAACAGATAAAAAATCTCTGCGAACAAAAACTAGCCTCTCTTGGTAATCAAAGAAATACGCTTTTATCGGAAATTCAATATATGGATACCCAGGTTTATTTAACAGGATTAAAAATCCAGGAAACAGAAACTAAAATTGATATAACGCAAGACGAAATAAATTCTTTAAGTACGAAAATCGAAGGGCTTGATGAATCATTAAATCTCCTCTCGAAATCGCTGATAAAAAGAATTGTTTCCGGTTACAAGCAGCATTCGTTGTCTACCCTCTCTTTATTATTAGACTCAAACGGCGCCACAGATTTTTTATTACGTTATAAATATTTAAAAACAGCACAAGAAAATAATCAAAAACTCTTAATTCAGGTCCAATCAACCAAAACCAACTTTGAGGAACAGAAAAAAATGAGGGAGGAGAAAAAAATTGAACTAGCATCTTTAAGCACGCTACTCACCAATCAAAAAGCCGATTTAATAAACCAGCAGGCAGCCAAACAAAGATTTTTAGTTGCAACGCAAAATGATGAAGTTGTTTATCAGCAATTATTAGAGAAAGCCAGACAAGAATTGGCTGGTTTTTCTGCATTTACTCAATCAGCCGGTGGAGGGTGTACAACCTTTAGTAATGGTAATAATGGTTGGTATTATACTCAAAGAGATCCCCAGTGGTGTGGTATGACGCTTCCCGGTTCTTCTTCATCAGTTTTATTGGCTGGTTGTGCTGTTACATCTGTTGCAATGGTTTGTAGAAGTTATGGTCAAGGGATAACCCCTGCATCTATCACAAGCGACTCCAACAACTTTATTTATGGAGATCTTTGGAATTGGGCATTTGGTTGTAGTGGAAAAACGACAAATTGGTTAAGCAACCCCTCTAAAGATGAAGTAAAATCTTATGCCGCTAGTGGGGTTCCTGTAATTTTGCGTTTATATGCTCCAAGTGTTTCTGGACTACATTTTATTGTGGCTTTTGGTTGGGATGATGGAAAAAACGATCTTAAGATTCACGATCCTTATTATGGACCAGATGTGTATTTTAACGATAATTATTCTTGGTCTCAGGTGACTAGGGGGATAGTAATACGTTAATTTGTGGCTTATAAGCGATTGAAAAAATAAACTCTCTTCTTATAACGTTAATTAATGAAAATAATTTTTATAACAGTTATTTTCTTTCTTATTTTTACAATAAGCATTAATGCTGTTGAAATTAATATCCTTAATTCTCTGGAAAGTGTTTGTCGGGAAAATGAATTTGAGGTTGGTTTTAATATTTTCGATGATCTTCACCCCCTGTCGATTTACTCATACAAAGCAAGAATTGGTTCGAATTCGGCCTCTTTAAATCAAGGGCAAACATTTAACTCATTAACCAACAATTGGTTAGACGACACTTCTTCTTGGACAAGTTTCCCAACTATTAATTTAAATGAAAATGGAATTGCTACATCATCGGTTAAATTAAAAACTAAAAAATCCGCCGCTATTGGAAATAATTTATTGATTATAAGAGTTAATAAAGATTCTAAAAACTATGATTCGCCGTCAAAAAACATATTAATTGTCGAACCAAGTACAAGTCCGACCCCAACGGAAATGCCAACCCTAACAATAACTGAGATACCTATTCCAACAATTGAGACGTTGGCAACAAGCACACCGACCCCCACCCTAACAGAAATTGTTTTTAACAATATTTATCTTTCCGAAGTAATGGTTAATCCGGAGTCAGGGGAAAATGAATGGGTGGAAATTTACAATAATAATGACTTTGCGGCGACTTTAAATAATTGGTATGTTGATGATATTGAAAATGGTGGGTCAACACCTAAAGTTTTTAATCTGGAAATTTCCGCTAAGGGTTATGGTATTTTTGATTTAAATACTTCTGTTTTTAATAATAGTGGTGACAGTGTTAGATTGCTTGATTTAAATAAAACAGAAAAAGACAGTTTTGAATATTCTTCGTCAGAACAAGGAAAAACTTGGGGAAGAAGTAGTTTGGATGATGACAATTTCTGTCTTCAAGAGTCAAGTAAAGGAAAAGAAAACACAATTTGTATAAATTCAACATCAATAATAATATCACCAACAATTTCAACAGCACCCACGTCATTGTCTATGATTAATAATAAAATAGAACCAACAGTAAGCAGTATAAATAAATTACCAAATAACGTTAAGCCAATAAAAACACAACAAAATTATCCAGGAGAAACGCAGGGTGAGGTTTTGGGAGTGATTACCGCCAAAAAAGAAGATTTAAATCAGAAAGCAATGATTAATTTTTTTTCATTTAACTCGCTTGTCTACTCTCTTTTGACTATTCTCTCCCTTTCTTTTAAAATAAAATTTAGGTTATGAAAAGAATCATAAAGTTTTTGTTTTATTGGCTGCCGCCATTTATGTGGGCGGGATTTATTTTTTATCTGTCATCAAGATCAGGGATTTTTATAACAAAAGAGTATTTTTGGGATTTTATTATCTTTAAAACTTTTCACATGATTGAATATGCAATCCTTAATTTTCTTTTTTTTAGGGCTTTCTATGGGTCAAGAGATAAGTCAACAGATCTGAATAAGATCATGATTTACTCGTTTATTCTGGCAATTGTTTATGCTTCAGTTGACGAATATCATCAGACTTTTGTTCCGTCAAGAGAAGGAAAATTAAGAGATGTGATAATAGATTCGGTTGGGGCAGGATTAATGTATATTTACATTAAGAGCACTTTTAGATTTTGGAAAAGATTTTTATGAAAAAAATAGGAGACTTTTTACACCATTTTTTTATACCAAAAGCGGAAAATAATTTTCGGGCAAAATCTATTCATGTTGATTTTTTAAGCTATTATCTGCTTTTAGCTTTGGTATTAACTTTTACATTTAAAACAATAAACGGTTGTTTTAATAGTGTTTTGGGTTTTGCCACTGATATTTCTGTTGAAAAACTATATCAACTTACCAATCAAGAAAGAGAAAAACAGGGACTTTCAGACTTAATATACAATGAGAAACTGGAGACTGCGGCTAAACTTAAGGCTCAAGACATGTTCTCAAACAATTATTGGGCCCATTACGGTCCCACCGGTTCAACCCCATGGGATTTTATTTTGAATGCCGGATATAAGTATGAATATGCCGGAGAGAATTTGGCTAAAAACTTTTTGTTTTCTAATGGGGTGGTTAATGCCTGGATGAATTCACCAACGCACAAAGAAAACATCTTAAGAAGAGAATACAGCGAAGTTGGTTTTGCCATAGTTAATGGAACCTTAAACGGAGAAGAAACAACACTGGTTGTACAGATGTTTGGTAGGCCAATGGGGCCGGGCTTCATGGTTAAAAAAACAGAGGCAGCTGAAAAAACTTCAGAGGCCGTTAAGCCGGAGGTTTTAGCTAAATCATCAAATGTAAAAAAAATAAATATTTTTAATTTGCCTTTTAATTTAGATTTAATCTTTTTATCTTTTTTGATAATCGCTTTATTTCTTGATTTTTATTTTGCTGCCAAGTTTAATATTGTAAGGGTTAGTGGGAAAAATCTAGCTCATATAATTTTTGCGCTGTTTATTTTCGGAGGAATATTAATGTTTGCCAGAGGAGCAATACTATAAAGAATTTAGAATTAAGAGTTTAGAATCCAGAATTATAATTATAGATTCTAAATTTAATTCTGAATTCTGAATTATAAATTCTGAATTATTATCATGGGTCATTTCCTAGTTCACTTGCACAAAGAACTCAAGAAACACCTGTTTGATTACTTATTATTGATTACTGCTGGTGTGTTTTTTCTTTTATCAATAAACCTGTTTCAAGGTGAAAGATTTTTGGAGTTTATAATCCTTTTGGCGTTTGTTTCTTTTATATTTT
>Ga0265297_10005566_pt1 | contig 19085 bp, 20 predicted proteins | sample Munlanlwell13791_FD_192502 | JGI IMG/M metagenome (GOLD analysis project Ga0265297, IMG submission 192502) | Leachate microbial communities from a municipal landfill in Southern Ontario, Canada - Leachate well 137-91 | ecosystem: Engineered > Solid waste > Landfill > Unclassified | place...
TCCGAACGTAACTATAAGAACGCTCCTTACCTGTTTATCATCTAAAAACATTGTTTTGATATGATGAAATCTTTGCGCGATCACCGCGCTGTCAGGAAGCAGTATTCTCTTAAGGTCTTCTCTTAGCGCTTTATAAATAATGCCTACGCGCAGCATTTTAATGCCTCCGGCAGTGGAACATGCACAGCCGCCCAGGGCCATAGCTATGATGATGCCGGCTAATGCAATATTTCCCCACTCTTTAATGAACTGTTGAGCATAAATTGTCATATAGCCGGTAGTCGTATGCCCGGAGATCAGATGGAAGAAGCCTTTCCGAAACATTGTCATTGTCCCGGAATAGGCTCCGAAGTGTTTTAATCCTGACATGGTAACCAGAGAAACCAACATAACCACCAGCAATAATGTCCTGGTTTCGATGCTCTTCCAGATCTCTTTACGGTCTCCGGTCAATAGCCGGTAGTGCAGGTTGAAATTAAGCGATCCCATGATCATAAAGACAATAGTCATTATTTCAAAAGCCAGGCTGTGATAATAGAGAATGTTCTGGGCCTGAGGCGCAAAACCCGCCGTATCAAAGCCTGCCATAAAAATACAGGCGCCGTGGAAAAAAGCGCTGCCGGGTTTTAAGCCGATAAATACTCCCACGGCCCCCAGAATAATTGTTCCGGCAACCAAATATGCGATACTAATAATCCAGATAAACCTGGCTGTGTGGATTACATTGGGTACTAATTTTTCATCTCGCGCCTCTCCCAGGTAAATCTTTAACGTTCCGTTTGCTCCTCCGACCAAGAACGAGATCGCTATGACCGCTATGCCCTGGCCTCCGATAAATGGCCCGAGGTGGCGCCATAAATTATGGGTTAGGGATAGATGGTCTAAGTCCTGTACCAGAGTTAAGCCGGTTGTGGTAAAGCCCGACATGGTTTCAAAGCATGTATCAAGAAATGAATTATAGTGGCCGCTTAAGAATAAAGGTATAGCTCCTAATGCCATAGCGATAAGCCAGGAAAGAGCTACGATAACCATGGCCTGGGCGGTATGCAAGTCCCTGTTTGTCTTACATAGGCGGCTTAATACTAAGCCCAGAAGTACCGTGATATTTGCGCCAATCAGGAAATCAAATGCCGGGTCAGGTTCTTTAAACAAAAACAGCCCTATGATGAACGGCATAAACATGGTTAGGCCAAGGCCAAGAGTAATCCTGCCTAAATAGTAGCCAATATTCTTAATGTCACTTAATTGCGGTTTTAGTATCATTTTATATACTTAATAAGAAAGGCAAGCAGCAGTCCGCCGCCAATAATTACTAACGCATAGGCTGTTTCCCAGAAAATACCGGAGGCGATATTATAAAAGTATCCTATTCTCTTCATAGGATATCTAAATTACTCTTGAGGGGATAGAGAGGCAAGTCAAAAAAAGGTCAAAACTAACGCGCTAAGGGTTTTAGTCTTCCGAGCGCAGGCGGTATCCTACGCCTGGTTCAGTTAATATATAGGTAGGCCGGTCCGGATTGGGTTCGATTTTGTTCCGCAGGTTGCTGATCGTGACCCGTAATAAATGGAGGATGCCTTCAAAATCTTCGGTTTTGTTCCATATCTGCCGGAGTATCTGCCGGTGGGTAAGGACTTTACCGGTATTTAAAAGAAATAACTTGAGCAAATCATATTCTATGGGGGATAGGTCAATCTCATTATTGTCGACTCTTACGCGGCGTTTTGTGATATCCATGCAAAGTTTGGCTGTTTTAAGGGTTTCTTCTTTATCCAGCGGTAAAAGGCGCCTCATTACCGCGCGCAGGCGTGCCAGTAATTCTTCCGTAGAGAACGGCTTGGTAAGATAGTCATCGGCTCCCGCATCGAGGGCGGCGATTTTCTCGTATGGGTCGTCTCGCACAGACAAGATGATAATCGGCGTCTTTGTCCGTTTGCGGATCCTGTCTATAACCTCCCTGCCGTCAATATCGGTAAGCCCGAGGTCAAGAATGACCGCGTCAGGGTGGGTATTAACAACTTCTTCTAATGCTTTTCTCCCTGTATCAGCTTCGAAGACGCTATAACCATATGATGAAAGCGATGTTTTAAGAAAACCGCGGATAGCCTTTTCATCATCAACGACAAGGATCCTTAAATTAGCCTGTTCAGATGCGGTATTATTCATTCTAATGGCAGTTCCACAATAAAAGTGGATCCTTTAGCAGGAGTGCTCTCAACGCTAATTTTTCCACTATGGGCTTCGATAATACTTTTTGAAATACACAGGCCCAGCCCGGTGCCTGATACATTTTGGGACCGTTCTACTCTATAAAATTTCTCAAAAATGCGCTTAAGGTCTTCTTTGGGTATTCCCGCGCCATAATCCCGTATCCTGACTTGTGCCTTATGCTGAAAAAAGTCAGCTTGTATTTCAACCGGCGTGCCATCCGGAGAATACTTCAAGGCGTTATCAACAATATTAAAGAGTGCTTTGAGCATAAACGGAAAATCTACGGATATTTCAGGGGAATCTTTAGGGATCTCTATTTTTATTTCTCTGCAGCCTATTTTTTCTTTTAATTGTTCCAGGCATGCGCCTATAAGGTCTCTTAAATCGCAAGGTTTTTTTGAGATCCGCAATACACCGGATTCCATCTTTGTCATATCTAAGAGATTGTTTACAATCCGGTTAAGCCGGTCTGATTCGCCTTTCGCCGTTTCCAAGAGTTCTCTAATATGTTGGGCGTCTAAATTCGATTTTTTATCTAAAAGCGCGGTCAATGTCCCGGTTATTGAAACAAGAGGTGTTTTTAAGTCATGGGAAATAGAGTTTAACAGCGCTGAATGAAGTTTTTCCGTTTGATGCTGCATAATCTGTTCTCTTACTTTAGAGGCAAAGGTGCTGACAATAATGCCGACAATCAAAAAAGCCGTGAAAGTGAAGATATATTCAATATCGGCAACGCTAAGAGTAAAATAAGGAGGGACGAGGAAAAAGTCGAAAAACAAAACACTTATAATCGAAGTTGTGATGGCAGGGCCTCTGCCCCAGCGGATGGCGACAAAGACGACAGCCAGAAGATAAAACATAACGATGTTGGTCGGGCCAATCTTTTCTTTAACCAGTTCGCCAAAGAGGGTAGTAAGAAGAATTAATCCGCAGCTTATAATATAGGGCAAGATTATATTTCTTTTGGATTTCATATATTTAATTATACCATATAAATCATTATTAATAATTATGAGTTATGGATTATTTATGGGAAGAAACTGGTTTTTTTAATTTGTCTTTGTGTTATAATTTAATTCATAAACCTATGCCTGCAAATCTTCGTGTCAACATATTAGGGATTTCATGTTTTTATCATGATAGCGCGGCTTGTTTGGTGGCCGACGGGGAGATTATCTCCGCCGCCCAGGAGGAACGCTTCAGCCGCAAAAAACATGACCCGGGTTTTCCCGTCAACGCCATCAATTACTGCCTTAAAGAGGCCGGGATCAACGCGGGAGATTTGGGCCTGGTTGTATTTTACGATAAGCCTTTTATCAAATTTGAGCGCATCCTGGAGACCGCGCTTAGCTATGCCCCAAGAGGCATAACCCAGTTTATAGAAGCAATTCCTGCCTGGCTTAAGCAAAAACTCTGGGTTACCGAAATAATCAGGAAAGACCTGGATTTTAACGGAAAGATTCTTTTCGCCCAGCATCATGAATCGCATGCCGCAAGCGCTTTTTATCCTTCGCCTTTTAAGCAAGCCGCGTTTTTGACAATAGACGGAGTGGGGGAATGGGAGACAGCCAGTTTCGGGATAGGTAAAGACAATGATTTAGATATCCAGCAATATCTCAGATTTCCTAATTCCTTAGGTTTGTTGTATTCGGCCTTTACCTATTATACGGGCTTTAGGGTCAATTCCGGCGAATACAAACTTATGGGGCTGGCTCCTTACGGCGATCCTGTATACAAAGATTTAATTCTTAAGGAGTTGATTGATTTAAAAGATGACGGATCCTTCAGGATGAATATGGGGTATTTTGGGTTTTGTAACAGCCTGCGCATGACAAACCGGCATTTTAACCGTCTTTTTGGCGCTCCGCCAAGAAAGCCCGGCTCGGAGATAACCAAAAGATATATGGATATCGCTTCTTCTGTGCAGGCTGCGACAGAAGAGATTATGCTCAGGATGGTTTCGCATGTCCATAAGGTTACCGGCCAGGATAAGCTTTGCCTTGCCGGAGGAGTGGCATTAAATTGCGTCGGAAACGGCAGGATCCTGCGCGAAGGCCCGTTTAAAGATATCTGGATCCAGCCGGCAAGCGGGGATGCAGGAGGCGCCCTGGGGGCTGCGCTTTTGGGCTGGCATAAATATTTAGGCAAACAGCGTTTTGCCGCGGGAGTAAATGATGCGCAGAAAGCCTCCTTATTAGGGCCGTCTTATAGCGATGGATATATCGAAGATTTCTTGAACAAGGAAAATATTCCGTATCAACGGTTAAGTTATGGCGATATAGCGGAGAAAGTTTCTGATTTGGTTATTTCCGGAAAAGTTATTGGCTGGTTCCAGGGCAGGATGGAGTTTGGGCCGCGCGCTTTAGGTTCAAGAAGTATAATCGGCGACGCGCGTAACCCGGACATGCAGTCTAAAATGAATCTTAAGATAAAATACCGTGAATCATTCCGCCCCTTTGCCCCGGCGGTATTAAGCGATAAGGTGTCGGAGTGGTTTGAGTTTAACAAAGAAAGCCCGTATATGCTTTTAACGGCAGCGGTAAAGCCTGAGAAAAGGCTTAAAGCCGGCGGTGATGCCGAAGGGCTTGATAAATTAAAAATAACGCGTTCTTTAATCCCGGCAGTAACCCACGTGGATTATTCCGCGCGGGTGCAGACGGTAAGAAGAGAAGAAAATCCGCTTTACTATGATTTGATCCAAGCGTTTTCTAAGAAAACCGGCTGCCCCGTTATGATTAACACATCTTTTAACGTGCGGGGGGAGCCTTTGGTTTTAAGCCCCGGGGACGCTTATAAATGTTTTATGCGCACGGAAATCGATTATTTGATGCTGGGAAGTTTCTTGCTAAATAAAGAAGAACAGCCGCCTGTTGAAGAAAACACAGACTGGAAAAAAGGCCTTGAATTAGATTAAAATGGAAAAGTTAAATCTCGATAAAAGGACATTAGGAAAGTTTGGGATAACCATGGCGTTGGTTTTCTTGGTTATTTCAAGCTTGTTTTTCTTCCGGCATAAATATAATGCCGCTGTGAACAGTCTGGCGGTTTCCTGCGTGTTTATTTTCATGGGATTAATTTTGCCTGTTTTGCTTAAGCCGGTATATATTGCCTGGATGCGTCTTGCTTTTATCCTGGGGTGGATTAACACGAGGGTTATCCTGGTTATCCTTTTTTATCTGGTTTTTACGCCGCTAGGCTTGTTGATGCGGTTATTCAGGATCGATTTGCTGGAAAGAAAAAGCAGGGCAGATTCATACTGGAAGAAAAAAGATAAAACAGGTGGCGGGATTTTAGATTACGAAAGGAGATTTTAAGCTGATGAGTAAGCTGGGCATTTTAAAGGAGTTCTGGGATTTCTTAAGGGTAAGAAAGAAATGGTGGCTTGGGCCGATAGTGATAACGCTTCTATTGCTGGGTGCGCTCATATTTTTATCACAGAGCAGTACGGTTGCGCCTTTCGTCTATACCTTATTTTAGAAGGAGGCATGCCATGATTGATGTTGAGGTTTTAAAAATAGCTTTATCGAAGGAAGTCGACGCTATAGAGACATATCAGGAGATGTTGTCGCGCCATCCAAACCTGTCAGAGTTGCTTTCGTTTTTGATCACTGAAGAACAAAAACACAGGACGTTGATAGAGAATAAGATTATTGAATTAACGCGCGGCTAATCAGGCGGTAATCCTAATTACGGAGGATATATGCGTAAATTCGTCCTATTATTTCAATGCCTGGACCAGAAAGGTATTGTCGCCAGGATCTCTGATTTTATCTTCAGCCACGGCGGAAACATTGTTACCGCCGACCAGTACAGTACGGATCCGCAAGGCGGGTATTTCTTTATGCGTGTCGAGTTTATCCTGGATAAGGCCAAGCATGGCAGGGATACTTTAGCCGATGAGTTTTCAGCCATAGGAAAAGAATTTTCTGCGCAGTGGAAGATTATCGATAAGTCGCAGACTCTGCGCATGGGGATATTCGTCTCCGATGCCGACCATTGCCTGATCGATTTGTTGTATCTTTGGATGTCGGGTGAGCTTAATGTAAAGATCCCTTTTGTTTTAAGTAACAGCGAGAAACACCGCAAGCTCCTGATGCAGCATGGCATCCCATTCTATTATGTGCCCGCCAGCAAAGAAAACCGCAGGGAAGCCGAGTTGTTGTCTTATGCCTCCGGCTCCACGGATTTTCTGGTATTGGCCCGTTACATGCTGGTGCTTTCCCCGGATTTCCTTAAGAAATATGATAAAGACATAATTAATATCCATCATGGTTTTCTGCCCGCTTTTAAAGGCCCTGACCCTTACGGCCGCGCGCTTAAGGAAGGGGTTAAAGTGATCGGCGCAACCGCGCATTTTGTAAATGAGAAGCTTGATGAAGGCCCGATTATTTCTCAGGAGGTAGAGCATGTCTCTCATAAAGACAGCCGGCAGGACCTTATAAGAAAAGGAAGGAACCTGGAGAAAAAGGCATTGGCTAATTCGATTTTGAGCTATGTTGATTACCGCATCATCAGACACGAGAATAAAACTATTGTTTTCTGATGTTAAAGAAAAACAAGACAACCGCGGATTTGATCAGGCGGCAGAGTAAGCCCTGATTTTTTGGACGATTTCCCGGATGGTTGATTCAGGAGTGGATGCGCCCGCGGTTATCCCGGCGCTTTTAGCCCCGCTTAACCAGCTTTTTTTGATTTCCCCGCTGGAATTTACCCAATAGCTTTTATTATTTAAGGATTTTGATATTTCATAAATCCTTTTAGTGTTGGCGCTTGTTTTAGAGCCGATAATAATCATTACATCGTTTTTTTTCGGCATGATCTTGATCTCGTCTTGTTTTGCCCGGGTTGGTTTACAGATAGTATTATGAAATTCCACTTTCCGGATATTCTTGCCTAAAATATCAAATATCTCCAGCGTTTTATCGAGATTTTGCGTTGATTGCACTACTACGCCGGCCTTTTTGATGGATTTTATTTTTTTTAAAGGGATATTATCCGCCTTATCGATAACAATCGCTTTGGCCTTAAGTTGTCCGGCAATACCCTTAACTTCGTCGTGAGATTTATCCCCGACTACAATTATCTTAAAACCCTTATTTTCTAATCTCTTGGCTATGGCGTGTATCTCTTTTACCATCGGGCAGGTCGCGTCGATAATTGAATATCCCAATTCCTTCGCTTTTTGCAGCGTGTCTCTTGAGCATCCATGAGCGCGGATCAACAGAATCTTTCCCTTTTTTACGGCGGAAAGCCGGCAGATTTTCTTAATTCCGGTTTTCTGGATTTGCCTGACCACCTCTTCGTTATGCACGATATCCCCGAGCATAAATACCGGCTTATTGACCTTGGCGGTCTCTATCGCCATATTAATCGCCCTTCTTACTCCGAAACAGAATCCCGCGGAGGTTGCTAAATTTATTTTCATTGTTATTTTCCGTTACATAAGAGTGGTTAAGTCTTTAGGATCTTTTGTGAGAAATTATCCAGCGTCTGCTTATAGCTGGCGTTCATTTTTAGGGCGTTGAGTTGTGTGCGCGCCTTAGAAAAAAGATATTTAATCTGGCCTTGCGCGTACGCCAGCGCTCCTGATTGAACGATAATCCCGCGCATTTTCAACAATTCGCTATTGCCGAAAGATTCAGATCCCATTATCCTTTTTATCACCAGCCTGTCTTTTTTGCCGGCATGATTAAAGGCATGCCAGATAAGCAGGGTTCTTTTCGCTTCCTTGATATCAGTAAGGCTTGATTTTCCGGTGATTTTTTCATCGCCGAATGTCCCGATAATGTCATCTCTGATCTGGAATGCCCTTCCCAGAAACATCCCGTAAGAGAAGAGCTTTTCTGTTTGGCCGGCTCCTGTCCCGGCGAGAGTCGAACCCATGGTTAAGGGCGAGGCAAAGGTGTAGTTTGCGGTTTTATAATCGTAAACCTTATAAATATCTTCCTGCGTAACTTTTTCAATGGGTTTGGTCCCCAATAATAACTCTATGAATTCGCCGCTGCCCGTGTACAAAGCCGCGGAGATAAGTTTTCTTAAAGCGGCTTCTTTACGCCGCAGGTCCTCTTTAACCGATAAGAATGCCTCCAGGCCCATAGCGTACATTACATCGCCTATGACGATAGCCAGGTCTTCACCGTCGAACCTTATTTTCTTGCCGGGGTAAAGATAGCGGTTAAGCATGGCGTGCATGGAAGGAGCGCCGCGGCGCGTATCGGATTTATCAACGATATCGTCGTGAACCAGAAGGAAATCATGCAGGAGTTCCAATGACAGCGCGCTGCGATAGAGCCCCGGAGGGGTTTTCCTGGAAAAACCGAGATAACCGATGCAGAATAATACCGGCCTTACTCTTTTACCGGGCCGGCAGATAAATTCTTTGATGCTTTTAGAGAGGACAGGAGAGAGCTTCTTAAGTGAGTATAATTTGTCTATGCTTTGGGCATAGGCGGCCAGCTCTTTTTCGATGCGGATTTTCATTTTCATAAACATAAAATTATGTTAACATATAACGAATAATTAAGCAATCAGTTTACCCTTTTTTGATATGCATAAAATCATCATTATCGGCGCGGGGTTTGCCGGATTAAGCGCGGCAAAAAGGCTGTCCGGGTCTAATTCAGGCTTGCGGATTACTCTCTTTGACAAGAAAGATTCTTCCGATTTCCTGCCCTTGCTTCCTGATACAATCGGAAGAAGGATTAACCCGGATTTTCTTGCCGGTAAAATCTCTGATTTATCAGGCAAAGAAAATCTCGATTTTATTAAAGAAGAAGTTATTGCGGTTGATTTTGAATCTAGGCAGGTTGTTACTTCTAATTCCAGCTATGCTTATGATTTTCTGGTTATTGCCAGCGGCAGCCAGACTAATTTCTTCGCTAACCAGGAGGCGCAAAACCATGCTTACGCCTTAAACAGCGTTGATGACGCCAAGAGAATATTGAATGCGCTCCAGGAGGAGTCTAAATTTGATAATTTTGTCATTTGTGGAGGCGGGTATACGGGAATAGAGGCAGCAAGCAATATCCGGCTGTATTGTCAGAAAAAAGGCATCACCGCAAAAATAGTTATTGTCGAGCGCGCTCCGGAGATACTCGCACCCTTACCGGGCTGGATGAAATCCTATGTGCGGGCTAATTTAGAGAGCATGGGGATAGAGATATTGGTGAATTCGGTTATTGAGGGTATCCAGGAGAGCCGCCTGGCAGTCTCCGGAAACCGTATATTTGAAAAAGCCATGCTCTTTTGGGTGCCCGGAGTAAGGAGCGCGGATTTTATTCAAAAACTGCCGGTTGAGAAGAACCCGCAGGGCAGGATAGTTGTAGATGAATACCTAAAATTTAAAGAAGATTGTTTTTGCGCCGGGGATACCGCCTTTTTTACCAAAAAAGGCGGTTCTCTGAGGATGGCTGTGCAGTTTGCTATTGCCGAAGGAGACCATGCGGCGCTTAACATAATAAGGCGCATAAAGAATCTCCCTCTTAAAAAGTTTATCCCGCGTGACCTCGGCTATATTATTCCAATGGCAAATAATAAATCATGCGGGGTCGTCTTTGGTTTTAATTTAAAAGGGGTTCTTCCCACGTTGTTACATTTTATAATGTGTACTTACCGTTTGAGCGGGCTGAGTAATAAAATCGGATTAGTGGGTAATTTAACAAAGGAGGGCTAAGATGTTAAATTGGGGGATCCTGGTTTTACGGCTGGCTTTGGGTATTATGTTTATGGCGCATGGTTTACAAATGGCTTTTGGTTTATTCGGCGGCCCGGGGGTCAAGGGTTTTTCGCAGATGCTTTCCGGTTTAGGATTTGTCCCGGCAATTTTGTGGGCGTACGTTGCTGCGTATACAGTCTTGCTCGGAGGGCTGCTTGTGATTATTGGGGTACAAACAAGGCTGGTATCAACTATGCTTTTAATCTTTATCCTTACTGCCGCCATCACAGTGCACTTAACCAAAGGTTTCTTTCTCTCTAACGGAGGTTATGAGTATAATTTTATAATTGCGGCAATTTGCCTGGCGCTTATCTTATTGGGCCCGGGTAAATTCATCTTATTTAAAAAATAAAACAGGAATGTGTAAGATAATACAGAGATTTGTTATTTGTTTTTCCTTTTTGGTATTGTTTTTTGCTCCCGGGGCAATGGCCGCTGAGAAGCAGGAGACGCCGGAACTGCTTATTTTTCATTCGCTTAACTGCCATGAGTGCGCAAAGCTAAAGTCGCAGGTAATGCCGGTTATCCAGAAGGAGTTCGCCGGCCGGGTTGCTTTTGTTTACCTGGATGTCGGAGAGTTGAAGAACTATGAGCTATTATTAACCTTGATGAAGGAAAACGGCTCTGGGGCGGAATTCAAAGTTCCTGTTCTCTATATGCGGGGGAGGTTTTTGAATAATCAGCCCCAGATGGAAGATAACTTGCGTAATTTTATCAAAGATGCCTTAAGCAGGGGGCATTCCGGCTCTCCTTTAATTCCGGTTGATTTGATTTCATATTTTAAGAGTTTTGTCCCCTTGTCCGTGATTATCGCCGGGCTTGAAGACGGGATTAATCCTTGCGCCTTTACGGTGATCGTTTTTTTTATCTCTTTTCTGGCGGCGCAGGGTTACCGCAAAAGAGAGCTTATTTTTATCGGCTCAGCCTTTATCCTTTCCGTGTTCTTGACGTACCTGGGTATCGGCTTGGGAGTCTTTAATTTTCTCTACCGTTTCCGCTCCCTTTGGGCGGTTACTCATTTGTTGAATATAGTTGTCGGCTCAGCCAGCGTGCTGTTTGGAATCCTTGCTGTCTATGATTTTATTAAATTAAAAAAAACAGGCTCAACCGATAATTTTATTTTACAGCTGCCTAAACCGGTTAAGGAGAGTATCCACAGGGTAGTGGGGTTTTTTTACCGAAAAACCAATCAAGAGAGGCAGCAAAGCTTTTCCCCCGGATTAGGCAAGCTTGTTGCCAGCGCTTTCATTACCGGATTCCTGGTTTCTTTATTAGAGGCTGTCTGTACGGGCCAGGTATATTTGCCGACGATAGCCTTTGTTTTAAAGGCCAGCCCTCTTAAACTGCAGGCCTTAGGGTATCTTTTGCTTTATAATATTATGTTTATTGTCCCGTTGATGGGGATATTGGTTTTCGCGCTTATGGGCGCTAGCAGCGAGCAGTTCTCGGGATTTCTCAAGAAGCGCATGGGTTTAATCAAGATATTAATGGCGATTTTATTCTTTAGTTTAGGGATATTTTTGATCTGGAGGGGTTAATGCGTAGGGCGATATCGTTTGTTTTGTTTTCCGTTTTTGTTTTTTCAATTTGTTTGGCGCAGATGGTTGAGCTTAAGGAGAATACCTGGGATTTTGGAAAGGTCCGCGTTTCGGAAGGAGTTGTAAAACACGTTTTTCCGCTAACGAACGATTCTGTTGAAAACTTAAATGTTAACGGTACGCATGCTTCCTGCGGATGCACTCTTTCAGAAATAGACAGGAAGGTCATCTTGCCTAAAGAGACTGCCAGCTTGGAGGTAAAATTTAATCCCAAAGGGTATTCCGGCAAGATTACCCAGTATGTTTATGTCAATACCGACAGCAAGAATATGCCCATATACAGGTTCATTATTAAAGCCGAAGTTATCAAAGATTAAATCCAGATAAAATATAATTGTAAATGTCCTGCTGATAAGCGGTTCATGCAGGCGGAAAGGATTAGAATGTGGTCATTACAGTTAAGGATGTGGTTATTGGTTACGCTTTTATTTGGGGTTATTTATGCCTTGATCGTTGTCATCGGCAGAAGTTTTCTGCACGTAGGTGATTTCAGCTTTTATTTGATTATCTCTGTTGTTTTGATGCTTATCCAGTATATGCTGGGGCCTAAAATAGTGGAATGGAGCATGCGTGTAAAATACATAAAAAGGGAGGAAAACCCGAGGCTTTTCCAGATGGTGGAGGCCCTATGCGTGCGCGCCGGTATTCCTATGCCGAGGATCGGCATCGCCCAGATCGATATCCCCAACGCTTTTGCTTTCGGCCGTTCGATAAAAGACGGCCGTGTCTGCGTAACCAGCGGGATTATCAAATTACTCGACGATGCGGAGTTAAAAGCGGTGCTGGGGCATGAGTTAAGCCATTTAAAGAACCGCGACGTGCTTACGATTACCCTGCTTTCGGTAATCCCCATGATCATGTACCGCATTGCCTGGCAGTTTTTATTCTATGGCCGCCGCCGCGATGAAAGGGGAGGCAATACCATGCTCATCGGCCTGGCAGCTTTTCTCTTTTATTTTATAACCAATCTTCTGGTGCTTTACGCCTCGCGTATCCGGGAGTATTTCGCGGACCAGGGTTCAGTGCTTTTGGGAAATCAGCCTAAGGCCCTGGCCTCCAGCCTTTATAAACTTGCTTACGGCTCAGCCAGGTTAAGCAAAGAGTCTTTAAAGCAAAGTGAAGGGTTAAAAGCGTTTTTTATTAATGATCCCTCTCAGGGCAGGAAGGAAGTGCTGGAGTTATCGCAATTGGATATGGACAAAAGCGGTACAATCGATGCTTCTGAGTTGGCGATGCTTAAAAATACCAATATCCGCCTGAATTTAGGGGACAAGATGATGGAGCTGTTAAGCACGCATCCTAATATGCTTAAAAGGATTAAGAAGCTTTCACAATATCAGGCTTAATACCCCATTTTCTTTTGACATAACCCCAAATATACGATATAATTGCTCACCTATGGACATTAATGAGATTATCCGGCAAAGAATCGCCAAATTAGAAGCGCTTAAAGGCAAAAATGTTCCTTTGTATCCTGCGGCTGTACCGGAGCATGATACTATTGGAAGCGCTTTGGCTTCTTTTGAAGAAGGCAGGAAGGTTACGCTTTGCGGCCGGATCATGGCTAACCGCGGCCATGGCAAAGTTAATTTTATGGATTTGAGGGATTCTACCGGCAAGATCCAGCTTTATGTCAAGCGGGATGTGGTGGGAGAAGAGAAATCCGCGCTCATTGAACAATTGGATATTGCCGATATTATAAGCGTTAGCGGTGAGCTTTTTAAGACACATACCGGTGAATTTACAGTTAAAGTTTTGGATTTTACAGTCTTGGCCAAGTCCTTGCGGCCTTTGCCTGAGAAGTGGCATGGCTTAAAAGACGTGGAGGCCCGTTACAGGCAGCGTTACCTGGATTTACTTTCCAACGAAGATGTGAAAAAAGTATTTTTATTGCGCGCCAGGATCATCCGGGCCGTCCGTAATTTCCTCGACGAGAAAGGATTCCTGGAGGTCGAGACTCCCATGATGCATGATATCGCAGGCGGGGCGGCAGGCAGGCCTTTTAAAACATTCCATAATGAATATACCATGGATTTATATTTAAGAATTGCCCCGGAGTTGTACTTAAAACGCCTTTTAGTGGGAGGGTTTGACCGGGTTTATGAGATTAACCGTTCTTTCCGCAATGAAGGGGTCTCCACCCGCCATAACCCGGAGTTTACTATGCTTGAGGTTTATCAGGCTTACGCGGATTATGAGGACATGATTAATTTAACCCAGGATTTAATCTGTTATGTGGCAAGGGAGGTTTTGGGTAAAGAAGAATTGCTTTGTCATGGCAAGGCCATCGCTCTTAAAACCCCCTGGATGAGGCAGTCATTTGCCGGATTAGTCAAAGATAAGTTTGGGATAGAGCCGTCTGATGATCCGGTGAAGATGCTTGAGAAATTGCAAGCTAAAGGGGTTGCTAAAGATAAAAACCGGCTGAGCCGTTCACAGATAAATAAGATTATCGAAGATACGCTGGAAGAAGATTTACAGATCAACCCGGTATTTATCACGGATTATTTTACCAGCCTTTGCCCCTTGGCTAAAACCAGGAAAGATAACCCTTTAATTTCGGAAAGATTCGAACTTTATGTGGCAGGCATGGAAATCGCTAATGCTTATTCTGAGTTAAACGATCCCCTGGAGCAGCGCAGGCGTTTTGAGGAGGAGATCAAAGAGCTCAATACTGAGGAGGCGAAGAATATAGATGAGGACTATCTTTTAGCTTTGGAGCATGGTATGCCTCCGGCAGGAGGCTTAGGCATTGGCATCGACAGGCTGGTTATGTTGCTTACGGATCAGCCGTCGATCAGGGATGTGATTTTGTTCCCTTTACTAAGAAGACAGGAAGAGATTAAGTTAGACACCCCGCGCTAATAGGTAGACAAGGAATAATATGCTTTCGGAACTATGGCTTAGCCAGAAATATTTAAGAGGGGGAAAGAAAGAGAAGATTATCTCTATTACCGCTCTTATCTCCATGGCGGGTATTGCGATAGGGGTCCTGGTATTAATCGTGGTAATCTCGGTGATGAGCGGCTTTGACCGCTTCCTTGAGGATAAAATGGTTGGCACCAACGCGCACCTGTCGCTTGAATTTTATGGAGGCTCAAAAGACCCTTATCAGGCAATCGATAAATTAAAGGCGCTTCCTTATGTTAAAGGCGTATCTCCTTACATTGAAGGCCAGGCGCTGGTAAAGAACGCCAAATCAATCTTTGGAGTGGAGGTCCGCGGCATAGACCCGCAACTTCAGGCGGAGACCTCTAAGATTAACGAATACCTGAAATTGGGAAGTTATGATTTCTCCGGTAATGAAGTCGCTGTGGGACAGGAGTTTGCCCTGCGCCTGGGTTTGGGAGTGGGGGATATTATCAGCCTGGTTTCTCCGGTTACCCTTGCCAAAACCGATTTCCGCATCAAGGGTATTTTTAACAGCGGCATGTATCTTTACGATTCAGGTTTGATCTTGACCGGCATCAAAGGGGCGCAGGATTTTTACAAAATGCCCGACGCCGTAAGCGGCCTGGCAGTTAAAGTGGACAATGCTTATAAGGTCGAAGATATAAAAGAAAAGCTCTACAAAGATTTAACCGGTGTCGGCCCGTATCAGGCGCGTACCTGGATAGACGCGAATAAAAATTTCCTGGAAGCCTTGAAACTGGAGAAGGTGGTTATGTTTATCGTGGTGACTATGACTACGGTTGTGGCGGCATTCGGCATTGTAAGCACCTTGATTATGTCGGTAATGAGCCGGATCAAGGATATTGGTATCCTGCGTTCTGTAGGCGCCAGGACCAAAAGCATATTGCAGATTTTTGTCTTTCAGGGCATGTCTATCGGCATAGCCGGGATCCTGCTGGGTTTAGCGGGAGGGATATCTTTAGCGCTTTCCCTGGATAAGGTAGTGGATTTTATATCCCGGATTATCGGCAGGAGCCTGATCCCGAAAGATATTTATTATTTTGACCGTATACCTGTTAATATAAATATCGGGGATATCAACCTGATACTTTTATCCGCCTTGGGGATTACATTAGCCGCCAGTATTTATCCGGCATACTACGCCACCAGGATAATCCCCAGCGAGGCAGTGCGGCATGAGTAAGGATATAGTCAAGGTCAGCGGAATTTGTAAAAGTTACCGTGACAGCGCAAGCAGCCTTGAAGTATTGAAGGATATAAATTTTACCGTCGCTAAAAGTGAATTCCTGGCAATCCAGGGGCCTTCAGGGGCGGGGAAATCGACGCTTTTACATATTTTAGGGGGCTTAGATAACCCTACTAAAGGAAAAGTTTATTTTGAGGGCGGCGATATTTACGGCTTGGATGAAAACGCGCGCTCGGCCTTGCGTAACCGCAAAGTCGGTTTTGTTTTCCAGTTTTTTCATCTTCTGCCGGAGTTAACCGCTCTGGAAAATGTTTTGTTGCCGAGCATTTTAAACTCCTGGTGGGCCAGAAAGAAAAGTCTGGAGTTTGCCCGGCAGCTTTTAGAAAGACTGGGGTTATCCGGCAGGCTTGATCATAAGCCGCAGGCCCTCTCGGGCGGGGAACAGCAGAGAGTGGCTATTGCCAGAGCCCTGATTAATCACCCGCAGCTTTTGCTTTGCGATGAGCCCACCGGAAACCTGGACTCGGAGAACGGTGAAAATATTTTACGGCTGCTGACAGAGTTTAACAAAAGCGAAAAGGTTACTGTTGTTATGGTTACTCATGATAAAGATATTGCCAAAGGAGCCGCAAGGGTTATCCATTTGAAGGATGGGATTATTGCATAGGAGACTACGATGAAAATTTATATCGACGGCAAATTTTATGAAAAAGAGAACGCGAAGATTTCCGTTTTTGACCACGGCCTGCTTTACGGTGATGGGGTTTTTGAGGGGATCCGTTCCTATAACCGGCGCGTGTTTAAATTAAAAGAGCACATTGACCGGCTTTTTGAGTCCAGCCAAAGTATCATGTTAAAGGTCCCCCTGACCAAGGAGCAGATGATTAAAGGGGTTCTGCAGACAGTCAAGGCGAATAAATTGGATAACGCCTATATCCGCCTGGTGGTTACCCGCGGGGAAGGCGACCTGGGGCTTGATCCGAATAAATGTTATAAGGGCGCTACAATTATTATTATCGCAGACAGAATAGCCTTGTATCCGGAGAAACTTTATCGTGAAGGCTTAAGCATTGTTACGGTGCCTACGGTGCGTAATTTACCCGAGGCGTTAAACCCGCAGATTAAGTCTTTAAATTATTTGAATAACATCCTGGCTAAAATCGAGGCGGCTAACAGCGGTTCTGACGAGGCGATCATGCTTGATTCGTTAGGTTATGTGGCGGAGTGCACCGGAGATAATATCTTTGTGGTTAAGAACGGGCATTTTTATACCCCTCCGCAGTGCATGGGGACTTTGCGCGGGATCACCAGGGATGCGGTTTTAGAGATTACCCGTAAAGCCAAGCTGCCGGCGCATGAGCACGTGATTACCCGCCATGAAGTCTATATTTCCGATGAGTGTTTTCTTACCGGCACAGCCGCTGAGATCATCCCCGTTGTTAAAGTGGACGGCAGGGTTATCGGGGCGGGTAAACCCGGGAAATTCACCCTGGAGTTAATGAAGAAATTTAAACAGCTTACCGGTAAAGAAGGAATTAAGTATTAATATGCTTTGCGATATCTGCAAAAAAAATCAGGCTACCGTGCATCTGACCGAGATTATCGATGAGCAGATGAATGAACTGCATCTCTGCGAGGATTGCGCAAGGCACAAGAGCGCGGCTATGGAGCAGCAGTTTGGCTTAAGCGAGCTTCTTGCCGGCATGGCTGATTTTGAGAAACCAAATAAAGAGGAAGAAAACGTTACTGTCAAATGCCCTAATTGTAATTTAAGCTACGCGGATTTTAAGAAAATCGGAAGGCTTGGCTGCGGAGAGTGTTATAATACCTTCCGCAAATATCTGGCTCCTTTGTTAAAGAGGATACACGGTTCAAACCAGCATGTGGGAAAATCCCCTCTTAAGGGGAAAACTATTTCCCGGCCCGGAAGGAAAAAAGCGGATTCAGAAGGCCTGAAAGAACAATTGCAAAAAGCAATCCAGAGAGAAGATTTCGAAGAAGCTGCGCGGCTGCGCGACCTGATCAAAAAAATCTCTACAGAGCAGAGTAACGGATCAAAAGAAGGTTAAAATGCAGATAAATGATTTGTTGAACCATACCAGTGAATGGCTTAAGGGCACGGGCCCGAACTCCGATATTGTTATCTCAAGCAGGGTGCGCCTGGCAAGGAATCTTAATAAATATCCTTTTCCGCATTGGGCAAGCAAAATACAGCTTGAAGAGATCATAGCAAAAGTCGCCGACGCCACTGCCAAGATCGATATGCTTAAGAGGTCCACGTTCTTCAGGCTGGCGGATTTAGACCCGATCGATAAACAGTTCCTGGTGGAAAGGCACCTTATGTCGATCGAGCACACCCAGAAAACAGAACATAAGGCATTGCTTATTGATGATGAAGAGATAATCGCGGTGATGATCAATGAAGAGGACCACCTGCGCATCCAGCTGATGCAGTCGGGGTTTAATCTTTTTGAATCCTGGGAGATCATTAACCGCCTGGATGATTCTTTGTCCGGACTTTTGGATTACGCCTATTTAGACGACTTCGGTTATCTTACCGCCTGCCCCACTAATACGGGAACCGGGATGCGCGGCTCAGTCATGCTTCATTTGCCCGCTCTGGTAATGAGCCGGCAGATCGAACGCGTGCTTGCGGCGATTGCCAAGTTAAGCTTTACCACCCGCGGCCTTTACGGTGAAGGCACTCAGGCCAGCGGAAATTTTTTCCAGATCTCTAACCAGGTTTCCCTGGGGCACGGAGAGAGCGAGATAATTGAAAATATCAACGGGCTTATCCGCCAGATCATCGAACAGGAGACCCAGGCGCGCCAGATCCTGCTTTCTAAAAACAAAGAGGTTTTAGAGGACAGGGTCAACCGTTCCCTGGGTATTTTAAAGAGCGCCCGCATCATTACCAGCCAGGAGACGATTGAATTGTTGTCTATGGTCAGGTTAGGATGCGACCTTGGTATGATTAAAGACATTGACCGCCGCACGATCAACGAGCTCTTTATCATTACCCAGCCGGCGCACCTGCAGAAATTGGAGAATAAAAAACTTTCTTCTGACGAAAGGGATTTAAAAAGAGCAGAGCTGATTCGTAGAAAATTAAACTTATCCGCCCTATAAATAGACCGGCGGATAATCCTTGGCATCGAAGATACCGGGGATCTGATAGGAGATAAAAATCATGTTTAACCGTTTTACAGAAAGGGCAAGGAAAGTAATTATTCTGGCAAAAGAAGAAGCCAGGCGTTTTAATCACGACTATATCGGCACCGAGCATATTTTACTCGGGCTTATCCGTGAAGGGGAAGGCGTGGCTGCTGCGGTTTTGCAGAAACTTGAGGTTTCGCTTGAGAATATCAGGCTGGAAATAGAAAAACTGGTGCAGCCCGGCCCGACTACCCAGATTATCGGGGATATTCCTTTTACGCCCCGGGCCAAAAAAGCCCTGGAGCTG
>Ga0265297_10005567_pt1 | contig 19065 bp, 20 predicted proteins | sample Munlanlwell13791_FD_192502 | JGI IMG/M metagenome (GOLD analysis project Ga0265297, IMG submission 192502) | Leachate microbial communities from a municipal landfill in Southern Ontario, Canada - Leachate well 137-91 | ecosystem: Engineered > Solid waste > Landfill > Unclassified | place...
ATCAACGACCGAAATTCACCGGACGGAGGATTCTAAAGGCAAACAAAAGTTGAAGAAAGATGCACAAAGGGGCGGGAGGATTGCCGGTATTGCCAAAGAACAGTTAGAAAAAGAAATTGGACGTCCGGTAGTGTCAAAAAAGAATTTTTTATCGCGGCAGTCGCGGAAGAAGAGGTTGATTGAAAATAGCGAGTAACTCAGAAATTACCCTTCGTTTTTATAGTTTAGGCTTGATTTTATGTTACTATATATGTATAATAATATAGTAGAGTTATTTACTATATTAATATAATTATATAAAAGCTATGGATGATGTATTAAGATATGTGCAAAATCAGCTAACACAAGCTCCTTTTCGTCTTAAACCATATACCCAGGATGAGCAAGGAATTAAGTATTTGCAAAGGCAAATATATGTAAAATTACAGAAATATTTTGATGATTTCTGTTTAGGCATGGGGGAGCAGGGGAGATGGATAATAATGCCTGGATTGAGAGGTGTGGGTAAAACGACTGTGTTGGCTCAACTCTACACGAATAAATATGTTGAAATCGGTCAAAGAAGAATCCTTTATGTGTCGCTTAATGAAGTAACAGATTTGTTGGGCTCGTCACTGGAGGAGGTGCTAATATCGTATGAGAGAATATTAGGCACTAGTTTTGAGAAGCTGGAGTCTCCAGTTTTTATTTTTATCGATGAGGCGCAGTATGATTCAAAATGGGCTGCTTCGTTGATGTCTTTGTATGAAAGATCAAAAAAAGTTTTTATTATCTGTAGTGGCTCTTCGGCTTTAGAATTGCAGACAAATCCGGATGTGGTGCGTCGTTCCGAAATTGAGAAAATGTATCCAGCTAGTTTTTGCGAATTTTTAATGATCAAGGATAGAAAGTTGCCGACAAAAGGATTGAAAAAAAATATTAAGGATGCATTGTTTAATGCAGGCTCCGCAAAGGACGCATATGAAAAATTGTTATCATATCAACAATGGGTGATAAATACATGGTCCTTAATAGATCGGAATTATATAGATAATTATTTAAGAGTTGGTACTTTGCCTTTTGCGATAAATATGTCGGATGAGGCTAGAGTATATAAAAAAATCGCATTGTTGCTGGATAAAGTTGTAAACAGAGATGTAATGAGTCTAGGAAAATTTGACATAAAAACATTGAGTGATATTAAAAGAACAGTGTATTTGTTAGCAGAAGCTGAAGTAAAGAGCATACAGGATTTAGCGAGAATATTAGGGTCAAATGTGAATACGGTTTCAAATATTTTGGAGGTTTTGGAAAAGACGGAATTGTTGATAAGGGTCATGCCTTATGGTTCGAATTCAAAGAAAGTAAGAAAGTCTTCTAAATACTTATTTATGTCACCGGCGATAAGATCATCTCTGATGTCAGTTGCCGGTAATGATCAGATTTTTCAAACTCAGAAGGGGATGCTGATGGAGGATGTTGTTGCTCTTACGTTATACAGAGAATTTGTAAATGGGGGTAATGGGTCGCTAAATTATGATAGTCGCAAGAAAAGTGCCGATTTTATTTTGACTAATTTTAGGCAAAATATCATACCGATAGAAATAGGATTGGGGATGAAAGAAGCTGGTCAGGTGAGAAACAGTATGAAAAAAATAAGTGCATCGAAATATGGTGTGGTGATTTGTAATAGTGAATTACAATTACTGGAAGAAGATAATATTGTAAGAGTTCCTTTGGATTACTTTTTACTTATTTAACATGTTTAAGCATAAGAAAATTTAATAATAATTAAAAAATAATTAATCTCGGATTTTGAACCGTCGACAATTTGTAGACAGTTGAAATTGCCGGCGGAAGACGGCAAAAGTCCAAAAAATATTTAAAATAATTTTTGAAGTTCAGATTAGGCCAAACTAAAAACTCCCAAATCTATCCCTTTGGGGAAAATAGTGAGTGATAGGGATATTAACTTTCTTTCTTCTCTACCCGAATCCCCAATTCCGCGAGCTGGGCCGGATCCACTTCACCCGGCGCGCCCATCATTAGATCCTGGGCTTGGCTATTTTTGGGGAAGGGGACCACTTCGCGAATGTTATCGATGCCTAGTAGAACCATCATCAAGCGCTCAATCCCCGGGGCAAAACCGCAGGTGGGCGGAGCGCCGAATTTGAATGAATTAATCATCGCCCCAAATTTTTGGTCCACTTCTTTTTTGTCATGCCCGACAATCGAGAAAGCTTTGTACATAATTTCTTTGTCATAGTTACGCACCGCTCCGCTGGAAAGCTCATAGCCATTGGCAATAATATCGTATTGATCCGCTTTGACGTCCAATGGATCTTTTTCTTGCAATGCCTGCAAACCACCGATCGGCATCGAGAACGGATTGTGACAAAATTTAATCTCACCCGTCTCCTCATCTTTTTCATACATCGGAAAATCCACAATCCACGCCCAAGCAATCAGATTTTCATCAATCAAATCCAGTTTAGCCGCCACATATTGTCTTACCCTTCCCAATGATTCCACCGCCACTTTCCATTTATCCGCCACAAAAAGCAGCACACAATTATCTTTCAACGCTAGCAATTTAATCAATCCCTCCTTATCAGTTTCATTGAAAAATTTACTTACCCCCTGATCCAAAACCCCATCCACATATTTCATCCACGCCAAACCCTTGGCCCCCAGTTTTTTTGCCTGTCCCGCCAATTCTTCATCAATCTCCTTACGGGAAAATTTGTCTCCACCGGGAACTACTATCACCTTAATAGTTTCAGCCGTTTTAAATACATTAAAATCAGTGCCATTACCCCACTCAGTTACATCAGATAGTTCCAATTCATATCTCAAATCCGGTCGGTCCGAGCCATATTTGTTCATTGCATCAAGATAGGGAATCCGCACAAATGGTTTACTCATTGCTTTTTTCCCCGCCAAATCTTCCGTCAATTCAAAAAACAACGGCTCCATTTCCGCCTGAAATTCCTGGCTGGAGAGAAAGCTCGATTCGACATCCAATTGATAAAATTCACCCGGCACCCGATCGGCCCTGGGATCTTCATCCCGCATGCAGGGTGCGATCTGAAAATATTTATCAAATCCGGCCACCATCAGAAGTTGCTTGTACTGCTGCGGTGCCTGGGGTAGGGCATAGAATTTCCCCGGATGCAGCCGACTCGGCACCAAAAAATCTCTGGCGCCTTCCGGCGAAGACGAGGTCAAAATCGGCGTATCAATATGGATATAGCCTTTATCATGCATGTACTGACGAATATGCGTCACCATTTGATCACGGAACATAATATTCTTCTGCATCGGCTCCCGCCGCAAATCCAAAAATCGATAAGTCAGCCGCAAATCCTCCTTCACCCCCTCTTTACTAGTCTCAAATATCTCAAACGGCAAGGGCTCGGCTTTACTCAAAATCTCCATCTTGTCCGCGCAAAGTTCAATCTCGCCCGTCGCCAATTCTTTATTGACCATCTTTTCCGGCCGGACCACCACTTTCCCCGTCACTTTGACCACATATTCATAATGCAAACCCTCCGCCACCTCGTGTGCCTCCTTATTTTCCGGATCAACCGTTACCTGAGTAATCCCATAGCGATCCCGCAGATCAATAAAAATCAACCCGCCCAGATCACGCGATTTATGCACCCAACCGGATAGAGTTACTTCTTCGTTAGCATTAGTTTTATTTAATTCCCCGCAAGTGTGTGTGCGATACATAAATAATTCCTAATTATTTACTAATAATTATTCAAAATCGACATCGATATTCACCACATCCTCCCGACTACCGTCTTTGGCCGAAGTGGTGTAAACCGTCAGGGTGCCGCTGTTGTCGCTGGTGACAAAAGATAGATTGATCTCAAAATCGCCAAATTGACCAATATCAGCCGCCCGAGCGGTGGTAAAACCATCGGCCAACACCTGGCCGCTATCATCTATTAATTCAAAACTAACCACATTCTCAAACACCCGCGCTTTACCGGTAACAATAGCCGGGGAGGTAATTTTGGCGCCCGATATTGGCAGGTCAACCACAATATTACCCGCCGCGGAACTGGTCGTCATCTGGGCATCGGTTTTGGTCTTATCGGTCAGTTGCAAACCATATAATACGTCTTGGTACATGGCTTTTTTATCAAAATTCAATAATTCCACGATCAGGACCGAGTCATTGGGAAGCGCGAAAAAAGTCTGTTCCTCATTTGTTCCCGGCGGCAACATGCCGACGGTTTCCTCGTTTATCTCTCCACTCAAGCGGGTACCATACTGCCCATCCACCAAAACTGATTCTTCGCTGACATTGTCATGAGTGGCGTAAAAATCATCCACCGCCGTGGCCATACTGATTGACGTATTGGTCCAAAGATAGACGTCGCCGCGGTCCACTTGATTATCAAACGGAGTATTTTCTTTGAAAGAGATTGAATCATTATCATTTTCCCTTTTTTCCCAGACCGATGGATAATTAACTGTCCAGCTACCATCGTCGGTCGTAAAAGTATCTTTGATTGTTCCGTTTGGTTTGTTTGTCTGGTCCGAAACTGTTGTTTCTTGGTTATTCACCTTTTTACCAAAATAATTAATCACCACCCCCGTCCCCACCACTCCCAGCAAAATAATAAATATCGCCACGAACATTATTAACCAAGTTGATGTATTTTTAGCCATAATTTTATTATTATTATTACTATTATCAATTGTAGCCGATTATTATTAAAATTAGAAATTAGGAATTACGAAAAGTAAATAAAATATTACTACGTTTTTTTATCATTAATTTCTAATACCTAATTTATAATTCCTAATTATTTAATCTTTTTTTCATAAAAAATTTAAATTCTCTTCACCATCGTTGCGATAAAATAAAACCGACGCTTGCAATTTAATACTCCATTATCTACAATATAACCACTATTTAATTTATTTATCCTCCTTTGACGCCAACTGTCAAAGGCCTAACCCACAGGATGAAGGAGTATTGTGATGTACAAATATGAGATTGCCAATATCATTGAATGTGAAGGCAAAACCGACAGTGAAATTCAAAATGTTATTGGCAGTATCCGCGAATTGATTTCCACCCACAAAGGTCGGATCGTCAAAGAAGAAGTTTGGGGCAAGCGCGATTTGGCTTATCCCATCCAGAAGCAAAACTATGGTTATTACATGTTTACCACCGTCATGCTCAACGCGAGTGTCCTCTCTGACCTCAACCAAAAAATTAAATTAACCCCGGGCATTTTACGTTTTCTGATTATTAATCTTGACGGGCAACCAGGCTACAAACAACAACAAGTCGAAGACCACAAAGGCCAGGAAGAAGAAAAATCATCTTCCACCAAATCTACCGAAGAGTTAATCAAAAAATCCATGCCCGATCAGGTTTCATCGGCGGAAGTTACCACAGAGCCTACCCTAGAACCAACTTCCAGCCCAGAAGTACCAGTTAAAAAAACGCCCCCAGAAAAACCAGCTCCCACCGCTAAACCCAAGATAAAGACCGTCTCTAAAGATGAAAAAGAAGAACCAGCAGCTACTCCCGCGGCCGACAAAAAAGCCGACCAGAAAAAAGAGGATTCCAAAGACCTCGATCAATTATTAGAAGAAATTTTATAAGCATATTTATTACGGAGAGATATCATGTTAGGAGTAAATAAAGTCTTCGTCATGGGACATATCACGCGTGATCCGGAATTAAAATATACCCCCAATGGCCAAGCGGTCGCCTCTTTTGGTATCGCCACCAATCGTCGCTGGAGCACGCCGGAAGGTGAAAAAAGAGAAGAAGTCGAATTTCACAACATTGTCGCCTGGGGACGTTCCGGTGAAGTTATTCATCAATACCTTAAAAAAGGCTCGCCAATTTTTGTAGAAGGTCGGCTGAAGACCCAAAATTGGGAAGGGAGCGACGGCGTCAAAAGAAGTCGCACGGAAGTAATTGTGGAATCATTCCAATTTATTGGTACCGGCAACCAAGGCGGGGGCGGCGCTAGCCAATCTTATAATCAAAATCAAAACTCCGGTTTCAATAACGACCAATCAACCGCCAATCCGGCCGGCAACATGTCGTCTCCCACTCAAAACGCTCAATTCAACAATCCTCCCGTTAGTCCCGATAACAACAATCCCCCTCCCAGTTCCCAGGCCAATCCCCCCGCCGCCAATCCTTTTGATAATGACAAACAAGAAAATAAGCCAGATATTGGTAATCCCGAAGACATTAGTATCGATGACATTCCTTTTTAAACAAGGATCAAGTATCAAGGATCAAGTATCAAGTATCAAGGATCAAGTATCAAGTATCAAATAAGACATTTATTTATTAATTATTCAATTACGATGTCACAAAATAATAATCCACCCACTCCCGCCAAAAAAGTCTGCTATTTTTCCACCAACAATATCCACTATATCGACTACAAAGACTTTGAAACTCTGAAAAAATTCACCTCATATTACGGTAAAATTGAACCGGCCACCAAAACTTCCATCAAACGTAAATTTCAGCAACGCTTATCTACCGCCATCAAACGTGCCCGTTACTTAGCTTTGTTGCCCTATTATGTGCAGTAGAGTTTTGAAATTGGAAATTGAAAATTCATCAACTACCAATTATCTTATAATATATAAACAAACATTAACCCACTCATATGTACGGCATTACCGATCTCAAAAATGGTACCAAATTTTTGCTCAATGGTGAACCACATGAAGTTTTGTCGTATCAACATTCCAAGCAAGCTCGCGGGGGTGGGATCATGCGGACTAAACTCAAAAACATGATCACCGGCGCCATTATCGATAAAACTTTCAAAGGCAGTGACAAATTTGACCCCGCCGAAGTCAGCCGCGCCAAAGCCCAGTATCTATACCTAGACGGTCAGAACTATGTTTTTATGGATAATAGCACCTATGAACAATTCCCTATTGACCAAAATATAATCAGTGACCGGGCCAACTATATCAAAGAAGGCATGGAAATCGATTTGGTCATGTTTGATAATAAACCAATTGGCATCGAACTCCCGATTAAAATTACCTACCAAATTACCGAAACCGAACCTGGCATCAAGGGTGATACTGCTCAAGGCGGCACCAAGCAAGCCACCATTGAAACCGGCGCCAAAGTGCAAGTGCCGTTATTCATCAACCAGGGCGACAATATTGTTGTCGACACCCGCGATGGCCGCTATGTGGAACGAGCGTAATTTTTTTACGACAAAAATCCCAATACCGTCGTGATAATTAACCACGCCGCCAAAATAATTACCAAGCCAATCACCGCCTTCGTCACCGTATCGGTGGCTTTTTTAGTGTTCTCTTGATTGCCGCCCGCCATGATATATTGATAACCCCCAATAATAATGAAGGCCACCGCCACCAAACCGGAGAAACCAATCATCCAAATTAGGATATTTTGTAATAATTCAATTGGTGTTCGGTGCACATCCGTATTAACCGGATTATAGTCTTGAATAAACTCCCGTACCTCACTGATAAAATCAAAATCCGCCGCCAACACGGAAGTCGGCAACAATATCAATCGTGTCACCAGTGGCAAAGCTAATAAAATAGTCATTTTATTGGTAACTTTTTTCATGTAAACGCTTATTGATTACGAATTACAATATAAATTAATAATTAATGAGTTGTGCCAGTTAATATATCTTATCTGTCATCCTGGAGGCGGAAGCGTAGCGCTCCGGCATCCAGGATCCAGAAAGAATTATTTATATTAAGGAGGTGGATCCTGGATAAGAAGCTCCGCCCTGGGCGGATTTCTTTCCAGGATGACATTGACCGGACAATGATTAAATATTAACTAGCACTACTCATTAATTTATATTAATTTCCACTCAAAATATTTAGCACTAACGTAATAATCAAATACGCTGCCAATACCAAAACCAACCCAATCACCGATTGGGTAATAGCTTGCATGGCTTTTTTACTTTGCTCCGGATTACCGGCGGAAGTAATATATTCATAGCCGCCATAACGAATCAAGAAAAACAAAGCCACAATTCCTGCCAAACTAGCCCCCAATGTTATTGCCCATTGAATAATATCTTCAACCGAATTAATATTATCCGGCCAGATATTAAATTCCTTGAGCTTGCCACTCAGCTGCCCGAGTAATGTCTTTGACTCGGGCACATCTCCGGCCGCCAGCATGGTGATTAAATTAGTTAGATGGTTCATTATTTTTCAATCCTAAACGAATTAATCAAATAATTATAGTCATCGGTATATTTATCATTTTCCAAAGTAATTTGCACCGATTTGGCGGGATCAATCGGATGTTCAAAATAAGTGATCGGTTGAGAAACAAATTGTTCGCCACCGAGAAATTGAATATTCCAGGTGGTCCAATAGCCAACTATTCCGTCTTCCGCGTTGATTTGTTTAATTTCATTTAAAGACTGATAGGCTTGAATTTCCACCTTGGCCGCTTGAGCAGCGTATTGGTCAAATGGTAAATCCTGCAGATCATCCGGTTTAGTCACAATCCGAACGCTAATCACATTCTGGTTCTGGGCATTACGAATGACAGCGTAGTCCGCCTCAGTATTTTCCTCAATCGTCCAGTCAGCCGGAATAACATAGGAAAAAGAACCCATTTGTGAACTATGGGTCTCGGTGGTGCCGGTCGTCTGGCCATTATCAATAGCCGTTACTCCCTTACCATCATTGGCCGCGTTATTATCTACCACCGCCTGTTTTTGCCAATTATTATAAAGCAAATACAAAATAATACCCAGCGCAATCAATAGCAAAAAGTACAGAAAATAGTTAATAATAGAATAAACGCGCTCTGATTTCATTATATTAATTAATAATGAATAATTAATAATGAATAATGTTAATTATTAATTATTCATTACTATTAAATGGGTGCAGAGGGATTTGAACCCCCGACCGTTTGCTTAAGAGGCAACTGCTCTACCGACTGAGCTATGCACCCTCGGCTGAACTCGATCCTCCCCGCTTCATGTGAGCCGGCAGGAACCGTCTCCCATTACGCTTGAGTCGGATCGGTTCCGCCTCTCCCCAAAAATTTTCGCTTCCTGATCACTCCTCGCTACGCTCCGGGTGATCGGACGCTCACAATTTTCGGGGACCCCAAGGGGAAAGAGGTCTTTATCTTCTTTTTAGGTTCAAAGTTTTTACATATATATGATACACCAAAATGCAAAAAACCACTAAAATCTTGTACCTATTAACCACCGACGACTGGGGTGGGGCGCAACAATATGTGGCTGATTTAGCCGTACATTTTCATCGGCAAGGTTGTGCTATTAGTGTGGCTTTTGGCCAAGTTGATTCGAAACATAAATTAATTGATATATTGAAACAACACCAAATTAATTACCTGATTATTCCCCATCTGCGGCGCGACATCAATCCCATCAAAGATTTACTGGCCCTCTGGGAAATTTTTAAGCTTATTCGTCAAAATGATTTTGATATTGTTCACGCCAATAGCTCTAAAGCCGGCTTTACCGGCCGCCTGGCCGCCTGGGTCGCCGGGGTAGAAAAAATATTCTACACCGCCCACGGCTGGGTGTTTAACGAACAAATTCATCCCCTCCAAAAAATATTTTTTCAATTTCTGGAAAAAATCGCCGCCTTATTTTCCACGCGTATTTTTTGTCTTAGCCCCAGCGAATACCAACTGGCCATCAGCAAAAATATCATCCCCGCCGCCAAATTATCTATTGTCTCTCTCGGCGTTGACCTTGATGATATTAAAAAAGATAGTCAAACCCCTAATCAATTTTCCCATTCATTAGCGGCCTGGCGAGAGCACTATCAAATTATTGGCACAGTTGGCAATTTTTATCCCACCAAAAACACCACCCTGCTAATTAAAATTGCTCATGAATTAATCAACATAGAGCATCAACCATATCGCCTAGTCATTATCGGCGATGGCGGGGAGCGGCCTCGAATCGAGTCATTGATCAATCAATATCAACTTCAAAAACATATTCTCCTGACTGGTCAAATAAACCACCCCGCCAGCCTGATGCGCTATTTTGACCTCTTTGTTTTACCATCGACCAAAGAAGGCTTGCCCTACACCATTCTGGAGGCCGGCGCTCTCGGCCTACCCGTCGTAGCCAGTCATGTCGGCGGCATTGGCAGCATCATCGATAACGGGCAAAATGGCTTATTAATTGACAATATCAATGTCAAATCCTTTGTTACCGCCATCAATCAAATCCTTAGCCATAAAAACCGGGCCAAATGGCTCGGGCAAAACTTGCGCCAGCGAGTCAAAACCCAGTTTAACCGTCAATCAATGTGGGCCAGGTACGAACAGGAATATAATTTTAATTAAATATCTTTACAAAAATACAACATTATTTTCTAATAATTTGATAAAATCATTATATTTATGTAAAATAAACTAAGTATCAAATTTATTTTAAATCTATTAATAATAATCCGTTCTGCCTCATTCTCCTTTATCTGATTTATCCTTATTGAAAGCCTCAATATTATTTTAGAAAAATAATTACTTTGCGATTTAAACCAAACAATTATTCTCGTTTTTTTCTTCGATTGTTAACCAACCGATTTTATCGGCCACTATAGAGTAGAGTAAATTTTTCTGGCTCATTCTTTCAAAGTATAAGGACAATTAGGTAGGCGGTACAAAAGGAAACATTATGTTAAGTATTATTCTGGCCGCGATCCTCGGCCTCGCCATTGGTGGGGGAGTTGGATATGTAGTCAAAACGGTTAATTTAGCCAAAAAATTAGAAGCCGCCGAGGAAGAAGCGAACAAAATTACCGAAAAAGCCAAAACCAAGGCCCGAGAAGCCCTGATCGTCGCCAAAGATGAAGTCCTGCAAATTCGTGAAGAAGCCAAAAGCGAGGAAAGAAAAAGACTCGACAAAGTCTCCAAACTGGAACATCGCCTCGCCACCCGCGAAGAAAATTTTGATAAATTACGTGATGAACTGGAAGAACGCAAGAAGAGAATTTTAGAACGGGTGGAAGAACAAAAGAAAGAACAAGAAGAATTAAACACCGCTCTGGCCAAACACCGTGATGAACTGGAGAAAATTGCCAAGCTGAGCACCGAAGAAGCGCGGCAAATGTTACTCGACAAAGCCGAAAAGGAATATGAACAAGATATTCTGCGCACCATCAAAGAGATGAAACAAAAAGCCAAGGACGAAGGCGACAAAGAAGCCAAAAGCATTTTGGCTACTATCATTCAGCGCATGGCCGCCGAGCAAACTTCGGAAACTACCATCAAAGCAATCCCACTGCCTTCCGACGAAGTCAAAGGCCGAATTATCGGTCGCGAAGGGCGAAACATTCAGGCATTCGAACGTATTACCGGTGTGGATGTAATTGTTGATGACACTCCCGAATCGGTCAGCGTCTCTTGTTTTGATCCGGTCCGCCGTCATGTCGCCATGGTTTCTTTGGAAAAATTAATTACCGACGGTCGTATTCATCCCGCCCAAATTGAAAAAACCGTCAAACAAGTGGCGGAAGATATCAAGGCTCAAATCAAAGAAGCCGGTGAAGATGCCGCCTACAAAGTTGGCGCCGCCGGTTTGCCCACCGAAATTCTCAAAATCCTCGGTCGGCTCAAATTCCGCACCAGCTATGGTCAAAATCAACTCAATCATGCCATCGAAGTGGCTAAAATTGCCACCTTACTGGCGGCTGAACTGGGCGCCGATATTGAGGTTTGTCGTAAAGCTGGTCTATTGCATGATTTGGGTAAAGCCTTGGATCATGAGATCGATCAACCGCACCATCACCTCACCTATGACCTGCTCTTAAAATTTGGCCTGCCGGAAAAAGTCGCTCACGCCGCCGCCGCTCACCACGACGACATTGAGGCTAAAACTCTGGAAGCCGTAGTCGTCAAAACCGCTGATGCTATTAGTGGCGCTCGTCCCGGTGCCCGTAAAGAATCAACTGAACAATACATTCAAAGACTCAAAGAATTGGAAAACATCGCCACCAGCTTCAATGGTGTCGAAAAATCATACGCCATCCAAGCCGGTCGGGAAATCCGCATCTTTGTCAAACCGGAAGAAATCTCTGACCTGGAAGCCGAACGCCTATCCAAAAACATCGCTCGCAAGATTGAACAAGATCTGTCCTATCCTGGCCAAATCAAAGTTCACGTCATCCGTGAAACCAGGGCCGTTGATTATGCTAAGTAATATTTAAAAAATTCGTAATTATATGAAAGTACTCATGATCGGAGATGTGGTAGGGAGGGTGGGGCGACGATTGATTACCGAGTTAATACCAAAATATCGCCGGGAAGAAAATATTGATTGGGTGATTATCAATGGTGAAAACTTGGCCGGCGGCCGCGGGGTCAATGAAAACACCTACCAAGAAATGATCGATGCCGGCGTGGACATTATCACGTCCGGCAATCACGTTTTCAAACTCAAGGAAGCCACCAAAATCCTCAGCAAAAAAGACACCAAATTATTACGCCCGGCCAACTATCCGCCCGGCGTACCCGGCCGCGGCTGGCAGATTTTTACCAACCCCCTCGGTCATCACATCGCCGTGATCAATTTAATCGGTCGCACTTTTTTTAAAGAAAATTTTGACTGTCCCTTTCGCGCCGCCGACCAAATTTTAACTGAAATCAACTTGACTACCAAACAGGAAAATAAAAAATTAGATGGTATTTATATTGATTTTCACGCCGAAGCCACCGCCGAGAAAATATCCTTCGCTCATTACCTCACCGGCCGAGTAACCGCCGTAGTCGGCACCCATACGCACATTCCCACTTGTGATGAAACCATTTTAAACGACCACACCGCCTACATTACCGACTTGGGCATGGCCGGCCCGGTGGATTCATCCTTGGGAATGGAAAAAGAGATATCGATAAGACAATACCTGACACAACTTCCGCAAAAATTCATGTGGAAAACTTCTGGCCCCGGCGTGATGACCGGTGTGGTTATCAAAACGAAAAAGGGCGATAATAGGGCACTCTCAATTAAGAGATTTTCCGCCCAACTTGATTGATCAGTCTGTATTTGACAAGTCGGAAGATGCGGAGTTATGATTTGTATTGTGAAGTTGAAGAAAGAATTATTTTTGTAAATATTTTATTTATTTTTTTAACAAGGAGGTGAGTGTGAATAAACAAGAACTCATCGAAGTAGTAGCCAAAAAAACCGGTCTATCTAAAAGAGTTACCGGCGACATGATCAACAGCTTGATCGAAGAAGTTTCTGATCAGCTCAAGAAAGGTAAAAAAGTTGTTTTAGCTGGTTTTGGTACTTTCTTAACTACCAAAAGAGCCGCTCGTGTTGGTGTTAACCCCCAAGACCCATCCAAAAAAATTAACATCCCGGCTGCTGTTGTTCCCAAATTCCGACCTGGTAAAACTTTAAAATTAGCTGTACGTAAATAAACAGCTTGCACCTTATATTTTTTAGCAAAAGAAACCACTAACCAGTGGTTTTTTTGCTATAATAAAAATAATTAACGAGTTGTGTGAATTAACCATCTCCCTCGTGTCATCCCCGACCGGAAGCAGAGCACTCCGGTTATCGGGGATCTCATCAATAAGGCGCTTAACAAAACTTAATGATGAGATCCCCGCTCAAGGCGGGGATGACAAGGAAAATAATTAACTGGCACAACTCATTATTAATTTGTAATTAAAAAACATTATGCCCAAAACCAAACCCAAATCCCAACCACAGGTGATCGAAATCTCCACCTGGACAATTGTCAAATTTTTTCTGGTCATTCTTGGACTGGTTTTCCTCTATGCCATCCGCAACATCGTCTTAATGTTGTTTATTGTCACTATTTTTGTCGCCGCTCTCACTCCCACGATCGAATATCTCCAACGTCATAAAATTCCCCGTCTGGCCGCTGTGACTTTGATTTGTGTTATCATTTTTATAATTTTCGCCTTGATCGGTGGTGTCATTTTGCCGCCCATGATTGAACAATTTGGTCAGTTGGTGACCGAATTGCCGGGCAAATTGCAAAACTACCTGACAGCCAATGACACTGAAAATAAAATTAAACTTTTTCATGACTGGCTGGTGGAAAAAGATCTGGTCGACGGTTTCACCCGCGCCCTGGAATTGATCTACCAACAAATCAGCAATCTTTCCGCCACCATTATCAATCAAACTTTTGGCGTCATTAGCGGCGCCATTGGTATTTTTACCATCATTGCTCTGACTTTCTATTTACTTCTCGAAGAAGAAGGCATTCGTTCTTTTTTACTGGCCGTCCTGCCGGTGAAAAGTCAAATCTCGGCTTTCAAAATCTGGCAAAAAGCCAGTGTCAAAACCGGTAATTGGCTCCGTGGTCAACTCCTGATCAGTTTTACTATTGGCCTTTTGACCTACATTGGTTTTTCTATTCTCGGGGTTAAATATCCACTTGTTCTAGCCGTCATCGCCGGTATAGCCAATATTGTACCCTACATCGGCCCGATTGCCGGCGCCATCCCCGCTGTCCTTATTGCCCTGGTTCAATCTCCCTGGCTGGCTCTGGGCGTGATTATCGTCGCCCTCCTGATCCAACAAATCGACAGTCAATTTATTACTCCCCGCATCATGGGCAAATTCGTCGGCTTGAGCCCGGTCACTATTATCGTTGCTCTACTGATTGGCGGTACCCTGGCCGGCGTCTGGGGTGTGATTCTAGCCATCCCTATCTCGGCCACGATTGGGGTGATTATTGAAGAGTGGGATGTGGGGTAAATATAAAATTTAAATGATAATTGTCATCCTGGAACCGAAATCCGCCCAAGGCGGAGCTTCGATATCCAGGATGACAGTTATACTTATTATTCCTCCTGCCATTCATTGACAATAACAGTCGATAATGTTAAATTAACAGATATGAGAAAGATTGTCGCCCACAACAAGAAGGCTCGCTATGATTATGAAATTCTGGAAACGCTGGTGGCCGGCATTGAATTGAAAGGACACGAGGTTAAATCTATTCGCCAAGGCAAAATCAGCATCAAAGAAGCTCACGCTCGCCTGATTAATAACCAAGTTTTTCTGCTGGGCGCCAATATCACCCAATACAAACAACACGCCGATCAAAACTACGACCCCATCCGCACCCGCAAGCTTTTATTACACCGCCAAGAAATCAACCGCCTGATCGGCAAGATCAAAGAAAAAGGCCTGGCCCTGGTCCCGCTTTCCGTCTTCTTGCAAAATCACAAACTGGTCAAAGTGGAACTGGCATTAGGCAAAGGCAAGAAACAATATGACAAACGGGAAAGCCTTAAGAAAAAAGAATTGGACCGGAAATTAAAAAGCCGGTTTGGAAAAATATAAATACAAGGATCAAGGATCAAGTTTCAAGGATCAAGTGACTTGATACTTGAAACTTGATCCTTGAAACTTGATCCTTGAAACTTGATCCTTGAAACTTGATCCTTGATCCTTTATGTTCCCCAATTAACTCGCAGATAGGACATTATCTTCTCCGACTCAATAACTTGCTAAAGATAACGTCCTTTCTGGGGATGATTTGGCTTTGACAGATCTGTACTTTAATTATTCGCATGTAGTGAGGGGGTAGCTTACTCACTTTAATTCCTAAGTTACCACATCGACAAACGTCGACAATCTAGCTAGCCGCGTCAAGCAATTGGCTGCAAACTTGTTTGCTCCCATGCAATTGGCTCCGGCTACTGCTCTTGCCTAACTTATAGACAAGCATCCTGCCCGACCGGCGCGACGGCCGGATCCAGGGTGTCATAAACTTCGCGCTGCCCTCACGTCGCCTACATAACGGCGTGAATCAAGCTTCTTATGTATCTAGGATTTATTTATCCGCTGTTTGATTTATATAGATCCCTAGCCTAAAAATTTAAAAACAGCTAAACATGTAGACAATAATTAATCGTCACTTCTGGACGTGGGTTCGACCCCCACCATCTCCACTTTCTTCCAATTAATTTTGATTAATAATCATAATCCCTCTTCTCTAATGCATCTCTGATAACTATTGTCGTATTCTCTTTCTCGGCTCTCCCTGCAAGAGTCACTATCGCTGTGGCATTCTTTTTTCATGGCTGTGATTGCTACTTCATTACAATATTTCTTAATACTTATTGGCCGCCATTGAAACCAATAAAACAAGAAAACAAGAGCTAATAAAATTGTTACCCCAATAAGAATTTGTTTCTTTATTTTTTTGATGTAAACAAACATTTTACCGATTCTAAATAACGATATTATTAAAACTAAAAGTATGCATCCATACAAAATAATTAATACATTCCCATACACAAATGCAGTAATAGTTAAAATAATTAGATAAAAAATTATTAATGAAACAGTAATATTCATAGAAATAGATTATTAAGTAAAATTATATTTAATTAATCAAGAATATATTTGTGTCAAAGAATATTACCTAATAATTGCAATACAAAACCAGCAACAATTAGAAATATTGATACTTTTTTTACCCAAGCCGGATGATACTTATCATCTGGCAATAACTCATGAACGATATTAAATGTTTCTGGCTTATAAAAGGCCAAAATTATTACTCCAATAATATCTACTATTAAACCAGAAATAACAAAATATTGATTAATACTCATATTTTGATTTTTTATAGCTTGCGCATACTTGTGCGCAAAAAAGACAACTTTTTATTAATTTATGCCATATAAGCCAACAGATTTAATAATGAACTTGTGTATACTTATGTATTTAATGTGATAACTTATCCATTCCGCGGGCAGTAGTAATATATTTCTGTCATGTGGAAAATATATTAAAAAAAAATTTGGACACAGAAGCAACCCCTCGCCTTTTAAGAAGATAGTCTAGGTCTGTTTACTTTGCCTAATATATTTTCTCTCTTTTTAATAATTTCCTTCAAATTATTCCACAAATCTTGGTTAACAAATTTATAAATATTTTTTCTAGCATATTCATTAAGCTGATGTTTATTGTATTTCTTGTATCTTTGACCCAAAACCCTGATATATTCATTTTCAGCGTTATCTATATGCCAATAAATATATATGCCATTGTCCGATGCATGTTTTTCTAATTCTATTTTATAAACCTCCCATTTTTTGCCTTCTCGTTTTAGTACATCCAAGTCTATAAAACATATAACTAAATCATAATCTACATTTTGTTTAGTTATTATGCATTGTTCAACAACTTCTTTCGGAGAACATCCCCAAGCATTATCAAAATGAAAATTCCATTTTTTTGTATGATACTGAAATATTCTGTGATCAGTTAACTTCTCATAGAATTTTCTATCTCTCCCGCCTTCTCCAAATAACATGCAGGTATATTTTTTTACTTTATCATTTTTCATTATTACTAGATTCTAATTTTAGGAAAAGCACCATAAGCGCCACTCATATACTTCCCCAAGAAATTTTCATCAGGACGTATATTGTTCACTTCGTCTAAACGATAGGCAGAGCTTATGCTCAAATCATCTTTTTCGGTTAAATAAATTTGCTGCATATTAAGTTTCTTCAAAAAATTTAAAGAATGAGAGGAAAAAATTAATTGCGCTTTTCTATTTTTGTTTTCATCAATAAAAAAATTCAATATCTGATTAAGGGCTTCCGGATGCAAACCTACCTCCATCTCGTCGATGATAACCACACCATTTTTATTTAAGCCATCTAAAAGACTTGGTAAATAAAAAAATAACTGTCTAGTGCCGCTTGATTCATAAAAAATATCTAATTCCTTTTTCTTTTCTTTTGTTTTGTGTATGCCGCTAACCGCATATTTGTGCTGATTATTTTCCAAATTTTCCTCTAGTATCTTAAAACCGGCTAATCCTAAATCAAAATTAGTAATAAACCTCTCCATCTGTTCTTTTAATTTAGGATCATTTAAATATTTCCTGATGGCTACAATTTGTAATAATAAATGGTTAATCTCACCTCTTTCATTTATATTTGTCTGAAAATTAGCAAAATAATCAAAAATTGTTGAAATTACTTCAAATTCGAATTGAGATCGCTTTAAAAATGTTATCAAAGAAACATCTGGTCTAATGTTCCTAAAAAAATCATTTGGTAATGAAGCAAAATATTGCTCACTTTTCTTTGTCACTTTTTTTTGATCACGCTCAAGGATAGTTTTATTTCTTTCTTTCTTTCTCAAATCCTTTATTACTAATTTCTCTTTTTTAATAAAATAATTTTGTAAAGAGAACTCATAAAAAAATATTTTATCGTTTTTTTCAAATTCTACAAAAAAATTCGACTCCTTATTATTGTTAAAGTGAGTCTTATAAGCATAGTCTAGAATTATCAAATTATTCGCCTGAGATTCAGGCGTCTCTCTACAAATGAAGTATGACAAGAAACTAAACAACCTCATAATATTTGTTTTGCCCGAAGCATTAGGACCAGCAAGTCCCATTATTTTTGTAATTTGTTCGCCGGTTTTAGAAGTATAGTAATCGTCGGATTTTTTCTTTGAGGTCAAGAAATCAATTTCTTGTACTCCTTTAAAAGAATAGAAATTATTAAACTTTACCTTCCTAAGCATAGTTTTTCATTAATGTTTATTATAACTAAAGTATAACTCATTTTATATTAAAACTACAATTTAATACAATATTTTGTATTAAATCTTTTTTCTTTATTATCGAATTAAAAATCAGTTTAAAAAGCACATCTCTAAAAACCACCAACCAAAAAATCCGGAAATTTGCCTTCAGAAAATTAATATGTCAAAATTTAACTAATATTTATCAATCCCCAAATCATGTCAATTGAGTTTAGCCAAGAGCCTTTTATAGAAGAAACAAAAAACAGCGGCGAAGAACGCAAATACCTCAATGAGTCTTACAAACTAGGGGATAAAAAGAAGTCTCCGACTGCGCCGGGATTAGAAAGAGAAAAAGAAACATTGAAAATAAATAATATTAATTATGGATGTATTCTCAACGCCTCCGGGGCATTGGGATTTTTTGGGGAGGGGTATTGGTATCATCCATACCTCAAACCCCTCAATTTAGATTTTCACGGCAGTACGTTTGTAGCCAAAACCACCACCCTGCTCCCCC
>Ga0265297_10005568_pt1 | contig 19059 bp, 14 predicted proteins | sample Munlanlwell13791_FD_192502 | JGI IMG/M metagenome (GOLD analysis project Ga0265297, IMG submission 192502) | Leachate microbial communities from a municipal landfill in Southern Ontario, Canada - Leachate well 137-91 | ecosystem: Engineered > Solid waste > Landfill > Unclassified | place...
ATAATAGCAGCTCCCCGCCACAAAGCGAGGAGTTGTTTTTTAAAAGAGCTAAGGTTAAATTGATTTTTTTGTGTTATAATAAATAAAAGTAAAGATTGTAGTAGGTAAAGCGAGTTTTAAATAAAAGATTTTAAAAATATTTAAAGTTTTCATATTTTTTATGTTTGATTCGCCTCAAAACAATCAATTTTCCCAACAAAAGAGCCAAAAGAAAAATAGTTTGCGTTCTTTAGTTTTAATTTTAGGTTTCTTTGCTATTGCAAGTCTTGGCATTATTACTTTGGCCTTATTGCAAAAGTGGAATGTGCCAGCCTCTGCCGCTCCGGGAATTTACAAAGCATTGAATTACCAGGGAAAACTGGAAGATACCGGCGGCATTCCTGTTGCGGACGGGCCATATAATATTATATTTACAATTTATGACGCAGCTTCAGGCGGCAATGTTCTTTGGACTGCTAGCGAATCTGACGCCGTTTGCGGAGCTCCTTTCACCCCTCAGGCAAAATCAGTTACGGTTTCAAAAGGGGTTTTTTCAACAATGCTTGGGGAATCCGGTGACTGCCCTCTTGATTTAAATTTTAATGATGATTCATATTATCTTGGAATGACAGTCGGCGCTGATTCAGAAATGACGCCTCGCAAAAGAATCGGCGCGGCCGGATATGCTTTTAACGCGGATCTTTTGGATGGGTTAAATACTTCTTTGGTTGGCGGTACTTCTTCTTTCGTTCCCGCGACCGACGCTTCGGGAAATTTTGTTTTGACAGGAAATGTGACTTTTGACACCAACACTTTTCTTCTTGATGCTACTAATGACAACATTGGCATAGGAATCTCACCTACTCCCATGGCAAAGGCTTTCATTGACACTGATAAAATAATTGCGTTAATGTCACAAACGTCAGCAGCAAGTGGCAGGGCAATTTCTGCAAGTGCTTCGGCAACAACAGGAACAACCTTTGCTGGTTCATTTAGCGCAGGCCCAGCACCGATGTTCTTTTTGCCAGGAATGAATGTCGGTGTATTTGCATCGGGGTTTTCTGATACTCAAAATGGATACGGGGGTTATTTTATGGGAGATAATTATGGTATTTATGCCACCGAAAACGAAGCAAGCGGTTATGGTGTTTATGGCGCGTCATCCGGGGGAAACGGCCGGGGAATTTTTGGGGAAGCGACAAGTCCGATAGGAACAACTTATGGAGTGTATGGTCAGGCGACTGGAACTCTTGCGGCCAATTATGGCGGATATTTTTCTGCAGCCGGACCCGGCGGTTATGGTGTCTACGGTGCGGCAACTGACGCAACGGGAGGGGTTACGCTTAACTATGGTGGCTACTTTACTGCCGCCGGAACCGGTGTGTCGCCGCCTCTTGGTTTTACGGCTGGCGTTTACGGCGAGGCGACAAGTAATGCAGCAGTCGCAAATGTGGGTGGATACTTCGTTTCTAGAGGGACAGGAAATCAAGCTTCAGGTGTTTTGGGTTTGGCATCAGATAATGGAGATGTTGAAAATTACGGCGGTTTATTTGTCGCTCAAGGGCAAAAGGCCAGAGGAGTTTACGGCATGGCATACAACAGCGGCGCCTTTAAGACTTACGGCGTTAAGGGTTCGGCTAAGAGTATTGGCGCGGGTACCGCCGGGGTTTCTGGCTACGTGGAAGGTGAGGGAGATAATCTTTATGGCGTTGAGGGCAGGGGTGGCAACTTTTTTCTTCCGCAGGGTGATGGCGCTTATACAAACTATGGCGGTTACTTTACAGCCGCGGGTCAAACTGGCCGAGCTGTTTACGGCTGGGCGGAAAATTCCGGAAATTACACAAACTACGGCGGTTATTTTGAGGCGCATGGAGGAACTGGGGTCGGTGTTTACGGGGTAGGTTGGGACACGACTTCCACAAACTATGGCGGCTATTTCTTATCACGTGGCCCGACCGGCCGTGGTGTTTACGGTGAGGCAAACAGTGCGGGAGGATTAACAAATTATGGCGGATATTTTATTGCGGCGGGCAGTTCAGCTACGGCGGTTTATGGCGAGGCTACGGCGACAGATGGAGCGAATAATATAGGTGGATTTTTTAAAGCGGATGGTAATGCGGCTGATTCTTACGGCGTTTACGCTCTCGCTAGTGGAGCGGGTAATAATTTTGGTATTTTTGCTTCAACCTTATCCGCTACTGGCTGGGCAGGATATTTTAATGGTGGTCGGGGGATTTATGCTTATCGTTTTTCAATTAATGATGGAGTTTCAATAGTTGATTATAATACTATTGGTCCGGCAGGAGCAGGTCATACTGCGGCAGGGGAAATCACGGATCAAAATGATCTTTTTATAAATGGTGATTTGGAAATTGATGGTTGGGCATGGCTCGACGGTGGGCATACTGACTTGGCGGAAATGGTTGCGTACGGCGGCGAGGGTGAAGCTGGCGATGTTATTGTGATTGACGATCAAAGTGATAATTCAGCAAAACTTGCGGTTAAGCCTTATGACAAAACCGTTCTTGGTGTAATTTCTACCAAACCGAGTTTGATTATTACTGGCGGGATTGATGAAGGCAAGCTTTTAGCTATAGCTGGGCGCGTGCCAACAAAAGTCACAAATATTAATGGTGCGATTCATCGTGGAGATTTATTGACAACGTCATTTATTTCGGGGCACGCAATGAAGGCAACTGAGGCAGGCCCAATTGTCGGAAAAGCTATGGGCGAATGCAGTGAAAATAGTTGCGTCATCTGGGTTTTTCTAAATATAAGCTGGTATGGTGGGATGTAAAATTCAATCATTTAAAAAATTCCCCAAAAAATGGGGAGTTTTTGTTTTGTTTGATAGAAGATTGACAAAAGCATAAAATTATGCTATTATAAATTATAAAATTAAGAAGTGGAAATCAGGTGAAAATAGTTTAAATCAGCAATTTTCAGGTGATCTTCACTTCAGCGAACAAGCCGTTCCGCAGAAATGTGGAACAAGGAGGGTTTGACAAATGAAGACGATCGCGACGTCCGTGACGCTCGTCGTTCTGCTTGGTGGTTGTTTCGGTGCAGAGTTCGAAAATCCCGAGCCGTTCGACTACTATTTGTCCACAGCTTGGAGTAATCCGGAGGACGAGTTTCTTCGGGAGGCGGCCGAGACCTGGGAAAGGATGACTTGCCTGGACCTCTTCCGGGACGATGGCTACGAGCCGCACGACGGCGGTTGGACAAGGCCAAAGCTGAACGACCACAAGGATGTGGTCTACCCCTTTTCTTCGATTGATACCACTCCAGACATCGAAGACTACCTCGAGATGGAGGGCGGATTCCAGGGGTATTTCTGCGGGGATATCCTGGTGATGAGGGCCGCGTGGGTCCGGTCCGCCGAGGATCAGGTATGCTTCTATAGCAGGGAGGGCGAGGTCAACCGTTGCCTCTCCGAAGAAGAGGCAAGAGAGGATTTCGTCTTCCAGTTCAACCTCGAATTCATTAAGAAAGTGGCCATCCATGAAATGGGGCACGCGTTGGGGCTCAACCATAACGATACGGAGCCTTCTGTGATGGGCACGGATGCGGCTCCGCCCGAGTTCTGGGAAGCCGAACCAACTGCGGCAGATATCGACAATCTATGCCGGCTGTACGACTGTCCGGCGGACTGTCCGACGCGGCCGTGAGCTAGAACCGGCACCTGACAGAAATCGTAAAGAACGATTTTTTGCCAGGTGTCGGTCTTTTTATTATCAAGCGAGCGAGAAAAATGAAATTTATTTCATTTCCGAGCGAGCGCAGATAACACGAAGTATTTGTAAAGAATTTTCCCTGGCTTATTTTTTGTGCTATAATTAATTAATTAACTTAAACACTTATTCTCAGAAGTGAGTTTTTTGAGAATAAGTAAAATTAAACTATGAATAAAATCGCTAACATTTGTGACAAGTTGGTAAAAACTTGTCTCTCTTTTCTAGTTTTTCTTCTGCCAGCCTTTTTTTTGCCGTGGACCTTTGAAACTTTGGACTTTAATAAACAGAATTTATTGATTATCTTGACGCTACTGGCTGGCCTTGCTTGGCTTGGGAAAATGATCGCTTCAAGACAGGTCGCTTTGCGCCGCAGTTTTTTAAACGTTCTCATTTTATTGTATGTGGCAATTTATACTTTAGCGACAATTTTTTCTTTTGATAAAATTAGGAGTTTTATTGGTGCTTCGGGGCTGGAAAAGGAAGGCCTTATTACAGTTATTTGTTTTGTTATTTTATACTTTGTTATTATCAACAATTTTCGCGACATGAAAGCGGTAAAAAGCTTGCTTTACGCTTATCTTTTAGGCGCAGGACTCGTGACAGTTTGGACGATTTTTACTTTTTTGGGTGTATTGCCTGCGCAGTTAGTTCCTAACCAGGCTTTAAATTCGGTAGGCACCCTAAATGGTTTAGGAATTTTTCTTGGAGCTGCCTTTGTCTTGCTTTGCCCGTTATTTTTAGGGGACGGGGGAGAAAAAAATAAAGTTAATAAAGGAAATTTAATTTTGAAAATTGTGATGGCCGTTGTTGCTGTACTTATGATTTTTGTTATGGCAACGATTGATAATTGGATAGTCTGGACAATATTTGTTCCGGCAGTTGCTTTTGTTTTGGCTTTTATAATAATTAGAGCCCATGAAGTTAAAAATTTGGGATGGTTAGCCCTGCCTATGGCGGCTTTTGTCATTGCGATTTTGTTATTCTTTATTAATACGCCGATTGTTTCGCGCTTGCCGGCGGAAATTATGCCATCTTTTTCTTCTTCAAGCAGTATTGCCCGGCAAACTTTACAGGAAGCGCCGCTTTTGGGGTCGGGGCCGAGTACATTTGTTTTTGATTACGCAAAACATAAACCCGCTGGCGTAAATGAAACTCAGCTTTGGGATGTTAAATTTGATCGTTCTGCTTCGAGATTTTTGACCATGCTTACAACTACTGGGCTTTTTGGTATTATTTCGTGGTTATTTGTGGCAGTTTTTGTGGTTGCTCTTCTCATTTCTAATTTAATTAAGGAAAAATCCGGGGAGTTGTGGTTGAGCCAGCTAGCTATTGGTTCAGCTTGGGTCGCCTTGCTGATTGGAAAGTTTCTATATTCATCAAATTTAACTTTGGAGCTTTCCTTTTGGATTTTGACAGCCATGTTGGTAGTTATGACTTCACATAAATTTTGGGAAATTTCTTTGGGTAATGCTCCACGGGTTTCCTTATTATTATCTTTTTTTCTGGCACTTGGGTTGATTGTGACGGCTTCGTCATTTTACCTTGTCGGGGAGCGTTATGTGGCTGACGCGAAGTTTGTACAAGCCATAAATTCGCTTAACAAGGGGGAAGAGCTGAGTAAGACAACAGATCTATTAAACCAAGCCGCCTCTTTGAACCAGCGTAATGATGTTTATCTTAGAAATTTAGCACAGAGTTTGCAGGCTCAGATTAATCAAGAGTTATCTATCGAGCCGACTGAAGAAGGAGCTCAAAAAATCCAAGAACTTATTGAGGCGGATATTAATGTGGCAAAGCGCGCGACAGAAATTTCTCCTAAAAATTCAGCTAATTGGGCAACCTTAGCTTCAATTTATCAGACAATCATGTCGGTTATTTCAGGGGCCGACGAATGGGCATTAAGTTCTTGGCAGAAAGCAATTGAACTTGAGCCATCAAATCCATACTTTTATGCAGAGTTGGGCAGGACATACGCGACAATGGCTGATTTGCTCGCGCCAGGTCTTCAATCAAAGGATGATAAAGTAAAAGAGGAAGCAGAAAAAAGGATGAAAGAAAATTTATATAAAGCTGAAGAGCAATTTAATAAATCTATCGCGAATAAAGCAGACTATGCTCCAGCTCATTTTGAATTAGCACTAGTTTATAGTCGGCAAGGAAAAATTGAGGAAGCGATAGAAAAGTTGGAGGCAGTAAGATCGGCTTTACCAAATGACATTGGCGTTGCTTTCCAGCTTGGTCTGCTTTACGCACAGGATGAAGAGTTAAATAAGGCAATTGCTGAGCTGGAGCGAGCAGTTAACCTCGCACCAAGTTTCGCAAACGCTCGCTGGTATCTCGCTGCGCTTTACGAAGAGCAGGGTAAAAATGATTTAGCAGTATCCCAATTAGAAGAAATTTTGAAGACCAATCCAGAGAATGAAATTGTTAAACAAAAGATAGATTCTTTGAAAAAGCCGTCGGCAGGAGGAGGGGCGGGTTTACCAAATCCGATTCCTGAAGCCGTTCCGGCGCAGTAGGGACAATTGACAAAATTATAATTTGTTGTAAGCTTAAAAAATCTCCCGCCTGGATTTATGGTTTTGGGCCTATAGTATAGTAGTAAAACGCCTCCATGGCATGGAGGAGTCGAGGGTGCGATTCCCTCTAGGTCCACCAAAAATTTCGGCGGGAGATTTTAGTTGATTTTGATTTTTATTTTTAAAAATTTATGTCTTTTAAAGTGGGAATTGTTGGCCTGCCAAATGTTGGGAAGTCAACTCTTTTTAAAGCACTGACTCGGAAACAGGTAGACATTGCGAATTACCCCTTTTGCACCATTGAACCGAATGTTGGTACAGTCGCCGTGCCTGATTTTCGTTTGCAAAAATTATCTGATTTGTATAATTCAGCGAAGATTGTCCCAACAGTTATTGAATTTGTAGATATTGCAGGTCTCGTGAAAGGCGCTCACGAAGGGCAGGGCTTGGGAAATAAATTTTTGTCTCACATCAGGGAAGTTGACGCCATCTGCCAGGTAATCCGGGCTTTTGAAGACCCAAACGTCATCCATGTAGACGGAAAAATAAATCCAATTTCCGATTTGGAAGTTATAAATTTAGAATTGATTTTTGCCGATATTGAGACAGTTAAAAAAAGGCTTACAAGTCTGGCTAGCGAACTTAAGGGCGGAAAAGAAAAAATGCTCCTTAAAACAAACGAAACGCTTTTGAAAATTAAAGACGCTTTAGAAAAGGGGATAATGGCTTCGGCTATTGGTCTTAATGAAGAAGAAAAATTTTTGATTAAAGAATTAAATTTGTTATCTTTGAAACCGACACTTTACGCTTTAAATGTGTCCGAGGCGGATGTTAAGTCCGAGAAAAAAGAAATTTTAGGAAAATATAATTTGCCGCTTGATTCGGAAAAAGTAATTTTAGTTTCAGCAAAAATTGAATCAGAATTGGCAGAACTCCCATCCGAAGAGGCAAAAAAATATTTGGAAGAATTGGGTTTGGAAGAGTCTGGGCTGGACAAATTAATCAGAGCTAGTTATCACGAACTTAATTTGATTACTTTTTTTACGGCCGGGCCGAAAGAGTCTCACGCCTGGACAATTGTCCAGGGAACTTTGGCACCGCAGGCCGCCGGGAAAATTCATACCGACTTTGAGCGCGGATTTATCGCGGCCGAGGTGATTAATTGGAACGATTTGTTGGACGCAGGGGGCGATGTCAAGGCAAAAGAAAAGGGTTTGATACGGTTAGAGGGAAAAGGGTATGTAATGAAAGATGGAGATGTAGTGGAATTTAGATTTAATGTCTAAAATTTTTTGTAAACATATAAATAATCCGGCGTGAGTCGGATTATTGTATATTTTATTATTCTTGACAAAAAGGTAAAATTATGGTATAGTGAATGGTACTTTATTAAATCATTAAAACTCAGTCGAAAGAGCGTAAATAATACTTTTTCGCGTGAGCTTTAATGCTCTAATCCGCCAAGGGGGCGGGTTAAACAACAAGGAGGGTTTAAAGATGACGAGGGTATTCGTATTCGTGGGGATGGTCGCGATGTTGGTTCTCGGCGTGGGGTGCGGGGACGATTCGTTGCTCTGCGGCGACGATGTCTGCCCGGATGTCGCCGGGACGTGGGATGTGGTCTATCGGACCTCGCCCGGAGAGGACGTCACTCTGGTTTTCGAGATCGAGCAGGACGGCTGCCTGCTTTCCGCCCTGGCTGCGGATGGAATGTGTTCCTTCACTGGTTGGGTGGACGAGGACTCTCACCTCTACCTTTCGGGAGAGTGCGATATGGCGCCCACTCTTTCTCCGCCGATTGGGCACACTCTGGTTGGAGACCTGACGTCGTCTTCCCGCGGAGAAGGCGAGTTCTGGGTCGACGATCCGCCGGCTGTAGGAAGGTGGACGGCCAATCGTCAGTGACGCGCCGCCCGCATCAGTATGATTCCAACTCATTGGATTCGACTGGTGCGGGCTTTTTTATAAATAAAAAAAGACCACAGTTCAATTGTGATTGTGATCTTTTAGTAAATTTTAACTAAGAGAAAATAAATATCTCCCGCCAGACTAGTTGATCTGGCCGGAAATAGAGAATAGAATTCCGTGGAGTAATTTTTATAAAATTATATTTTTTAAAATCTTTTGGTAAAGGATCGGCAACATTGAAGCCAATTTTTTTTATTTCATCCAAAATAGGCAAAAAGAAATTTTGTTTCTCTGTATGAAAAACAGGGAAGAGTATAACAACTCGACCGCTAGGTTTTATAATTTTTTTAAATTCCCTAAAAGCGGCGAGATAAAGGCTGGAAAGTTCTTTAATAATTTTCTGAATTTTTTCCGGCGTCTCTTTGCCGCGAAGGGGGGGGCCGAGATATGGTTCGGTGATAATTGCGTCTATTGAGTGAGGGGAAAATTTTTGGGAAAGGCGTCGCGCATCGCATTCCGTTAATTGGTAATTAGTAGTTGGTAATTGGTAATTTTTTACTAGCCATTCCAAATTTTCTTTTGCTCCAGCCAGGGTTTCGGTGTTGATATCCGAACCAATTAAATTTTTGTACCCCCAAAGCATAGCTTCCTCCAAAATTGTGGCAAAGCCGCAAAATGGATCCATGAGAGTATCGTATTTGTCAGCTCGCGCCAAGTTGAGCATAATTTTAGCAAGTTTTGGCGGCATCAAGCCGACGCGCATGCTTCGCCTCGGACGGCCGTAATCGCGGAAGCTTAGATCCTCAAATTCCTGGACAGCTAGTGTTTTACCGAGATAAATTTTTTCCGTACCGATTAAAAAAATTAATTCAGCTCCGACTTCAGTCAATAATTTATTTTTTTTGATCACGACCGAACTCAAATTAGCTTCTTTTGAAGTTACCCACCTAGCTTGGATTTTCGCGTCCTTTAGCAGATTTTTAATCTCCATAGCCAGATTTTTTATTTTTTGATTTTCTTTTTTGAAGTGCGTATCGGAGACTTCCTCTTCTAATTTATAAAAACTGAACCCAAAATAGATTTTTTTGGCTAAAGAATTTTTTAAAATTTCAGCAATATCTTCGGCTGAGAATTCGTCGGACATCTCAAGAATTTCCCCGAATTTAACCACGCCGCCGAAGCGAGGCATGATTTCCCTAGGAGAAAGTTCGCCCTGAACGTCGGCGACGAGAACCTCGCTCGAGAGGTGATTAAAAGTTGCTCTTTCACCCAAAACGGCAGTTAATTCTGCGCTTGACAAAGTCGGATTTCTGCCTAAAATAAAGTAGTATTTCATTTTTGTAGTTAGGGGTAATATATTTATTGTATTATATCACATCTTGCCCCGTTAGAAATTCTTGGCAAAATTTTTCTATAAAATTTTTGTTTCAATGCGACCGCGAAACAAGGTATAAAAACCCCCCTTAAAATAGGCATTTTAAACCGAAAAACAAATTTTTAACGGGGCTTGCGTAAATTTTAGCTTTATGTTAAACTGTTAGAAACTTTATTATCAAGCGAATGGGAGAAATAAAAATATAATTTTTTATTTCCGAGCGAGCGCAGATATTAGGGGATTTAATACTCTATTATTTAAACAGGTTTATGAAACATTACGAATTATTGTACATCCTTCCCGGAAAATATACAGAGGAAGAGATGGAGGCTATCAGTAAAAAAATTAATGAGACGGTTAAAAAATACGGCGGGGAAATAACCTCAACTGATAATTTGGGTTCTAAAAAATTGGCCTATCCTATCGGCGATGCTCAGGTTGGGAATTATCTGGTGATTGAATTTAATGGAGAGGCGGAAAAAATTAAAGATCTTGAAAGTGAATTAAAATTAACTCCAGAGGTTTTACGTTTTAGCATTGCTCTTAAAAAACTTAAAACTCAAGAAGAGATAGAGGCGGAAAAAGTTAGAAAAGAAAAAATGGCGGCCAGAGCCGAAAAGGCAGAGGAAACTAAACCGGAACCAGCCCCAAAAGTTAGTCTTGAAGAATTGGATAAAAAACTTGGGGAAATTCTTGAGGGGGATATAATTTAAAATTTATTATTTAAATGAAAAAATATGAATTTAAATAAAGCAATGATAATCGGCAACTTAACGCGCGACCCAGAAGTTAAAACAACTCCTTCGGGACAAAACGTAGCGTCTTTTTCCGTGGCAACCAACCGAGTTTGGACAAACGCCCAGGGACAAAAACAAGAAGCAGTAGAATATCATAATATTGTTGCTTGGGGAAAATTAGCGGAAATTTGTGGCCAATATTTGAATAAAGGTAAGAAGATTTATATTGAGGGGCGGCTCCAGACAAGAGATTGGCAGGGTCAGGACGGAGTCAAAAGATACAAAACAGAGATTGTTGCCGAAAATATGATTATGTTGGATAGAGGCGGGGCTCCAGGATCCTCCGCGCCGTCTTCTTCAGCGAACGTTCCGCAGGAAGAGCCCACTGAAGAACCTCAAGAAGAAGAAATAAAAGTTGAAAATATTCCCTTTTAAACAGAATTTTAATTAAATTATGATGAGACAACAAAGCACAAGCGCAACAACTACTGGGAGGAAGACCTGCTATTTCTGCGCTAACAACGTCAAAGAGATTGATTTTAAAGACGAGACGACCATTAAGAAATTTACGTCGTCTTACGGTAAAATTGTCCCGCGCCGACGCAGCGGGGTTTGCTCTAAACATCAACGCAAATTAGCGCTGGCAATAAAACGGGCAAGAATTCTTGGGATTTTACCATTCACGAATAAGTAAATATGGCAAAGCGATAAAATCCACTCTTTAAAACCGGAGTGGATTTTGTAATGACGGGAGAAAATCAAATTTATGACGTCCAACTGGATAGTTTTAAAAAAAGAAAAAGACAGGCAGAAAAAGTTTTTTTTGAGGGCAAGGATTATTTATCTGATTAGGGATTTTTTTAGTAGGGAAAATTTTTTAGAGGTGGAAACGCCGAGTCTTGTAAAGTTTCCGGGTATGGAGCCACATCTTGATCCGGTTAAAGTAATTTTGCCAATTTTGGGCGGCCGGCGTGAATCATATCTTATAACTTCGCCCGAATACGCCATGAAAAAAATTTTGGCGGTAGGATTCCCAAAAATTTTTCAAATTTGTAAAAGTTTTCGCGGGGGAGAAGCGATGGATGATTTGCATAACCCCGAATTTACAATCTTAGAGTGGTATAGAGCGAGTGCAGATTATGAAAATATTATGGATGATACGGAAGAATTGATAAATTTCATTGGTGTTAATTTGAAAAACAAGAGACGTATAATTTCTTCTAAAAAAAATAAAAATTTAAAGATAATATACCAAGGAAAAAAGATCGATTTAACGCCGCCTTGGCCGAGATTGACTGTTAAAGAGGTTTTTTGGGAATACGTCGGAGTAGACTTGGACAAAATATTGGATAGGGATTTGATAGCGTGCGCGGCTATAAAGAAGGGTTATGTTGTTTCAAGAAATGATAATTTTGACGATATTTTTTTTAAAATATTTCTAAGCGAAATCGAACCACATTTAGGCCAAGAAAAACCAACAATTCTTTATGATTGGCCATCTCAAATGGCCGCTCTTTCTCGGCGGAAAAAAACAGATCCGCGATACGCTGAAAGATTTGAAGTTTATATTGGCGGGCTAGAACTGGGAAACGCCTTTTCGGAGTTAGTTGATTCGGATGAACAGCGGAAAAGGTTTATCGCGGAAAGAAATTTAAGAAAAACTTTGGGCAAAGAAATTTATGATATAGATAACGATTTTTTGGAAGCCCTTCGGGAAATGCCGCCGTCCGGAGGCATTGCTATGGGGGTAGACCGAGTTGTGATGTTATTTACGAATGCCAAGAGCATTGACGAAGTTATGTTTTTTCCGGCTAAACAAATTTTATAAATTTAAGATTATAATTTCTAAAATTATGGCTTCAACACAAGACATTAAAAGAGGTGTGGTAATTTTATGGAAAAATGATCCGCATCTCGTGACGGAGTTTGAACACATTATGCCGGGCAAGGGCTCAGCATTTGTGCGCACAAAATTAAAAAATTTAAAAACAGGAAAGGTTTTAGAAAATACTTTTAAAGTGGGAGAAAGGGTTGATTTGGTTGATTTAGAAAAAAGAAAAGTTCAGTATCTTTACGCGAGCGGCGACAAGTTTGCTTTTATGGATAACAACACTTATGAACAATTCGAATTGGGTGTTGAGGTTTTGGCTGGTTTTGAGAAATATTTAAAAGAGGGGCTGGATGTTGTTTTACTTTTTTCCGATGGGACGCCTATTACCGTAGAATTTCCTAAAAAAGTTTCTTACAAAGTGACTGAGGCCGAGCCGGGCGTAAAGGGTGACACTGCTTCTGGCCGGGTAACGAAAGAGGTTACTATGGAAAATGGTTTAAAAATCCGTGCGCCACTTTTTATCAAAGAGGGGGATACGGTTGTAGTCAACACAGAAACCGGCGAATATGCTGAAAGGGCATCAGAATAGTATTTTTAGCACAATTAAAAAACCCGCCTCGTCGGCGGGTTTTTGTTTTATTTTTTATTCAGCGGCCGGTCCATTCTCATTATTTTCCGCGGCGGCTTCCGACGCACTCATAACTTTTTTTCTGATTTCAGCCATTAATTTAGGGTTTTCTTTTAGAAATTTTTTCGCCGTTTCTCGGCCGACACCGAGTTTTGTTTCGCCGTAATTGTATGAATTGCCACTTTTATTTATTACTTTATAAACTACGGATGTATCAAGCAGGTCGCCCGAGAGAGAAATTCCTTCATTATACATAATATCGAATTCGCAAAATCTGAAAGGGGGAGCTACTTTATTTTTTACAATTTTTGCTTTTACGCGGTTGCCAATAATTTGATCACCCTGTTTTATTTGTGCCGCGCGGCGCACTTCAACGCGTACAGAGGAATAAAATTTTAACGCCGTGCCGCCAGTCGTTGTTTCGGGATTACCAAAAACAATGCCGATTTTGTGCCGTATCTGATTAATAAAGATCAAAACAGTTTTGGTTTTGGAGATTATTCCGGTTAATTTACGCAAGGCTTGAGACATTAATCTCGCCTGCAATCCCATATGTTGATCGCCCATTTCGCCTTCAATTTCTGCCCTCGGCACAAGCGCGGCAACCGAATCCACAACAATCACGTCAACGCCACCCGAGCGAACTAGCGTCTCAACAATTTCTAACGCCTGTTCTCCTGTGTCTGGCTGGGAAATCAAGAGTTCATCAATATTCACTCCAATTTTTGAGGCATATTCAGGATCAAGGGCATGCTCGGCGTCGACAAATGCCGCAATGCCTCCGGCCTTTTGAATTTCCGCAACGACATGCTGGGCCAAAGTAGTTTTACCACTCGCTTCCGGACCAAAAATTTCAATAATTCTTCCACGAGGCATACCGCCGATACCCAAGGCCAAGTCCAAGGACAGGCAGCCGGAAGGAACAGACTCAACTTCCATTCTTTTTGCTTCTCCCAATTTCATTATTGACCCGTCACCGAAGCGTTCTTTAATTTGGCTGATCGCTTCCTGAGCTGCTTTGAATTTTTCCGAAATTTTCTCTTTATTTTCTTTGGTCATATTCTTTTTTAACCTTTATTAGGTTATAAGGTTAATTATTTATTTTAAAATAACTTGCCTATAAATGACATTTTCTCGGCTGCGTTTTTTAGCCGCCGAGATCTTGATGATATTTAAGCCAGTTTTAAGACTGATTGTTTCTTTAAAATTTCCCGCAGCGTCAGTTTGAATGGTTTGGTCGTTTATTTTAACATTTACTTCTTTTTCCGTATAGCCCGAGACGGTAATTGTGGGATTTTCCGTAGTTAAGTTATTTTCTGGGCTGAGTAGTGAAAGATTCGGCGCAGAAAAAATATTATTTATTTCAAAGCCGAGGTAGACAAGAAGTAAAATGACGAAAACGGCAGCGACAGAGATTTCAATTAAGCGAGGAGTGACAATAAAATTTTTTGAAGATATTTTTTGAAGAAAAGCGTTTTTCTTTACGCGTTTACTAGTTGAATTTTCTTTTTCAAAAATTTTTTTTAACCCCGTAAGGTCTAAATTTAAAAAATTGGCGTAAGCTTCCAAAATTTTTTCAGAATAAACTCCGCCGGGCAGGTTTTCGTAATCTCCAGCCTCGAGGGCGACAAGATGGGGTAATCTTAAATGAGTGGTGTCCGCCACTTCCTCGAGCGAAAGATTTTGTTCCCGGCGGGTTTCAGAAAGGATTTCGCCAACGGTTTTATTTTTTATTTGAGTAACGGAAAATTTATACATTTTCTTCGGAGTCTTCTTCCTCCTCCAAAAGATTATCATTTTCAATTTCTCTGGGGGCGGCTACAGCGCCGGCAATCAAAATATCACGCGGTTTAGCGCCATCAGCCGGGCCAATTATTCCCTGTTCTTCCATAAGATCAAGCAGTCGCGCGGCTCGGGCATAGCCGACTTTAAGTCGCCGTTGAAGAAGAGAGGCGGAAGCTTTACCGGCCTGGACAATAACTTCTTTGGCGTCGGAAAGTAATTCGTCATCGGAATCACCCCCCAAATCAAGACCTGGAACAGAAATACCAAAGGTCGGCTTCTGCGTAACTTCTTCCAAATAATCTGGTTCGTCCTCATTTTTCAAATAATCAATAACTTTTTTAATTTCGTGATCGCGAACGAGCGCCCCCTGTAGTCGTTTTGGTTTTCCAAGATCAGGGCAAGTGTAAAGCATATCGCCGCGGCCAAGGAGTTTTTCCGCGCCGGAAGTGTCCAAAATAGTTCGCGAATCAGTGCTTGAGGCCACGGCAAAAGCAATGCGCGTTGTGATGTTAGCTTTGATCAAACCAGTAATGATGTTAACTGAAGGACGTTGGGTCGCCAAAATTAAGTGAATGCCGACAGCGCGGGCCATTTGAGCCAAACGAATAATTGCTGCTTCTACTTCCGCGGCGGCCACAGCCATCAAATCGGCCAACTCATCGATGATTAAAACAAGGTATGGCATTTTTTCGCCACTTTCCCGATTGAAGGCGCCTATGTCGCGCTTGCCGTGCTTGGAAAGTAATTCAAAGCGGCGATCCATTTCTCCAATCACCCATTTTAAGGCGTTTACGGTTTTAACAGTGTCGGTAATGACTGGCGTTAAAAGATGGGGGATACCGTTATAAACCGTGAATTCAACGCGTTTCGGGTCAACCATAATTAAACGCAAATCATCAGGACTGTTTTGGTAGAGCAAGCTTATGATGACAGTATTTAAACAGACGCTTTTCCCCGATCCGGTTGAACCGGCCACGAGCAAATGCGGCATTTTTCCTAAGTCTGAAACCCAAACTTTTCCGGAAACATCCTTTCCGAGCGCGACCGTAAGATTTGTTTTTCTTTGTTTAAATTCTGGCGCCCGTAAAATTTCTTTTAAGTTGACCGCGGCAACTTTTTGGTTTGGAACTTCAATTCCAACAAGTGATTTGCCGGGAATTGGTGCTTCGATTCTGATGGGGTGAGCGGCTAGAGCTAAGGAAAGATCATTATGAAGACTGGTGATTTTGGCGAGCTTTACGCCATCGGCAGGTTTTAAAGTATATTGTGTTACAGTCGGTCCGACCGAAACATCTCCCATTTCCACAGTAATGCCAAAGTTTTCTAAAGTTTTTTGGATAATGTTCATTTGTGTTTTTATGTCACCACTTGTTGGTTTTTCCGACTGGTCATCTAAAAGATCAAGCGGAAGATCAATTTTTTTGCGTTCAGTTTTTACAACAATTGGGCTAATCTCCGGAGTGGATTCACCCAATTCTCCCGGCACGCTTTTATTTTCAAAAGAGGGGGTCGCTATGGTTGGCGCTTCGGCCGGTTCTTCTTCTTTTTCGCCCTCCTCTTTTTCGTAAGATTCTTCTTGTTGTCCGCGGCTATTAAACTTAATGCCCAAAAAGAGAAGCTTGATGTTTTGATAAATTTTTTTCCAGAAATTTCCTTTCTCCGCGATTGTATGAAGAGATGTATTAAAAGTCAAAAGAATAGAAGAAATAAAAATAGCAAAGATAATTAAAATGGTTGCTACTTGCCCCAATGAAATTAAAAGAGGATAAGAAAGAATTAATCCTAAATATCCGCCTCCGCTTCGAAGCCCGGCGAAAGAAAATGGATCGTCATAAGAAAATCCAAGATGCAGAAGGCTTTCAATTGAAAGAACTAAAAAGAAAAGGCCAACATAATTTGAGATGCCGAGTTCGTACTTTTCTCCGTTTAAAATAATATACCCCAATCCCAGAAGAACGATTGGGATAACAAAGCGGCCTAAACCAAAAAATGAGGAGAGGGCGCTTTCTATGTGTGTGCCCGCCGCGCCGGCTAAATTAAAAAGGCTTAAAATGCTGATCCCAGCCAAGGCAAAAAGAAAAATAATTACAATGCCCCTCTTTGTATCTGGGTTAATTTTTCCATTAGTTCTCCGGCCATTTTTTCGCCCTTCATTTTTTTCCTCTTTTGAATATTTGATTTTAGGCATACCCCATTAGAAGTCTGCTCTATAGCAGATTAAATAATCAAAGATAAAATACACAATTTTTGCCGTTACCCCGTTTCGCTGTAAGCGAAAAAATGTACGGAAAATTTTTCGCCAAGGATTTCTAACGGGGCATACCTCCCTAAATAAATGATAATTTGTTCTTAAATTATAGTATTCTTTGGAAGAAAAGTAAACCCACCCACCAATGTATTGGTGGGTGGGTAAACCCTTTAGTTAACAAATTGTTCGAGCGGAGTCAAGCCCTTGACAAGAGAGTATTTTTCCTTTAAAGTAACAAAAAATAGCAGAGAAAGAACTGGAGGCAGTGAGCTCGGCTTGGTCCCGTCATTCGACAGGACGCCGGACCCGGGATTGGTTAAAGTGAAAAATTGAGTGTGCACCCGATTTTTACTATTCCAACCCTTTCCGACCCCCATTTCTTTTTCTGCTATTTTGTTTTAAATTAGGGCTTTTTAAGCACTAACATTAAAGTATATCACAAAGTTAAAATTTTGTCAATAGTTATTGACAAAACCGCCCCAAAAGGCGGTTTTTTGTTTTATTTTAGGTTTTTAAAAAAATATTACTATTTTACTTTATAAATTGTCACTTCATTATTTTGATAAACATTTTCTAAATAATCGGTCTGATCCGGGATAAAATTTTTAAAAATTTTATCCTTGGGTCCATAAAAAATGTAATCAAGATTATTCAGTTTTAAAAAAGCCGCTCTTGAATTATCATTTTCTGTTGTGAAAAACCATTTTACCCATTGGGCCTTTCTTCTGGAATCCGCGGTCATGCCCCAGTCTCCCCGATAAACCGATCTTTGAGCAAAGGCAGGAATTAAATTGCTGCTTCTGTAATTAGCTAGAATAATGCTATCTTCCGGCGTGTTTTTCCTCATCCAAAACATAGCCTCTTGCTGAGTTTTTTCCAAAAAGGCGGAGGGATCGTGGTTAAAATAGAAATTTAAGTCAAGCGCCAGAATATAATAATTTGAAAAAGTAAAAAGTAAAGTGAAGGGAATTATTAAAACCCACGGTTTTAGAAAAAAATATTTTTGTAAAATATTTTTCTTTTGTAAAATATTTTTTAAATAAAATAAACCATAAATTGCTGTGATAGTAAATATCACAGGGAGGCTTGCCATCATTTTTCTTTGGAAATTTAAAAAAGGCGCGTAAATCAGCAATAGATTAATGCCCCACCAGGATATTAAAAAAACTTCTTTGTCAGATTTACCCTTTTTACGCAAAAGAAAAATTATACCAATTAAACTGAGGATAAAAAGGAAGCCGTAAGTTAATAAAAAATTATAAAAAGAGGGCGTAAGAAGTTCGTTTTGGAGGGCGTGTTGCTGCCTAATATAGAATTTACCTAATGTCCAAAGATGATAAAAAATCGCGGGAGCTGAGATTAGAATTAGGATTAAATAGTGTTTGATTAAATCCCACCTGATTTTAGAGGTGCGTAGACTTTGAACAGCGATATAAGCGCCGATTATTCCTAAAATAGTCGGAACATAGTAAGGATGAAACTGAAAATATATGAGGGACGCCATTCCCCCCAAAACACTATAAAATATTTTTTGTGTTTCAAAAGATTTTAGAACAAGAAGAAATATCAAAAGCGTAAATAAGATGGAAGCGATAAAATGGGGGGTATGGTAGAGCGTAAAAAAAGTTATTGCGTCGGCAACCCACAGATCCATCGGGGGGGGCTCTAAAATAAAATGACCTAGCTCTGAGCCCATAGCCACGAAGCCGCCGAGTCCCGAAGAAAAAATCAGAAAAATAAAACAAATTTTTCTTTTTTTCTCTTCTTGAAAAAAATAAGAAATAAAAATATAGGCGATAGCCAGAAAAATCGGAATCAAAAAAATCCTAGTGAGCTGGTAGGCGACGAAGCTTGAGAGGGGAAATATTTTAGCAAATAATCCGACGCTAAGCCAAAATGGATCAAAGATAAAATTTATTTGCTCCTCGGAAGTAAACATGTTCTTAAATAAAAAATGGCCTTCTTTAACTTGTTCAATCCAGGAATAATAGATTGGTGTATCTCTAGCGTTTACTCTCTGCGTCCCGAGGAAAACGTTGTTTTCGGGCGTAGCTAAAAATCCGACAAGTAGCGGTAAAGATGTAATGAGGATGACAATCAAACTTAAAAAAGCCACTAATTGCCATTCTTTGATACTAATTCCCGTCATAATTTTTTAGACGCCAAATTTCTTTTAAATATTCGAGGGAAACTTTTATAAAATTTATCCTGCTCTTACGGCCGATTTTTTTATGTTCAGTCCAAATAACTGGGATTTCTTTTATGTGGTAATTTTCTTTTTCCGCGAGAATTATCATTTCTGTATCAAAAAA
>Ga0265297_10005569_pt1 | contig 19055 bp, 17 predicted proteins | sample Munlanlwell13791_FD_192502 | JGI IMG/M metagenome (GOLD analysis project Ga0265297, IMG submission 192502) | Leachate microbial communities from a municipal landfill in Southern Ontario, Canada - Leachate well 137-91 | ecosystem: Engineered > Solid waste > Landfill > Unclassified | place...
TATTGATTCCCAAAAAATATTTCTGCAGGTTTTTGCCGGCAGCCGGGGTATATCCACAGGAGATAAAGTAAGATTCCTGGGTTATCCCATGCGCGTTGCTACAGGAGAAAATTTATTGGGCCGTATATTTAATGGAAGCGGCCTGCCTTTAGACCGCGGCCCTGCATTATCAGAAGATATGGTTGAGATTGGCGCCCCGCCGGTTAATCCGGTAAAAAGAATAGTCCCCGATAAGATGATTCGCACCGGCATTCCCATGATTGATGTTTTTAATTCTTTGGTGGAATCCCAGAAATTGCCGATTTTTTCAATTGCCGGAGAGCCGTATAATGAACTTTTATCAAGGATTGCTATCCAGGCTGAAATCGATATTATTATTCTCGGAGGCATGGGTTTAAAATATGACGATTATTTATTTTTTAAAGAAACATTAGGCAGGCAGGGGGCACTAAACCGTTCTATATTCTTTATGCATACCGCCGCTGACCCTGTGGTTGAGTGCCTGCTTGTGCCGGATATATCCCTGGCTGTTGCCGAGGACTTTGCTTTAAAGGGAAAACGCGTATTAGTGTTGCTTAGCGATATGACTAATTTTGCCGATGCCTTAAAAGAAATCTCCATAACCATGGAGCAGGTCCCTTCTAACCGCGGATATCCAGGGGATCTTTACAGCCAGTTAGCCAGCCGTTATGAAAAGGCGGTTGATTTTCAGGGGGCCGGTTCAATTACAATTCTTGCGGTAACTACTATGCCCGGAGACGATGTAACGCATCCCGTCCCGGATAACACGGGTTATATTACCGAAGGTCAGTTGTATCTTAAAGGCGGGGTTATCGAGCCCTTTGGATCATTAAGCAGGCTTAAACAACAGGTAAACGGGAAAACCCGTTCGGACCACCGTACAATTATGGATATGATGATCCAGCTTTTTGCCAATTATCGCCAGACTATTGAAAAGCAATCTATGGGGTTTCAAATGAGCGCCTGGGATAATAAATTGCTCAAATATGGAGAGCTTTTTGAAAAAAATATGATGTCGCTTAAAGTGAACATCCCTTTAGAAAAGGCCTTAGATTTGGGGTGGCAAATCTTGGCGGATTCTTTTGATCCGGAGGAAACCGGAATTAAGCGTTCAATTATTGAGCAATACTGGCCGAAGAAATAATGGCAAAGATAAGGCTTACTAAAGGTGAATTAAAGAAGCAACGCGACGAGTTAAAGCAATTCCAACGCTATCTTCCCACCCTGCAATTGAAGAAACAGCAGTTACAGCTGGAAATCCTGCAACAGAATTTAATCCTCGCAGAAAAGAAGCAAGCCTTGATTAAGAAAAGACAGGCGGTTGACCAATGGATTGGCTTATTAAGCCATCCGGAAATCGACTTAAAACCTTTTTTATTGCCAAGCAAAACAAATACCCATTTTAAGAATATCGCCGGAGTGAATATCCCCGTGTTTGATGCGCTGGAATTCGACGCCAGCGAATATGATTTATTTTATACCCCTTTATGGATTGATGCGGCAATCGAGGCGCTCAGGGAAACTGTTATTTTAAGAAAAGAGATTTTAGTGCGTCAAGAGGGTATCGGCATATTACGGCATGAGCTGCGCATTACGACCCAGCGGGTTAATTTATTTGAAAAGGTTAAAATCCCGCAAGCGGAAGAGAATATCCGGTTGATTAAGATTTATATAGGCGACCAGATGGCCAATGCCGTGGGCCGTTGTAAAATTGCCAAAAGGAAAATTGAGGAGTTGGTTTTAGAAGAGGCGGTATTATGATAGTTAAAATGAAAAAAGCTTTTTTGCTTATCCGCCAGGCGCAGGCAAAAGAGGCTTTGGATATTTTAGGTTCTTTGGGCCTTATCCATGTTGAGCATGAGATTATACCTTCCGGCTCTGAACTTAATGAAGTTAGTGAGAAGTTAAGCCTGATTGAACAAGCCAGGACTGTTTTATCGGCGGCCGGGCAGAAAACCCCGGGGAAACATATAATCACTAAATCAGAAGATTTGTATACTGTTTGTCATCATGTTCTTGATTTAAAGAAAAGATATGATCAGTTAAAGGAGTTTTCGGTAACTTTGAATAGCTGGATAGATTTATGGGAGCACTGGGGTGATTTCGATCCTTCCCAGATAAAGGTATTGCAGCAAAAAAACATTTTGATTAAATTTTACCAGATTCCCAGAGATAAGATCAAAAGCTTGCCGCAAACCATACTATTAAAGAAAATCTCTGCGCAGGGAGCGCTTCTAAATTGCCTGGTTGTTACAACAGAAAACACAGAGATTGGCTTTAAGGAGTTAGAATTGCCTAAATTATCGCTATCCGGCATGAGAAACAGGCTTAGCGAAGACAATAAGATTATGCAAGGCATAAAAGAAGAGCTGTTTGCGCATTTGATTTACGTTAATGATCTTATCGCCGTTGAAGAAACTCTTTTAAATCAAAAAGATTTTTATTCTGTTTTAAAAGGCATGGGGCGGGCAAATGAAATTGTTTATTTAAAGGGTTATATACCTGTTGACGCGGAAGCTATCCTGATTGAACAGGCAAGACAAAACGGCTGGGGGATTTTGACTCTTGAGCCGGATGAGCGGGATAATGTGCCGACCTTAGTGCGTAATCCTGCCTGGATTTCGCTTATAAAACCGGTGCTAAAACTGTTAGAGCTTGTTCCGGGATACCGTGAACTTGATATCAGCCCCCTTTTTATCATTTTCTTCAGCCTTTTCTTCGGTATGCTTATTGGTGATGCCGGATACGGAGCGGTTTATTTTTTGCTTAATTTTTGGATCCATAAGAAAATCGGATACAAAGTTAAAGATAAAAGTGTTTTTTTTCTCTTTTATATCTTGAGTTTTTGCGCTATTATATGGGGGTTATTAACCGGGACATTTTTTGGCCAGGAATGGTTGTCAAATATAGGGGTAAAACCCCTGGTTCCGGCGCTGCTTAACACGTCCTTTATTCAGGCATTATGTTTTCTTATCGGCGCGCTGCACCTATCTCTGGCTCATGGCTGGAGGGCTATATTAAAGGCTCCGGCATTATCAGCGCTGGCGGATGCAGGGTGGATTTGCATTATCTGGTCGGTATTTTTCCTGGCTAAAAGTTTACTTTTGGGGGATGTTTTTCCTTCATTCGGGAGTTGGTTGCTTATATCCGGTTTAGTCCTGGTTTTATTCTTTACCAGCCTGCAAAAAAACATATTTAAAACAATCGGCGCCGGCTTGGGCGCAATAGCTTTAAGCCTGGTGAATAATTTTACCGACGTAGTTTCCTATATTCGTCTTTTCGCGGTGGGTTTGGCCGGCGTAGCTATAGCAGATGCCTTTAACGCCATGGCTGCCGGAGTGGTTAAAAAAGGCGACATTTTAACTATAGTTACAGCCGCTTTGATTATTATCTGTGGACACGCCCTTAATATTATTTTAGGGCCGATGTCAGTTTTAGTCCATGGGGTAAGGCTTAATGTGCTTGAGTTTTGCAGCCATGCCAATGTCGCCTGGGATGGTTTCGCATATAAACCGTTTTGCAAGAAAAAGGAGATTTAAAATGGAAACAGGGGCTTTAATACAGTTTAAGGATTTAGGGTTAGGGTTAGTTTTAGGCTTTTCAGCTTTAGGTTCTGCCGCGGGGACAGGAACAGCGGGGATGGCAGCGATAGGGGCATGGAAGAAAAATTTTAGCCAGAATAAAAGCGCTTCATTCTTGCTGGTTGCTTTGGTGGGCGCTCCTTTAACGCAGACAATTTATGGTAATATTGTAATGACCAAGATGATTGAGTTGGCCAATAAAGGTCAATATCTCTGGGGGGTGGGTGCTTTTGCCGGCATGGCAATAGGGCTTTCCGCTTATTTTCAAGGTAAATGCGCCGCCTGCGCCTGCGACGCTATGGGAGAAACCGGCAAGGGCTTTGGAAATTACCTGGCGGTTCTGGGGATTACCGAGACCGTTGCGCTTTTTGTAATGGTTTTTACTTTGATTATTTTGGGAAAACTCTCCGGGGTATAATTTCAGGGCGATTAGCTCATCCCCTGGAGGGGATTTCGCTAATCCGCGGTATAGTAACCTGGATTTCAGGGCGATTAGCTCAGTTGGTTAGAGCGTCTGATTTACATTCAGAAGGTCAGGGGTTCAACTCCTCTATCGCCCACCATTAAACTTTAAAATAAATAGTGGATTTTAGCTTAAAAGAAAGTATAATAAGTTCCTAAAATTTATTTGCGGGGGTCGTGGCCTAGTCTGGTTTAAGGCGCCTCCCTGTCACGGAGGAAATCGCGAGTCCAAATCTCGTCGGCCCCGCCAATTTTTATCCTTCCTGTTGAGATTTTCAAAAGTATCTTTTGCCTTGAGTTTTCCCGCCGCGAGTGCTACCATAATTTAAGTTTTTAAGCCTAAGCTGCCTATTAGCTTAAAAGATGATAAAGAAAGTCTCGCTTTCTTTAATTATAGTCTTTAATTTTATACCTAAGGCCTATGGCTATGAACTGCTTAATAACGAACAGTTGGCCCTGGGCTTAAACACTTATTTCCGCGCGGACCTGGTTCATTTTAAGAATGTAGTGGATTTAGACAGCCATAATAAAGACGACCAGACTACTTATTTAGGCATAGACTATAGTTTTGCTTTTAGCGCCGATTTCAAAGATTCGGGAAATAAATTTTATATTAAACTGGAGCGCAACGGGCCGTATGATTACAGCGCTCCAATCTTTATTCATAACACATTAATTAACTCCGGCGGCAGGGTGGAGAAATACCGCAACGCGGAATTACTCCCCCAGGTTGAGGAACTTTGGTTAGATAACAAGCTTTGGGGTAATTTTGGCTTTAAAACCGGGATATACATTTATGAAGTGGGAAATGGTTTCAGCCTCAACGGCGGTTATGAAAATTACGGAGCTGCCCTGTATCAGGAGACGCAAAATTATTTTTGGCGCCTTTATTATTGCCGGCCGGACCTGGTTTATAAAAATCACCTAGGCCCGCATATTAAGCAAGAAGAAGAACAGGGGCAGAGATATGAGCCCAATGCGGCTAATTTTTTCGCCACAGATGTAAAAATTACCGCAGGCAAGCAGGTATTTTGGCCCTATGTTGGCATGTTGGCGGATTATACTTCTAATGGTAAAAGGGATAATCTTCTTGCCGCTCCTGTAAAAAAAGATTTGCTGGGTACTTTTGGAGCTGCTTGGGAGTACGCTGCTGATGACTTCACGTTAAAATTAGAGGCAGCGCGTAATTTCGGTTATGCCCGCAGCCAGGATAACGCTTATAAAGACATCCAGCATGCCGGATACATGTTTTACTCCGGGTTAGATTATGCCTTTGGTAAGTTTGTTCCGGAGTTGCAATTCCTGTTTTGTTCCGGCAATAAAACCACTCCGGAAATGGCCGAGAACGGGGATACTCTATATCCCGGCAGCAAGAATCGGGCTTTCAGCTATTATTCTCCCAGCAACATGAATTTGGGGGATTCAATAAGCAGCAGTAATGTAGATATGCTTCCTATTGTAGCGATGGGTGGCGGTTATGGTTTAAATTATGGAGTTGCGCGGCCGGGCACGTTTTCTTCGGGAGATTTTGAAAATCTGGTTATGCCTTCAATCGGTTTTGATTATAATCTTACGGAGAAGCTTTGCTTGGGCTTGTATGGATATTACCTGAGCGCTTTTAGCCGTCCGGTAGGCACATTAAACGGAAAAGGCAAGTATCTTTCCCGGGATTTAGGTTATGAGGCAGATATTTATATTGATTATAAGGCAAGCGAACATATGACTATAGGTTTTTTGGGCGGCTGTTTTATCCCGGGTAAGTTTTATAAAGAAAAACGAGATGACACAGAGGGAAGCTTATTTAGCCCTTATTTGCGCGGCGATGGCTCGGTAAATAATGCCTATCAGCTTGAGTTTTATGTGGAGTTAAAATTCTAATTGTACCCTTGTGGGCTAACACCCGGCCTGAAAGGAAGTGGCCGGTGTACCCTTTGCGGGTAAGGAGGAGTTAAGATGGCGACAATTGATGATTTCAGGAAGCTGGATTTAAGAATAGCGGAGATAAAAGAGGTTAACGAGCATCCGAATGCGGATAAACTGTTAATTTTAACCTTGGATTTAGGTGACAGGCAGAAACAGGTAGTTGCCGGAATCAGAAATTTTTATTCTAAAGAAGAGCTTTTGGGCAAACAGGTGGTTTTGGTAGATAATCTTGAACCGGCAATCTTGCGCGGCGTAGAAAGCCAGGGGATGATTTTAGCCGGTTCCGATGAAAATACCCTGGCTATACTTAATCCCGAAAAAAAACTTAAATTAGGAAGCATTGTTAAATGATTAAACAATTTGTCCCGCAGGAGTTTTGTCTTAAATGCCAGGGTTGTTGCAGGTTTAAAGAAGCTAATTCAGTATGGAGCCCATGTCTGCTGGATGAGGAGATCCAGGATTTATTAGACAGGGAAGGCATCCCCGCTGCTTCTATTTCTATCGATCGGCGCATACAGCCTATAGCTGGACCCAACGGCGCAGATTTTATCTGCCCGTTTTTAAACAACCGGGATAATAAATGCGGAATTTACGATATGCGGCCATTTGAATGCCAGCTGTATCCTTTTTTGATTAATTTGCGCAAGGATAGGGTACTCTTGACTGTTGATTTAAATTGCCCTTATGTTTTAGAAAAGATAAACAGCCCGGAGATTAAAGATTATATATCTTATCTTGCAGGTTATCTGAACTCTCCGGAACGGATAGAGATGCTGGAAAATAACCCCCAGATTATCCAGGCCTATGAGGAGGTAAGAGAGGTCGCTGAATTAAGGTTCCCCCGTGAAATTAAATAAGTTAACCTTAAAAGACCGGCAGTTATTCAATAGGCATCTTGCTTTTGTCCGCCATGAATTAGCGGCCTTTTCATTTGCCAATATCTACATTTGGCGGGCCATCTTTGACATCCGATGGGCCTTGATTGAAAACGGGCTCTGTATATTCTTTCGCGACCAGATCGGTTGTTTTATGTACCTGCCCCCCCTGGAAAGAGAGCGTAACCCTTTGGTTATAAGGCAGGCATTTAAGATTATGGACGGCATTAATAAGAATAAGGATATCTCACGCATTGAAAATATCGGAGAGGAAGGTTTAGAATATTACCGGGCTTTAGGTTATTTGTGCCATCATAAATATCCTGACTATCTTTGTTCAAGAAACGATCTGGCGTTTCTTAAGGGGAACAAATTTAAATCTCAGCGCGCCTCGTACAATTACTTTATCAAACATTATAGTTTTGAGGCGTTAGAATTTAATCCAAAGGACAGGGCAGGTTGTTTAAGTTTGTTTAATGATTGGGCAGAAGAACGTAAAGCGCATTGTAGTGAAGATATCTATTGCGGTATGTTAGAGGATAACCGAAAAGTGATTAAAGAAGCGCTGCATGATTATAAACAGCTTGGTTTAGAGGGGATAATAGTTAAGATTGATAAACAGATCAAGGGATTTACTTTGGGTTATAAATTAAATAATGATACATTTTGCATACTTTATGAAATTACCGATCTTTCTGTTAAAGGCCTGGCGCAATTTATATTCCGCCGTTTCAGCCAGGAATTAAAAGATTACAAATATATCAATATTATGGATGACTCGGGATTGGATAACCTTAAGAAAGTAAAACTTTCTTATAAGCCGAGGCGGTTGATTCCCGCCTATATCGCCACTAGAGATGTTTAAACATATTGATGAAGTAGAATTTACTATATTTGACACCGAGACCACCGGACTTAATCCAAATTCCGGAGACCGTATAGTTGAACTGGCGGGCCTCAGGGTTAAAGGCAGAGAGAGGATCGCCAAATTTGACGCGTTAGTCAATCCGGGCAGAGAAATCTCTCCGGAGGCTTTTGCGGTGAATAAAATTACTCCGGAAATGCTCAAGGATGCCTCTGACATAGGGATAATAATGCCGAAATTTCTGGATTTCATTCAGGGCAGCTGTCTTTGCTCCTACAATGTAGAATTTGATTTGAGTTTCTTGGATAATGAATTAAAGATTAGCGGCCTGCCGGCATTAAGCGGGCAGACCACCTTTGATATATTGACTATGGCAAGGCGTCTTATGCCAAATCAAGAACGTTACGCGCTTTGGTTTATTGCCGATAAATTAGGGTTTAAGACTAAGCAGCAGCACCGGGCTTTTACTGATGTGGAAATGGCCTGGGAAGTTTTTAACAGGTTCAAAGATATATGCCTGGAAAAAGGAATTACAGGCTTTAGCGACTTCTCCAGCCTTTTTGCTTTCAACCCGGTTTTTTTGGAAAGCCCGGCTTTTTTAAAAATATCCCAGGTTGAGAAAGCGATCAATTTAAAGGCACATTTAAAGATAAAATATTTGTCTACAAAAGATGCGGGTATTTCTTTAAGAGAGGTAATCCCCAGGCAAATCCGGCAGAATGGTAAAAATAAATATTTAATCGGTTTCTGTTGTTTGAAACAAGAGGAGCGCATGTTTAAGATCGATAATATACTGGGGCTGGAGATAATTCAGCAATAGATGAAAGGCAGAGATTATGTTTGCCAGGCATAAGGATAATTTAGGCGCGGAACGCAGAAAATATATCCGGTTGGATACTGTTTTACCTGTGCAATTTCGCCTGGAAAGTTTGGATAGCAAACAATCTCTTTCACCCTGGATCCAGGGGTTTACCAATAATATCGGACACGGAGGCATCTGCCTTTCGGTAAATGACCTTGCGCCTGAGTTTATTAAGTTAATCCGGGAGAAAAAGGTTAGGCTGGCTATAGAGATTGAGATGCCGTTAGGCGCTAAATCAATATGCGCATTGGTCTCCCTGGCCTGGACAAAAGAGAACGGCGGCCTGTCAAACCGTTTTATGCTGGGTTTGGATTATGAAAAGATCAACCAGGGGCAAAATTATATTCTTATACGTTATGCCTGGGCAAAAAAACTATTTCTTCCCTCGGTGGTTTTGGCTATTGCCATTTTGAGCTTGTCTTTGGGCTTTGGCGCCTATTTAAACATGCAGCTGACCCATAAGAACAAGATGCTTGTTGAAGAGCTCGTCGGGGTATTACAGGAATCCAAACTTGTCAAACAGCAGTTAGAGCAGATAACCCGGGAAAGAATTATATTGCAAAGCAAGATTGAATCACTGACCCTGCAAATTAAATCTGCTGTTGAGACAAAAAGTGAGCAAGCTCACGTTGCGATTGATAATACAAAAGAATTGAATGGCGTAATTTTAAAGCTTGCCCAGGAAAGAGACCTTCTGCAGGCAAAGCTGTCCGCCTTACAATTAAATGAAAAGACTGCCCAGGTAGAATCACTGCGCCTTGAGACCAAAAAGATAATTTTAGAGAAGGCGAATTTGGATAAAATGTATCAATGGTTCAAGGTGCGCCAGAATCCGCGCACGGGTTTAGTAATGAGTTTTGAGGGGGATAAAGATATCGACAGCTGGGCTTTTCTTTATGATCAGGCCTTGCTTATTCAAGTCTATAACAAATTCTCGGATTTTTCCCGGGCAAAGAAGATCCTTGATTTTTTTGCTAATGACGCGAAGCGGGAAAATGGCTGGTTTCTTAACGCTTACTATGTAAATGACGGCTCTCCGGCTGAGTTTGTTTTACACTGCGGACCGAATATTTGGCTGGGTATCTCGATCGTCCAGTATACCCAGGCAACCGGGGATAAGAAATATTTGAGGATAGCTGAAGAAATTGCCAGCAATATCATCAAACTGCAAGATTCCGATTCTGATAACGGTATCCGCGGGGGCCCGCAAATGAGCTGGTATTCCACAGAGCACCATCTGGATGCTTATGCTTTTTATAAAATGCTCGCCAGGGTCACTACTATGAATAAATATGAGCAGGCAGCGGATAAAACATTAAGCTGGCTGGTGCGCCATACCTATGACAGGCAAGACCTGCCGATTAAGCGCGGTAAAGGTGATTCTACTATTGCCACAGATACCTACGCCTGGTCAATCGCCGCTATTGGGCCGGGGAAGCTAAAGACTTTAGGTATGGATCCGGATAAGATTATGGAGTTTGTTGAAGAAAATTGCAGCGTAGAGGTTGATTTCAGGCGGCCAGGCGGGCAAGTAGTTAAAATCCAGGGTTTTGATTTTGCGCCGGCCCGCCATCTCCCTCGGGGAGGGGTGGTTTCAAGCGAATGGACAGCACAGATGGTTGTGTCATTTAAGATTATGGCAGACTATTATCTTAAAAACAGGCAAACAGATAAGGCTGCTGTTTATCAGGATAAGGCTAATAATTACCTGGGGCAGTTAGGAAATATGATTATCTCTAGCCCTTCTCCTTCCGGCCAGGGTGAAGGCTGCCTCCCTTATGCCACGCAGGACTATGTGGATACGGGCCATGGCTGGATGACCCCGAAAGGCAAGCATACCGGTTCAGTATCAGGGACGGCGTATACTATTCTTGCCTATTACGGCATTAACCCTTTGGAACTTAAATAATGCAGCCCATGCCCATAAAGCGCAGGTTAAACCGTATTTTCTTAAAGCTTTATTCTTTTTTCGGCCCGCAACATTGGTGGCCGGCAGATGATAGCTTTGAGGTGATTATAGGCGCGATTCTTACGCAGAATACTAATTGGGCTAATGTAGAGCAAGCGATTCTTGTGCTTAAGGGAAAAAAATGCCTTAACCCTAAGGGGCTTTCGAAGCTTCCGCCTCATAAGCTGGCGGGTTTAATTAAAAGCGCCGGTTATTATAATGTTAAGGCAGCCAGGCTTAAAAACTTTCTTAAATTTTTCTTTAGTTTCTATTCGGATGATATAAAATGTATGGGCGCTCAAGATTTAGTGATTTTACGCAGGCAGTTGCTTGCGGTTAAAGGGATTGGCCCGGAAACCGCGGATTCTATCCTGCTTTATGCGTTAAATAAACCAATATTCGTCATCGATGCTTATACTAAAAGAATTTTCTCCCGGCACCATATTTTAAAAGAAGAGATTACTTATGAACAGGCCCAGGATATCTTCATGCGTAACCTTAAGAATGATGCGAAGTTGTTTAATGAATATCATGCCCTTTTAGTAAGGTTGGGTAAGGATTATTGCCGTAAACACAATCCTAAATGTGAAATTTGCCCGCTCCATGGTCAATAAAAAACGCCTGACACAAACAATTAAGAAACTAATTTCTCTGGATTCCCAGAATCCTCCGGGAGACGAGAAGAAGATCGCTGGTTTTGTCAGCGCTTACTTAAAGGCCCTGGGGCTTAAAACCAGGACTTATGCCTTCAGCGATAAAAGGGCCAATGTTATAGCTACTCTTAAGGGAGCCAAAAGCGAAAGGTCGCTTCTCTTTACTCCGCATCTGGATACTGTCCCGGCCGGCAGGAGCTGGAAGACAAACCCGCTTAAGGCTAAGATTATTGGAGATAGAATCTATGGTTTAGGGGCAACAGATTGCAAAGGCAACCTGGCCAGTTCCCTGGAAGCGATTGCCTCAATAGTTGAAGAGGGAATTAAGCTCGATTATGATTTAGTATTTGCTGCGACTGCTGATGAAGAAAGCGGTTCGACTTTAGGATTGATACCTTTGCTTGAGCGAAAAATTTTAAAGGCAGATGCCGCGGTGGTCCTGGATGCGGATGAGTTTGAAATTATTGTTACGCAAAAGGGGTTAATGCATCTGAAAGTTTATATTAAGGGCAGGAAAGCGCATGGCGCTTATCCCTGGCTGGGGGTTAATGCCATAGATATAGCAGCCAGGGTAATCGTAGACCTGAAAAAACAAAGGAGTAATTATAAAAAGAACAAGTATCTGCGGGAACCTACTATCAATGTTGGTACTATAAGCGGAGGGGACAAGGTAAATGTGGTCAGTGATTGGTGTGAGTTTGGATTAGATTTCAGGTTCTTACCGGGAGAATCGGAGAAGAAACTTTTAGATTCCCTGAAGAAGACTATTTCAAAATACACCAGGAGTTTTAGAATTGATGTCCAGTGGGTGCAGGCCCCTTATACTATTAACTCCGCGCATCCTTTGGTTAAGGGCCTGGTCAGTGCAATGAAGGATCGCAAGACTAGCCCGCATATAAGCGGATCAGAGGGGGCTACAGTAATAACTTTCCTCAAGCTTAAAAACATCCCGGCTGTGGCCACGGGCTTTGGTACTAAGAAATGCGCGCATGTCGCGGATGAATACGCCTGTTTGAGCAATCTGTATAAAGGCGCCCAGGTATTAGTATCATTTTTGGATAATTATAAGTTTGACTGATTAAAAGGGAGAATTAGAATGGAAATGTTAAAAATATCTAAAAAACCGCGGCTCAAAAAACCATATCTTATTGTTGCCTGGCCAGGCATGGGCGAGGTGGCGTTTAAAGCGGCGGCTTATTTAATCGAAGAATTAAAGGCCCGGGAGTTCGCCCAGATTCAGCCGGAAGAGTTTTTTTATCTGACAGGCAGTGTTATACAGTCTGGAATATTAGAAACGCCGCACCTGCCACAGGGGAAATTTTATTATTGGAAAAATCCGGCCGCAAAACGCGCAGGGGCGGGTAAAAATGACCTGGTTATTTTTCTAAGCAATGCCCAGCCGGACTTAGCCAAGGCGGATAGTTACGCAAAGATAATTATTGATTTGGCTAAAAATTTGGGCGTGGAGATGGTTGTCAGTTTTGCCTCTATGCCTCAGGCAACCGATCATACTCAGGATTCGCGCGTCTGGTTTGCGGCGACAGACCAGAAAACAAAGGAAAGCCTGGCAAAGTACAATTTTAGCACACTCAAAGACGGACAGATCAGCGGGATGAACGGCCTGTTTCTGGGCATAGCCAAGAAAGCCGGGTTAAAAGGATTTTGCCTGCTTGGGGACATCCCGCTTTATACTATCCAGATTGAAAACCCTAAAGCTTCAGCCGCGGTACTTCTTGGTTTAGGGAAAATATTAAATATGCAGATAAATGTGCAATCATTGAAGGAGCAGGCGCAGGCAATGGAAAATGAAATTAATAAACTGCTGGATTATCTGAAGCTCGGTAACCCTGGCCAGGATGCGCCTATCGGAGACGAAGAAGTAGAGCTGATCAAGAAAACTTTAAGCCAACTTACTAAATTGCCGGTTTCGGTAAAAGAAAAAATAGAAAAGCTTTTTGAGGAAAGCCGTCTTGATATTTCCAAAGCCAGTGAATTAAAAGTGGAATTGGACAAATGGAATGTTTACAAAGAATATGAAGACCGGTTCCTGGATTTATTCAGGAAAAATACAGATAAGGGAAATTAACAAATGTCCAGGCCAGGAATAAAGGTTGTTCTTTTTGACTTAGGCAATGTCCTGGTGGATTTTAACTTAGAACCCGCCATAAAAAGGATCTCTAATTTCTGCAATAAGGGTCCGGATGGAATATCCAGGCTTTTCCTTGATTCAGGAGTAACCGGTTCTTTTGAAAAAGGGGAGCTTTCCCCGGAGGAGTTCTATAAACAGGCAAAAGATATATTGGATATAAAGCTCGGGTATGAGTCTTTTGTCCATATCTGGAACGAGATCTTCTTTTTTAGTTCGAAAAACCGCGCCGTTTATCATATAGCTAACCGCCTCAAAAAAAATTATCGTATTTGCCTGCTTTCTAATACTAATATCCTGCACTATAACTATATTAAAGATAATTTCCCCGTCTTTAGTATTTTCGAAAGGTTGTTCTTGTCTTTTGAAATGGGGGCGGCTAAACCGGATAAATTAATTTATCAAAAGGTAACCAGTGCTTTGTGTGTTTGGCCGGAAAATATATTTTATACCGATGACCGTCCCGAATTGATAAAGAGCGCTTCCGGCCTTGGGATAAAAAGCTTCATTTTTACCAGCGCTGAACAATTAATCAAGGATTTAACCGGTCTGAATATTGTGTTGGGTGATCCCTGAGAATTTTTCCTGCCAGAAGACTTTTTGGATTAGCCTTATAAATTCGTAACTCCTTATTAAACTTGCGGTTTAATTCCAGAAGTAATATAATAATTAAATGGGTTTCTGCCGGAAAATAAATATCCTCTATATAATTACAAAACTGGAATTAGGCGGGGCCCAGAAGCATCTTTTAAGTCTTGTTCGGGGGCTGGATAAAAAAAGGTTTAATCCGTATATTCTTACTGCCAGCGACGGTTTATTAATTGATGCGGCAGAAGCAATCCCGGGTTTAAAATTAATACGCTGCAGGTTTATTGATCGGCCCGTCCGGCCTGTCAAAGATATTTTGGCTTTGTTTTTTATATATCGTCTTATAAAGAGCAATAATATAGATATAGTGCACACGCACAGCTCCAAGGCGGGTATCCTGGGACGATTGGCTGCTAAGGCATCCGGGGCCAGGATAATTATCCATACGGTCCATGGCTGGAGTTTCCATGATTACCAGCCTTGGGTAGTTTTTTATTTTTATTTATTCCTGGAGAAGCTTTGCGCGTGTTTCTCCAGCGCGATAATCGTAGTTTCCCAGTGGGATAAACTGCGGGCTTTACAAAGTAAAGTAGGCAGGCAGGATACATTCAAGTTAATAAGATATGGCATAAATCATGGGGAGTTTAAGAGCGGCGCGGGAGTTTCCCGGATAAGAAAAGATTTTGGCCTATCCGGGGGAGATTTGGTGGTCGGTATGACAGCTTGTTTTAAGCCGCAGAAATCTCCCCTGGATTTTATAAAATTGGCCTCTGCCATTACGAAAGAGCTGCCTAATGTTAAATTCATTTTGGTCGGCGATGGGATCCTGAGAAATAAAATTTGCGCGTTAATAGATAAGCTTGATTTGAAGAAGCAAATTATCCTAACGGGTTGGCGCAATGATGTTGCTTCCATCCTGCCGTGTTTAGACGTCTTTGTTTTGACTTCATTATGGGAAGGTTTGCCGATTGCTGTTTTAGAGGCAATGTCTGCGGGTTTACCGGTAGTAGCCACCAATACCGGGGGGATCAGTGAAGTTGTTTTAGATGGCAAGACAGGGTATTTAGTTAAATCCCGGGATATAGAAGCCTTACATGAGAAGCTAAAAGAGTTATTAATGAAAACTTCCCTGAGAAAAGAGTTTTCCAGCCTTGCTGTTGTAACCCTGGAATCCAATGAATATTCATTAGATAACATGCTTAAAAATACCACTCAACTTTATTTAGGTTTATTTTTCAGGAGGGGGAATGCTTAAATATCTAATTATTTTTTCGGGCGCTTTGATTTCCGGTATGCTGTGCATATTTCTATTAGCGCGGACTTCTTTAAAATACAAAATACTGCAAGCAAGAGGAATTCCTCTGGTGGGAGGTTTAGGGATAGGGATTGCTTTTGTATTTTCTTCTTGTTTAGGCGTTTATGTGTTTGGAATTGCCGGGGCTAAAATATTGGCGGTCCTGGGAGTTTCACTTCTAATGTTGTTTTTTGGCATAATTGACGACTTAAAAGAGTTGTCTATCCTGCAAAAATTCCTCGCCCAATCTTTTTGCGCGGCCTTGTTAATTTCCCTTGGCATAATGACCGATATTATGTATCTGGGATTTTGGGGCAATGCCGGAGTTACATTTTTTTGGATTTTAGGCATTACTAACGCTTATAACTTATTGGATATTATGGATGGTTTGGCTGCGGGCACCGCTTTAATTGTAAGCAGCGCTTTATTAGCGATAGCTTTCTTTACTTCGGATTTAAATATGCAAATCCTCTCCCTTATCTTATGCGCGGTAACATCCGGTTTTCTGGTTTTTAACCTGCCTCCTGCTAAGGTATATCTTGGTAATTCGGGAAGCCACTTTTTAGGTTTTATGATTAGCGCCATTGCCTTAATTTTACATTACGCTTCAAGGAATAACGCCTTTGCTTTATTAAGCCCGGTAATAATACTTTGGCTGCCTATCACAGATACGCTCCTGCTTATTATCTTCAGGATAATGAAGAAAAGGATGCCTTTCAAGAAGAGCAATGATCACATGGCATTCAGGATAAGGTTCTCTTCATCTCCCATAAAGACCATCTTGGTTATGTTCTTGTTATGTTTTATTTTTTCTTTTGCGGGGGTGGTCTTGACAAAAGCTACTAATTTTTGGGCTACCGGTATTCTTATGGTTATGTTTTTGTTCAGTGTCATTTTATTCTGGAAACTGATTAAAATAGATATACATGAGTAAGAATAAGATCGTTATCTTGGGGGCGGGATTGGCAGGTTTAAGCGCGGCCTGGCATCTTCAGAAGAGGGCAATAGAATGTTTTGTGTTTGAAAAAGAATCAGTCGTAGGTGGGCTGTGCCGTTCTAAACAGGCTAAAGGTTTTATTTTTGACTATGACGGTCATCTCCTGCATTTTAGAAATAAATATACTTTGCGTTTAGTTAAGAAATTGTTAAAAGGTAATTTGGCCCGTCATAAAAGGAGCGCCTGGATTAATAGTTTTGGTGTTTTCAGCCGCTATCCTTTTCAAGCGAATCTTTACGCTTTGCCCAGGCCGATAGCGCAAGAATGCCTGTTTGGATTCTTAAGAGCCAGCCAATCTAATCAAGGTAGAACTCCCAAAAATTTCCTTCAATGGATAAACGCCTCTTTTGGTAATGGTATATCCAGGCATTTCATGGTTCCTTATAATGAGAAATTTTGGACCGTCCCTTTAAACGAAATAACCTGTGAATGGACACACAACTTTATTCCCCGGCCTAAGCCATCCGAGGTAATTGAAGGTTTCTTTGCGGAAAACAAACATCATTTTGGTTATAACGCTACTTTTTGGTATCCCAGGCAGGCAGGCATAGGAGAGCTCCCCCTGGCGTTTGAGCAACAACTGCACAATGTTTACAAGAATTGTTGTATTAGCGCAATAGACCTTCAAAATAAAAAATTGCATATTGCGGGAAAGGGAAAAGTTAAGTTTGATACCTTGATTTCAACAATGCCCTTGCCCGAATTGGCAAAAATAATCCGGCCTTTACCCGGCAATATTATGAATATGTTGAGAAGGTTACGCTGGAACTCAATATTCAATCTTAACCTTGGGGTAGAAGGGGCCTGTCAAGAAGGCAGGCATTGGGTATATTACCCGCATAAGGACACTATTTTCTTTAGGGTGGGTTTTTACCATAATTTCTCTAATAATATGGCCCCTTACGGCAAGAGCGCAATATATACCGAAGTAGCGTATTCTAAAAACAGGCCGATTAATAAAAAACAGGTTGTCCCCAGGATAATTAATGATCTCAAAGCCTGCGGGATATTGAGTAAAAAGAACAAGGTATCCGTTTTAGATATAAATGATATAAAATATGGTTATTTAATTTATGACAAATATTATCTTCGAGCCACTGAGGCAATAAAAGAATTCTTATTGGCCAACAACATAATTGCCTGCGGCCGTTATGGGAGTTGGCAATATATGTCTATGGAGGAGGCGATATTTGATGGTAAACGGGCGGCAGATATGGTTCAGGAATGAAGAAAATAATTGAATCTTTATTGCTTTTTGCGTTCCTGGTTGTTTTATTATATGTGGGAAGGGGCAAACTGGAAGCGTTCTTTTATAACCAGGGAAATGATTATTTTGGCCGTTCTTTAGACAAAGAAGCAGCAAGATCGTATGAGATTGCTCTTAAAATCAATCCGCAATCTTGGCTGATTCGCCTGGGGTTAGCAAAAGCATACCGGGGTATTAAGAATTATGATAGAGCGATAGATGAATATAGTAAAGTTTTAAACATAAACCCTCTTTGCTTAAAAGCATACCAGGATTTAGCAGAAATCTATTCTCAAAAAGGCAGTCATCTTGAAGCGCTAAGCGTCATTAATCAGGCGCGTGATTTGATTCCTGATAATCCGCAGCTCAATCAATTCTCGCAGGAGTGCTGTTATGATTTTGTGTCTTCTGCGTTAGATAAGAGCGAAGAACTGTTCCTGATGAATAAGAGTGCAGAAGCAGCATTACTCTTAAAGGATGTGCTTAAATCTTGCCCCGGTTTTGCCGTAGCAGAATACATGTTGGGTTATTATTACTTCTGTCTCAAGGATTACGATAATGCCGAAGCCAGCCTGAAACAAACCTTGTTAATAGACCCGCAGTTTCACTATGCGTATAAATTACTCAGCCAGGTATATTTTAAAAAAGGAGATTTTGAAAAAGAATTATCTTCCGCGGAGGAGGCGTTCGCATTAAATAATGACAATGCTTCTATTTGTAATGACCTTGGCCTGGCGTTGATGCATCAGGAGCGGTACGCGGAAGCAGTTACTTATTTAAAAAAGGCAGTCAGCCTTGAGCCGAACAACGCGGATTATATTTATAGCTTAGGTAGTGTCTATCGGGATAATAAAATGTTTAACCAGGCAATTTCAGAATACAGCAAACTTAGCGTCTTAAAGAAAGATTATCCTAATTTGCATAATGATTTGGCTGATATTTATGATAATTTAGGAAATCGCGCGCAGGCTGTTTTAGAATATCAGAAAGAAGCGCAATATTGTCAACAAGGCCTTAGAAATAATCCTGATAGCCCAGTCTTGCTTAATAATTATGCCTATGCCTTAAACGGGCTTGGCGAATCCGAAAAAGCGAAGAAAATCATAGATGGCGTAATAAAATCTTACCCCCATTACCGGCAGCCATATCTAACCTTGTCTAGAATTCATGAAAAGATGCAGAATACGGATTTAGCTTTAATGGCACTGGAGAAAGCAAAACAACTTTCAGCTACAGAAGGAGGTTTTATTGATAATAAAATATACAAGTTGAATAAACAGCCTTTACCTAGCGCAAAAAAGCAACTAGAGCAAAAAGACATAATTTATTTAAAAAATGGCCGTCAATTGTTAGGGAAGATAAAAAAAGAATATCCGGATAAAATAGTGCTGGAGGTGTGGCTGGATTCTGCGGGGGGAGAAGTAATTTTCTACCGGGATTCAATTGAGCGCATAGAAAAATCCAAGAATTAAGCCGGTATCATAAAACTATTGACTAAAGCCGTCTATGGTATAGAATAAAGCCGTCAAGCGCGTTATTAAATTAAAAGGAGGCCGTATGCTTGTTACGTCTGGAGTCTCAGAGTTGCTGTTGT
>Ga0265297_10005570_pt1 | contig 19055 bp, 19 predicted proteins | sample Munlanlwell13791_FD_192502 | JGI IMG/M metagenome (GOLD analysis project Ga0265297, IMG submission 192502) | Leachate microbial communities from a municipal landfill in Southern Ontario, Canada - Leachate well 137-91 | ecosystem: Engineered > Solid waste > Landfill > Unclassified | place...
TTGCTGCTTCAGATGATATGGCGCAAGAAGCCATGGGTGTAATTTTAGAGAGTGGCAGGAGTGTGCCAGATGATATATCGATAATAGGATTTGATGATAATCCCATATGTCTCTTTGGGCATGTTGGGCTTACAACTGTAAGGCAGCCTTTAATTGAGATGGCAGCCAAGGCCACTGCTTTATTAAATGAGGCTATGTCATCAAAGGCTGCAAAGTCTTCCAAAAGAATAGTTCTGCCCACAGAACTGGTTATTCGCGATTCTTGTCGTCAAATTTAACCCTTCATGAACATAAAAAATAATTTTTTCGCTACAGGAATTGGTAGTTTACCTTTCTTAGACAAAAGAATAGCTGTAGAATTTATTCTATCCACACTAAATCAGCATATTCCATATTGGCCACAACTGCCCAAAATATCTTTCTATGAAAATATGCATATTCAATATTCACAAGGATTCCCTGGAGTAACCATAGACCTGCCAAATAAGAATATGTACATAGATACGCAGAAAGTTTCGTTTATCGAGGAGTTCGAGGCTTGTTTTGATGCCATTAATAATGAGAAATTAGATTATTTTTCTATAAGTAAAGATTATGCAGCGGGCTTACATGAATTTCTAAGACAGATTCCTGGTAAGGATTTAAAATTTATAAAAGGACAAGTCATCGGGCCTATAAGTTATGGCATGACTTTACTAGATGAAAGAAAGAAGCCTATTCTATTTAATGCAGAGCTTAGCCAGATCATAGCTTCGTTTTTAGCTTGCAAAGCAAAGTGGCAGATAAAAGAATTAAGAAGAGTATCGAAAGCTGATATCGTATTTTTTATTGATGAGCCGTATTTGGTAGCTATAGGTACAAGCCAGTTTGCTAGTTTCAAAAAGAACGATATTGTCGATAAAATCAATCACGTCGTTGATGCCATACACAAAGAAAAAGCTTTGGCTGGGATACACTGTTGCGGGAACACTGATTGGTCTATATGCTTCGATACAGATATTGATATCTTAAGCTTTGATGCATTTGAATTCTTCGATAGCCTTCTTATCTACAAAGATAGTTTAAATAAATTTATTAAAAATGGCGGCATACTTTCTTTAGGGATTGTGCCTAATAAAGAAGATTATAATTTAGATGGTTATATTGATAAGGCAAAAGAAGTATTTAAGAAAAATAAAGCTCTTCTATCAGGCGGTGCGTTCATCACGCCTAGTTGTGGTTGCGGCACATTGTCTATAGAATTTGCAAAGCGAGCGCATATTCTAATTAAAGAAATAGCACAGGGCTATTCTGGGTTACGATAACTGTGAATAAGTTTAATCTAGTAATTTTTGACATAGATGGGACACTGGTAAATAGCTACCCAGCTATAATATCCAGCGCAAACCATACTCTAGGCAAGTTTGGATTAAAGAAACAGAGTAAGGAAGTAATTAAAAAGGCAGTGGGCTGGGGCGATGTAGAATTACTCAAGCCTTTTATCGGTGATGAGGATATGAATAAGGTTATCAGGGCTTATAGAAAACATCACAAAAAATCTTTACTTAGAGAGTCTTCTTTAATGCCGTATGCAGCTAAATTGTTAAGTTATTTGCATAAGAAAGATTATAAATTGGCAGTAGCCAGCAATCGTCCTTCGAAGTTCTCTTATATTTTGCTTAAGCATTTACATATAAAAAAATATTTTGACTATATTTTATGTAAAGATGAGTTAAGATTTGGTAAGCCGCATCCAAGTATATTAAATAAAATAATGAATAGGTTAAATGGTAGCAATGATAATACACTTTACGTGGGTGATATGGCAATAGATGTAGAGACTGCCAAGCGCGCGAGAGTAACATCTTTTGCTGTTGCCACTGGCTCAAGTAGTTACGATGAGCTCAAGAAAGAACATCCGGATTTCTTGGAGAGAAGTTTAAAAAGATTATTTAATATTCTATAAGATGATACAAGAAATAATAATACTGGTCATACTTTTATTCTTTTCTTTTTTATTTTCTATCTGTGAGACGTCGCTTATTTCTTTAGACATTATAAAGATCAAAAGAATACAAAAGAATAAGAAAGACACTATCCATCTCCAAAGCCTTTTGTCTAGCCCCTCCAGGTTTATCGCGACTATCCTTATCGGTGATACATTTGTAAATATTATTTTGTCATCTATGTTGACTTCAATTTTAATCGGGATATTGGGCGGCAAGGGCGTTGCCATATCTATAGTTATTTCCACGTTATTGTTATTAATATTCGGGGAAGTGACACCAAAGGCCCTCGCTATAAAAAGGGCAGAGGATTTTGCTTACAATATAGCAAGGCCATTGGATATATTTGCAAAATTGATTACGCCTTTTAGGTTGGTATTCGACCGTTTTGCTCATAGGATTATTGGGCTATTGGGAGTAAAGCTTGAAAAGCAGGGCGCTCTTACATCTGATGAGCTAAAGGCGATAATTAATCTTAGCCATAGGCATGGTATTGTGAAAGAAAATGAAAAGGAGATGATTCGATCAGTTCTAGAATTAACACAGACGCAAGCCAAGGAAATTATGACACCACGGCCAGATATAAAAGCATTGTCCGTGGATGCTAGCCAAAAACAAGCGCTAGATTTTTTAAAAGAGGCACAATATTCCAAGATACCAGTCTATAAAAGTACGGTTGATAATATAACAGGAGTTCTCTATGCAAAAGATGCTCTTTTCTCTCCAGAAATTGATTTTAAAAACTTCATTAAACCTGCAATATTTATTCCAGAGAGTAAGAAAATAGATGATTTACTTAAATCTTTTGAGTCCAAGAATTCTAAAGTAGCAGTTGTTGTGGATGAGTACGGCAGTACGTATGGATTAGTGACATTCGAGGATATCTTGGAAGAAATAGTAGGTGAGATCTATGATGAGTTTGAGACAAAAGAGAGCTTTATTGAGAAGATAGACGAGAAAACTTTTAGGGTGAATGGCAAGACACAAACTTATCTTGTAGAAGAAGGATTAAAGATCGAAATACCCAAAGGTAATTATGATACTATCGCTGGGTATATGTTGTATATATTTAAAAAGATTCCGCAAGAAGGCGAAAGTATGAAAGTTGGTAAGTTGTCTTTCTTGATAGAAAAGTTAGCAGCGAGGAGAATAAGATCTATTATTATTAGGAAAACATGATGCTGACATATATTATCTATATTATTATAGCAATTCTATTTGTGGCATTCTTTTCAGGTGCTGAGACGGCCTTTACCTCTATTAATTTCATGAAACTTGTGCATTTAATAGAGAAAAAGGACAAACGAGCCCTATTAGTACACGATCTCTTGAAGCGGCCAGATAAGCTACTAGTTACTACACTGGTCGGAACAAACCTTTTTATTGTAGTTGCTTCCGCCCTGGCTACTCATTTTACTTTTCAATTTATTCCTAGATATGCTTTTATTTTCTCAATCTTTGTCATGACGCCGCTAATACTTATATTCGGAGAATTAATCCCTAAGATTATCTGTCAAAATAAATCAAATAAGATTTCTTTGATAATTGCGCCCTGGGTTTTACTTAGCAGGAAAATACTTTCACCAATCGTATCGGTTATAACTTTTATTACAAATATTTTGTTAAATATGATAGGGCCCAGGACTATAAAAAAGAACCCTTTTCTCACTAAAGACGAGATCAAAATTCTTATTCGTGATGTAACAAAGGAAGGCATGATAGAGGATTATGAGAAAGATGTTATCGACAAAATATTTGATTTTACTCTTACAAAAGCCGCAGACATCATGGTAAGTTTAAAAGACGTGGCTTTTGTTGAGTGTGGCAATACAAGAGAAGAAGTCATAGTAAAATCTAAGAGTTTGGGTTTTACAAGGCTGCCCGTTTTTGAGAATAAAAATATAAAAGGGATAGTCAATATTTTTGATATACTATATAAAGATGAAACTAGCGATTGGCACGGATTTATTAGGCCGCTACGGACTGTATCATTTGATGACAGGTTGGATGTGGTGTTTTCTGCGATGCAGCCTAACAAAGAAGCGATGGTGACTGTTTTAAAAGAAAATAAGATAATAGGCATACTTACGATGGAAGATTTGATACAAGAGATCGTGGCAAAGACAAATCCAATAACGAGCCAGTTACAAAATGAAAGATAATATTTTTAACGCTAATACACGCCAATCCAACGCAGATTTACGCTAATTTGTTTTCTAAGATTATCTGCGTTTATTCGCGTTTGATTAGCGATAATCCGCGTTAACAATTTAAAAACATTAATAATGCAGAGGAGCTTGTCATGAAAAAAACTGGATTCACTCTAATCGAACTCATGTTGGTAGTAATTATTATCGGTATATTGGCAGCAATGGTTTTGCCCAGGCTTGCAGGAAGGTCTGAGGAGGCAAGGGTTTCTACAGCCAGGGCTGATATAGAGGCCAATATTGCCACAGCTCTAGATTTGTATGAATTAGATAGCGGGCAGTATCCTACCACTGAGCAGGGGTTAGTCGCTTTGATCAATAAGCCTACTGCTTCGCCAGTACCAACAAACTGGAAGGGGCCTTATTTAAAGAAAGAACCAAAAGACCCGTGGGGTAAGGCGTATGTTTACAAATCACCAGGCACACACAATGTAGGCGACTATGATCTATCTTCAGCAGGAAAAGATGGGGTAGAGGGCAGTGGTGATGATGTGGTCAACTGGTAGTAAAAAAATCCGCATAAAAAATATTCACTCCATAACGCTAATCGAGCTATTAGTAGTCATCGTAATTATCGGTATTATCGTTGCCTTAAACCTGCCAAAGTTTAAAGGCAGTATGGATAATCTTAAATTTGATGATTTCTCGAAGAATTTATTCTTCCGTATGAAGTATCTCAAGGAGCGTTCTGCAGCAGAAGGTAACATATACAGATTGTCTTTTGATATGGATAACAAAGTCATCCAAATAGAATCCGAGGAAGAAGGTTCTATCGAATTTAAACCTGCAAGAGGAATTTTAGGCAGGAGCATAAATATCCCAGACAAGATAAAGGTAGATGTAAAAGAACCATTAATGACTTTTTATCCAGATAGTACTATAGAAGGTAGCGATATTGTTATCTCAGGATATGGCAATAGAGCCTCTATAATTATAAAACAAACTATAGGTTCATTGGAATTAGTGAAATGAAGAATAAAAAAGCTTTTTTATTATTCGAGGCAACATTAACTATCGCTATATTATCTTTAGGGTTAGTTTTTGTGGTGCGCTCTATTGGTTCTAGCGTGAAAGTCGCTAGGTCTAATTCTAACTATATCAGTGCGCTAAATTTAGCCTATCATAAGTTATTTGAACTAGAGCTAGCCTCAGGAATTGAAGGCATAGAAAGTACCCAAGATGAAGGTAATTTTGAGAGTAATGATAGATTCAATTGGAAGTATCAGACAGAGGGTTATGAAGGTGCAAAACTAGCTAAGGTAAAATTAGCCATGTCTTGGAAGGAAGCTAAAAGAGACGCTGGTTTTGATATTAATACATACTTAAATACTAAGGAATAAGAGTGGAATTAAGAGAAACAAAAATTGGCTTTAACAAGGTAGGTGGCTTTACATTGGTCGAAGTGCTTATTGCCTGTTCTATCTTTGCAATCTCGCTTACCGTCGTATACATGACCATGCGCACAAGCATCCATGCATATCAAAAGACGCAAAGCGAGTTAGAGCTTTATCAGGATGCCAATAATATTTTAGATAAGGTGTCTCTAGAGTTAAGAAATTGCTATAGCGCAGAGTTAGATAAAGATAGCGGAGAAGGCAGATTCTTGGCAGATAATCACAACTTATATTTTTTCACTCTGGTAAATTCATATTCAAAAGGAGTGCCAATTAATGTTATCGAGAGAATAAATTATAAATTTATGGGTGGTAAATTATTCAAGATAATTAAAAAGGATGAATATGCTTTTTCTGAACAGGAACCTGCTCTAGAAGATAGTTTAATCAATGCAAAAGACGTAACTTTCCAATATCTGTATTTTGTCAAGAAAACTGGTGGAGATAGTTATGAGTGGAAAGATGCCTGGTTGGACAATAAGATGATTCCTAAAGGAGTAAAAGTCAAGTTTGAGTTGATCGATCCAGAAGATAATTCTGTCGTCCATATAGAACGCGAGATCTATGTTGCGCAAGGCCAGGTAGGTTTCATAGAGTAAAAGTAGTGCTTATGAAGAATATAGGAAAAAATAATAGTGGTTTAATCCTTATGGTGAGTCTTTGGATTTTGGCTCTTATTTCTCTTTTGAGCCTGGGGTTAGCGCATCGCGTTATAGTTAATCAAAAGATAGTGGGCTTTGGTAGAGATAAGATGAAGTCCTTGTATATAGCTAAAGCAGCAGTTAATAAGGCAATTAATGTACTTGTAAGCGATGATATCGATAGCGACACATTATCGGATTTGTGGTCTACGGGCTATGACACAGACACAGGGAGCGAAATTTTTAAAGATATTCATGTTGGTGATGGAAGTTTCACTATAAGTTATATCTACGACGATACTGATCCTAACGCGCCAAGATATTTCTATGGTATGAGTGATGAAGAGCGGAAGATAAATATAAATTTAGCGAATATTGAAACGCTGGAAGCATTATTTACAGTCTTGGGTTTTGATGATCCTAATGGTTTAGCCGAGTATATCTTATATTGGAGGGGCGATGCGGGTAGTGTTGTGGATTCTTATTACAACAGCGCGGACATGCCTTATGGCCCTAGGCAAGCACCTTTAAAAACAATAGAAGAACTTTCTTTGATCAAAGGATTTAGGGAAGATCCTACCTTTATTAATAAGTGTAAAAGGTACCTCACAGCCTATACCGGTTCAATAGAAGTGAATGCGAATACGGCTGGTGCTGATGTGTTACGAGCCATATTTAAAGGTATGGGGGCAGATGCGGTTACTCCAGATTTCTCGCAGCGATTAGCAGAGTACATAATTGATTACAGAAATGGCCAGGATAATCAAGACGGTACGCAGGATGATGTGGCAATAAGAGCAGGAGAGCTAAAACAGCTTCTTATCGATAAGTTTATTCTAACTCCAGAGACGTTATGGTTAAATAATCAATCTTTCTTCTTTACAGATAAGTCTGATTTGTTTAGAATTGAAGTATCTACCAAACTAGATAACAGTAGAGTAAAGAAAAAGTTAGTTGCTATTTTTAGCAGAGCAGAAAATAAAATAAAATATTGGCATGAAGAATAAGCCTCTAAAAGAAAAGACCTTGAAGTTTAGTAGCCCACTCACCGTTATAAGCTTCTCGCCGGGTTGCATTAAGCTGATCCAGGTGAATTGTAAAATCAAACCTACAATAACCAAAATATATTCAAAAGATAACATTGGTGATTCCCAGTATGAGATTCTTTCGGCTCTGGAAAGTATCATAAAGAACAATCATCTTAAAATCGGGCCGCTGGTAATTTGTCTTGATCGCAGCCTCATTACTGTACGTTATGTAAAATTACCCACGGAGAATGAAAAAGAATTATCTGAGATGGTGAAGTGGCAGGCTGCAAAATTACTTCCCTATAAAGTCGATGAGATGGTTGTTTCATACGAGAAAATTGATACTGATAGCCAGGGTTTTACTAATGCTCTACTGGTTATTGCGCCAAGAAATAGTGTAAAAAAGTTTACTGATATCTGCCAGGCTTTAAAATTAAATATTGATATTGTTGGGTTGAGTTCAGAAGGCCTGCTTAAATGGCTTATAGACGTAAAAAAGATGCCTGCTAGCGATGGCGCTATATGTTTAGTAGATATTGATAAAGATAAGGCTGAACTGATTGTTGCATCAGGTGGAAAATTCATCTTTAGCCGCAGTTTCAGCCTAAAAAATAAAAGTAGCGATGATGAATTTAAGAGTGAGTTAATCAGAGAATCAGGGTTATCAGTCGATTCTTATTTAAAGCAAGAACGCTCAAAACCTTTGATGAAGATTTTACTTACCGGGAACAACAAGCATATTGATGGTTTATCTAGCATGTTTAAGGAAAGATTCAACCTCCCCGTCGACATCTTAGATAATTTTGATACTGAGATACTAGACAAGAAGGTTATCTTAGATAATACGCAAACAGAGATGTCTTTTGCTTCAATGTGCGGGCTTGCTTTAGCTGGAAAAAATACAGAAATAAACTTGATACCAGATGATGTGAAAGAAAAGCAGTTTTATCAAAAAAGAAAAAAGGAGTTCTTCCAAACACTACGCCTGTTTTTAATCGGTGGATTTATTTTATCGGTATTATTTTATGTTGATTATAAATCAAAGATGGATTCCTTGAATAAATTGAATAAAGAGCTCAATGATATAAATCCTGTCGCTAGCCAGATCCAGGATATTAAAGATAGAATGAAGATCGTCAATCTTCAAATGGATAATAAAGATAGTTGTATCGACGTACTTAGAGAGATATACAAAATTACACCTCAGGAGATATATTTAAATACTTTTGTTTTTGAAGAAAATAAAGATGCGATCTTAAGAGGTAATGCTCCTACAATGTCAACAGTGTTTAGTTTTGTAAATACTCTAAATGAATCTAAGTTTTTTAAGAATATAGAAGTAAAATATGTTAACCAGAGAAAGACAAAGGCTCAAGACATAACTGATTTCGAGATAATATGTACATTAGAGAAGGCAAGTAACCCTTAACATGTTTCTAAAGACGCTAAATAAACGCGAGAAACTTATACTAACTGTTACCATTGCAGTGGTTTCTTTAGCCATTGTATATAGTTTTATTCTAGAGCCAATATATAGAAAGTTTGCCAATTTAGACCTGGAGATAAAATCAAAACAGATAAAGCTAAGAAAAAATTTAAGCTTAGTAAGAGAGAGAGATGCTATACAAGATGAATTTAAGCAGTATAGCCAATATTTTAAGACCAATAGAACAGAAGAAGAAGAGATGGCGCAGGCCCTTAGCCTGATAGAAAAGATCGGTAATGATTCAGGCGTATATCTAAGCAATGTTAAGCCGCAGAAAGTTCAAGAAGTAGGTTTTTATAAAGTGATTATAATCGAGATTAGATTTCAGGCTGATATGAATAGCCTCTCCAAATTTGTATACGATCTACAGAGTTCACCACTATTACTTAAAGTGGCTCGCCTGGACATTGGTTCGAAAAACGAGAATACGTCTTTACTGCAGGGTTCAATTCTCATCAACAAAATTATACTCCCGTAGTTACTTCACATAACACCATATATTGCATAGGTTTAAAAATTATTATTGACTAGAATAAACTTTTGTAGTATATTACTCTCTATATAGAGAGTGAGAGTAGTATTAAGTACAATTATTCGAGGAAATTGGATGGCTGAACTTTATTTAATTAAAGACTTATCGCGTATTAGTGGTTTCTCTGTCTATACGATAAAATATTATTTAAAACTAGGCCTGATAAAAGAAGTGGGCAGATTTCCCGCGACTAATTTTAGATATTTTAATAATAAGACCTTGGAAGAGTTGGCTAGTATACGCCAATTAAGGAAAAAAGATAAGTCTATAAAAGAGATACAAGATATTATTAAAAGTAATAATAATAAAATTTGAGGGTTGAGGTTAAGAAGTTAGTGTTGTATTTGGGTTGAGTTTTTAATTTTTTATTAATAACATAACCCTTGCCTCTACACTAAACTTACATCTTAACCTTTACCATAATCGAAGTGCAAATATTTACATATGAGTTATTTTACAGCCATAGGATTAGAAAAAGAACCGTTTTCTACCAGCCCTGACCCAGCATTTTTCTATCGTTCAACAGCGCATCAGACAGCACTTAATAGGCTAGAAATCGCTATCAGGTTAAGGCGAGGCCTTAGTATTATCTTAGGTGATGTAGGAGCAGGAAAAACGACGCTCTCCAGGATCCTTACGCAGATGCTTAGCAACGAAGAAGGTTTTGATTTTCATATTATTCTTGATCCAAATTATAAATCTGAATATCAATTCCTGGCTAGCTTATCTAAGATGCTGGGTATAAGCACAGAGTTGAAATCTACCATTGATTATAAAGAAGAACTTCAGAAATATTTATTCCAGAAAGGCGTAGAGGAAAATAAGACTATTGTGCTAGTAATTGACGAAGGCCAAAACTAAATTCTGATAGCTTAGAGATATTGCGGACGTTATTAAATTATGAGACTAATGAATATAAATTACTTCAGCTAGTCATCATGGCGCAGGTTGAATTTTTGCCGCGCATAAAAAAGATAAAGAACTTTTTTGATAGGATCAGCCTAAAATATATTATCAATCCTTTGGATGAGAATGAGACAAGCCAGATGATCTCTTTTAGATTAAAACAGGCTGGCTATAATCAGGATTATGAGCTTTTTACACCGGAAGCTGTTAGATTGATACACGCCCATACTCAAGGGTACCCTAGGAAAATATCCATGATCTGCCACGACGCGCTAGAATATCTGGTTATGAGAGACCTTAGATTAATCGACGATAATTTAATAGGTGAGTTGATAACAGAGAGTGTGAGATGAGCCAGCACGAAGAACTAACCCCAGAAGAAAAACTTTTAAGGCTTATCCGCCAGCCAGGCAAGAGAGCCGCAAAAGATAAGGTATCTGCCAGTGACAAAGATAGCACTTCGCTAAATAAAAATCAAAAAACTGTTATAGATGAAATAAGATTAAAAGACAAAGAAGTGGTTATCCCTATAATCAGGTCCATAAATTTCAGTCTGGTTAATAGATCGGCAGCGATTATGTTAGTTCTAATTATAGGGTTTATTTCTTATGACCTATTTATGTCTAGAGATAATCTAAAAGAACAAGATGTCGTTTTAAGCCAGAAAGTAAAGAATAACACTAGCGTCGTACAAAATCCGGCGAAACCATTCTCTTACTATCAAGAAACAATATCTAAAAGGAATTTGTTTGATATAAGTGCTGTTGAGCCTCAATATGATAAAGTCATCCCTAATAGTGTATCGTTTAAAGAGATGATCAAGGATATCCATCTGATAGGTATTGTGCAGGGCCAGAAACCACAGGTGATCATTGAAGATGTAAGGTTAGGGAAAACATATTTCTTAAATAAGGGTGATCTGTTAGGGGAGATAAAGATAGAAGAGATCTATTCGGATAGGGCCATATTAGGATATAAAGGTGAGAAGATAAGTATATTCTTGTGAGGACACAACTTAGCGAGCGATAGCTAAGCTAAGTTGTAAGTCCGAACAAGTCCCGCCCTTTTGGCTGGAGGAGAATTATGCATTATGTGTATGTTTTACAGAGTCAGAAAGATAAAACGATTTATATTGGCAATACCGAAGATCTAGATAAAAGATTACTAGAACATAATAGCGGTAAGGCTAGTTATACGAGTCAGCGCAGGCCATTTAAATTAGTATATTATGAGGCTTATTTAGATAAAAAAGATGCAGTAGACCGTGAGATTAAACTTAAACATCACGGGAGCGTAATTGGTCATTTAAAAAGAAGGATTAAAAATAGTTTAACTGATTAGATTCGCCAAAAGGGCGGGATTTAATTCCGACAAACAAGTTATGTCGTCTTCGACTCCATAACTTGTGTCGTCATTAAAGGAGGTATCATGAAAGTACCATTTAGAAGCATATTTTTATTTTTATTATTAACTCTCTTTGTTTTGATAAACAATAGCCCTGGTTTTTCCCAGGATAATGTTATTACTAATCAGGAGGCTTTTGATACTGGCAACATGGATTCTCCACCATTTGATCAAGAGCCAGCAGCTACAACAGAAGCGCAACCTCAAGAAGTGCAGCAGGCACAGCCTCAGGAAGCTCAGCCTCAACAGGCCGAGCCCGAGGAATTTATTTTTGAACAGAACCAACGAATGCTTTTTCCGGAGCAGCCATCATTTCAGGCAGAGCCCCAGAGACAAGATTTTATGATGAGGGAAGAGCCGCCTCAGATCCGTTCAGATGAAGATACGCAAAAACTTCAAGCAGTACTTGAGCAGCCCAAGACCAGCAAAGATAAGATCACACTTGATATTCAAGGTATGGATATTGTGGATGTGTTAAAACTTCTAGCCAATCAAGGCAATCTTAATATCATTGCTGGCAGGAATGTGGCTGGACGCGTGTCCATGTTTTTAAAAGACGTATCTATCTGGGATGCATTTGAGATGATAGTCGCAGCCAATGGCCTGGCCTATCAAAAGCGCGGAGATATTATACAGGTAATGAATGCCAATGACTATGAGTTAGAGACTGGCCAGAGATATAACGATACCAGGGAGTATTTTACCAAAAAATTAGAATATGCTAATGCTGTGCAGGTCGGTAATGCCCTCGCCCAGATACACAGCGCAGTAGGCAAAGTAGTCGTTGATGAAGGCTCAAATACAATAGTCTTATTTGACATGCCCGAAGTCATGGAGACCATGAAGAGCATAGTCAATAATATGGACCAGGCGCTAAAGCCTATCGAGGTAAAAGTATTTGACCTAGATTACGCGGAAGCTGAGAAATTAAAAGATCAGTTCGCAGAGATACTCACTAAAAATATCGGCATATTAAAAACAGATGCCCGTACAAACAAAATAGTTGTCGTGGATTATCCGGAGAAGTTAGAGAAGATAGGAAAGATAATCAAGGCATTTGATTCAAAGACCAAGCAAGTATTGATCGAGGCAAAGATAATCCAGGTGAATTTATCCAATGAATATAATATGGGTATTGACTGGAAATATATTGCCAGTAAGCGCGTAAATTTTACAGCCTTTAATATTAATAGAGCCCTTGATACTGCAGGCAGCCAGGTATTATTGGGTTCAGTCACGCCTGTAAGGCCAGGAGATTTTAAAGTCATTATAGATATGCTCAGTACTTTTGGAGATGTAAAGACATTGTCTACGCCGCGCATCCTGGCGACTAATGGCCAGGAAGCTAAGATATTAGTGGGTTCAAAACAGGTCTATGTCAGCAACACGGTTGTGCAGAATAGCACGAGTGAAACAGTTGCAGAAAATGTCAACTTTGTGGATGTGGGTATCAAACTTTACGTCACCCCTAAAATTAATAATGATGGATATATTTCATTAAAGATAAGGCCAGAGGTCAGTTCAGCCCCCACTTTTTTCACAAAACAGGATGGCACTAAAATTCCTATTGTAGACACCTCTGAAGCAGAGACATCTCTATTAATAAAGGACGGGATAACCGTAATAATGGGTGGTTTGATGAAGAATGAGCGCTCAAAGACAGTGAATAAGCTGCCACTTTTGGGTGATATCCCGTTATTAGGCAACTTATTTAAGAGGACAGAAGATTCTACGGAGAAATCTGAGTTGGTCATCTTTATTACTCCTCACATAGTCTCCGGAGATGAGAGTATGCTGGAAAATGAAGAAAAGTCTTCGTAAGTATATGCAATGGCATTAGCGGTTTTTTTGATTGCTCTTGCTGGAGCAAAAGAAAAGCAGAAAGAGAATTAAAAGGAGTTAGGGAGGATGTGATGGTTAAGAAAGAATCGGAGACGATTGAATTTAAGAAATCGACCGCGGAACTTAAGGATGCGGTTGTCGCGACTGTGGCTATGCTTAATAAACATGGCCAGGGTGAGGTATATTTTGGAATTTGCGATGATGGTAAAGTCGTCGGTCAGGATATCGGGCGGATGACAATCAAGGAAGTGACACAGGCGATTGTAGATAATATCGAGCCAAAAATCTACCCAAAAGTCGAGGTACGAAAAATCGAAGAAAAAGACTGTATAGTTGTCGAGGCACATGGGATGAATAGCCCGTATTTTGCCTATGGCAGAGCCTATATTCGCGTGGGAGAATCTAACAAGGCATTGAGCCCGCAAAGAATTGAGGCGCTTATTTTAAGCAAGAAAAAACTTCTCTGGGAAAACGAGATTTCAGATCGTCAATTAAAGGATGTTGATATTCAGACGCTTAAAGTTTATATGCTCAGAGCGAATGAAGAGGGGCGCATTAATTTTGAATATTCAAATGTGAAAACAACCTTGAAGAAATTGCACTTATTGGTCGGTGAGAAATTGATTAAAGCCACGGAAGTGCTTTTTTGCAATGATAATTCTATGGAAGTTCAAGCCGCGATTTTCGCTGGGACTGATAAGATTACGTTTCTTGATATCAAGAAATTTAAGGGCAATATTTTTAGTTTACGCCGACAGTCTGAGGCGTATATTCAAGAACACATTAAATGGCGCGCCGATTTATCCGAAAGCCGTCGTAAAGAAATCCCGGAAATTCCAGTGAGGGCGTTTTCCGAAGCCATCGGCAATTCTCTTTGTCATAGAGATTATGCGAATCCCAAGGGCAATGAAGTCGCCATTTTTAAAGATAGGGTTGAGATTTATAACCCTGGCACTTTTCCAGACGAATTGGCACCGGAGGATTTCATCAAAGGAGATGGTTATTCGATTCTCCGGAATCCTTTGATCGCTGAAATAATGTATTTATCCGCTGATATTGAGAAATGGGCAAGCGGGCTTAAGAGAATTTACGATGAATGTAGAGTTGCTGGAATCAAAGTTGATTTCAAGTGTGTTAAAACTGGTTTTGTCGTAATTTTTTATCGTCCAAAATGGGAGGAAGGCGAGGGGATAGGGAAGGGTGGGTTAAAGGCTAGGGAGAAAACTAGGGAGAAAACTAGGGAGAAGATACTGCGTCTAATTAGAGAAAATCCGGAAATAACAACTACTGAGATTGCTACGAAATCTAACGTTTCCCCAAAAGGTGTTGAATGGAATATTGCTAAGTTAAAAAAGGAAGGGTTTATTAAGCGAGTGGGCCCTGATAAAGGCGGGCATTGGGAGGCTCAGGGCAAAGTATACAATAGTACCAAAAGGGCCAAGAAACACATCCAAACCCTATGAGATTTAATACATTCGGCGGCGTTCACCTCAGTGCCGAGCACTTCGGTGCGAGGCAAACTCCGCCTTTTAAGGCGGAGAAAGAATGCGCCGCTCTTTAGTATTAATCCTATGTAACCCAGGGATAAAACCCGGGGAGTCTAAGGATTGAATTTGTTCTCGTAAATACTATAAATCCTGCCATAAATCAAGATTAAATAATCATAAGACTTTGCAAATAAAGTATTTATAGCAAATATTAAAAAAAATGCACATTTGTGCATTTTGGGGTTGAAATTTAGGGGTCAATAGGGTATACTTTCTCTAGAAACGTTCTTTCTGATATATAATATAGAGCTTTAACGATAAAGGCAAACCATATCGCAAGAATGGGACGCAAAGCCATAGGGTCCGACGTACGTCGGACAGCCTGGCTACCGAAAAAAGCATAAATTTTTGGTAATTTAACCCTGTTCTAGAAATGGAACAGGGTTTTTTTTATTGGCACGTCAAAAATGAGTAAAAACCAAGACAAAAAACGAGTAGTAGCTTTCTTAATGACACTGTTAATAAAGAATGATTTTTTAACGCGGATACACGCCAATCTAACGCGGATATTCGCGAATATTAGCGTTAGATTCGCGAGAATTAGCGTTCAAAATTAATACTATGAATAAAAATACTGATAAAAAACGCGTTGTCGCTTTCCTGGACAGGGAAGAGCTGGAGTTCCTAGAGAAACTCGGCATGGACTCTCGCTTTTCCTCTGGCAGGAAGCTTACCAAAATAGATGTTATTACCGCACTTATTGACGCAGCCATGTCTTTAGGTATTTCCGCAGAAGGAGTAAAAACAAAAAAAGAATTAGTAAAGAAAATACTCACCTCATTCCAATCTCACCAAGATAGAAGAAAATTCCCGCGCCTAGAGAAGAGTCTAGCCGTGGGTTTGCGCAAGATGGACACATTGGGAGAATACTCTCAAGTTACCACAAAAGACGCAAGCCTTGGCGGATTTAAGATAGAGGTATGTTTTATAGGTAAGCCATTTAATGTCAATCAACTTATCGAGGTGACTATCGCAGATCCCAAAGATCAGGCAGCACAGCCGATCAAAGCGATCTGCCGAGTTGCCTGGGTAAAACAAAAAGAAGACGAACACGCTCACGAGGTTGGCGTGACTATTACCTATATTAAAGAAGAAGATAAAGCTAGATTTGCAAAATATTTAAATTTAGAAGAAGAGAAGGCGGAGTGTATTCTAAAATGTCAAAATCACGGCCAAAAGAGTGAGGTGTGAGATGAGGAATAAAACACTATTTTTACTTTTTACTTTTCTGTTTTTAGTTTTATTCATCACGCCGTGTTGGGCGGCAACGGGTGTCAATAATGTCACTCCTGACGGTAAATACTATACAGACAGGCTCTATGTCAAGCTTTTGCTTTCGCCGATTCAAGAGAGCCTTTTTGTCAAAAATAGCGACGGTAAGACATTCTCAGTGTCAAGCGCTACGCAATATGCAAGCCTTAGATCTACATTTACAAATTATGGAGTGACTAAGATAAAAGAATTTGCTCCTGGATTATTAAGAAACACTTATACTATATATTGTGTTTCAGGCAAAGCTCAGGCTTTGATAGAATCTCTAAATGCTAACTTTAAAACAATATTCCAGTATGCAGAAGGAGTGCCAGTAGTAAAGATTTCAGCTATCCCTAATGACCCAGAATATTCCTACCAGTGGTATTTATCTCAGATTAACGCCTCTGCCGCTTGGGATAAGATAAATACTAAAGTTACACCTGTAATTATTGCTATTGTGGATGATGCGGTAAAAATTACTCATGAGGATTTAGCAGCCAATATTTGGATTAATTCTCAAGAAATTGCTGGTAATGGTATTGACGATGATGGCAACGGTTATATTGATGATGTCAATGGCTATGACGTTGCAGACAATGACAACAATCCTAACCCTCCAGCTACTGCCAATTCTAGCAACCCTTTCTATGTGTTCTTTACTCATGGAACCCACGTTGCAGGGATAGCTGGAGCTGTAACCAATAATTCAAAAAGCATAGCATCTGTAAGTGATAATATGGCAAAAATTATGGCAGTAAAAACCAAATACGATTCAGATACAGATGATGAATTTCTGGAAGCGAGTATCGAAGGAGTAGTTTATGCCATAAAAGCAGGAGCTAATGTAATCAATATGTCTTGGGGTGGAGGTGGTTGGTCACAGACTGAACAAGACTTATTCGACACTGCTTATAATAAAGGAATCATCTGTGTAGCGGCAGCAGGTAATGACAATAAAAATGTGTCTATTTACCCAGCTTCCTATAATCACGTCATAAGCGTTGGTGCGACTGATGTTGATGATTATAAAACTTGGTTTTCTAATTATGGTAAGGATATTGATGTAATGGCTCCCGGTGTGTCTATTTTCAGTACTTTCACAGGCGATACCCAGGCTACTGTAAATTCTTATGGTTATCTAGCTGGTACATCCATGGCATCGCCTCTAGTGGCTGGTTTATGTGCTTTAATGCGATCTCAAGACTATTCCCTTACACCGGATACCTTAGAAATGCGCCTTAAAGCTAGCTGCGATAATATTGATTCCTTATCTGGAAATTCTAACTTTAAAGGCAATCTTGGTGCTGGAAGAATAAATGCGTATAAAGCCATTGCCTCAGCTTCTTTACCGGATATTGTTCTCAAACAAAAACTTATGGGCGATGCAAATAATAATCAAATTGATCCAGGTGAGGCTATAAAACTAGTATTAGTTTTAAAAAACATTGGTTTTAATGTTACAGGGTTGCAAGGAGTTTTAACATCAACTGCTTCTAATGTTAAGATTACACAAGGTTCTTTTAATTATGGGACCATGAATTGTGGAGATATAAAGAAAAATTCTGTCACTCCTTTTATATTTAGCGTTACAGCACCGGTACAGGCTTCTATTCCTTTTAGCTTATCCTTGACAGGCGATGGTGGTTATACAAAGGTGATAGATTTTGTCGTAGATAATACTACTTTCTATTCAGGGGATATTTTTTCTGATATTAATGCTGGATTACCAGGGGTTGGATATATGAGTAGTACTGCCTGGGGTGACTATGATAATGATGGAAAGTTAGACATATTATTATCAGGAGAGGCTTGCGGCTACTCTATTACTAAAATTTACCACAATAACGGCAACGGAACATTTACTGATATCAACGCTGGATTACCGGGAGCTAATTGTCCTAATGGCTTTGCCTGGGGTGATTATGACAATGATGGTCGATTGGATATTTTATTGGCAGCGTGGATAAGTGGTATTGGTTATGCTACTAAAATTTACCACAATAATGGAGATGGTACATTTAGTGATATCAACGCTGGATTGCCAGGTGTTTGGGGTAATGTTGCCTGGGGTGACTATGACAACGATGGCAGGTTAGATATATTGATATCAGGAGATGCCATGACTAAAATTTACCACAATAATGGAAACGGCACATTTAGTGAAATTAACGCTGGATTACTAGAGGTTGAATGTGGCAGTGTTGCTTGGGGAGACTATGACAATGATGGCAGGTTAGATATATTGATATCAGGAGATGTCATGACTAAAATTTACCACAATAATGGTAACGGAACATTTACTGATATTAACGCTGGATTGGCAGGTTTTTGGGGTTGCAGCCTTGCCTGGGGTGACTATGACAATGATGGTCGATTAGATATTTTATTGTCTGGGTTGTTAAGAAGTATTGGTTATACTGCTAAAATTTATCACAATAATGGAAATGGTACATTTAGTGATGTCAATGTTAACTTATCAGGAGGAGTATTTGGTGATGTTGCCTGGGGTGACTATGACAATGATGGAAAGTTAGATATTTTAACATGTGGATCTGGCCCCTTTGCTAAAATTTACCACAATGACGGTAACGGAATATTTACTGATATCAACACTGGATTACCAGGGATTGGATATAGTAGTGCTTCCTGGGGTGACTATGACAATGATGGCAGGTTAGATATTCTATTGACAGGAGAGCGAAGCGGAAGTAACATCGCAAAAATCTATCATAATGATCTTATCATAGCTCCCAATACGCTCCCTAATATTGTGGCTAATTCAAAAGCTGTAATATCGAATAATAGTGTTACTTTAAGTTGGTTAAAGAC
>Ga0265297_10005572_pt1 | contig 19037 bp, 37 predicted proteins | sample Munlanlwell13791_FD_192502 | JGI IMG/M metagenome (GOLD analysis project Ga0265297, IMG submission 192502) | Leachate microbial communities from a municipal landfill in Southern Ontario, Canada - Leachate well 137-91 | ecosystem: Engineered > Solid waste > Landfill > Unclassified | place...
TATTGTTACCTAGTTTATGCACCATTAAACATTCTTTACTTATTCTTTCTTTTTATCTTTTCGTACTTTACCTCCATGAAGATGCTTATTTCCGTTGATCCTGTTTATTCTATATTTCTTGATAACTCTAACTACAATCAATGGGAAATGACAATTCGTACATCTAATATATATATTATCAAGAGTTACAATATTCTCTTTATAACATCTAGGACAATGTAGTTTGTACGTATTGTTTATCATACATCTTCATGCTTTAATTTTGAAGTATTTAAGCGCGAAAAGCAATAGCTTATACCTTATTCCATACTATTTTTTGTAATTTTTAACTATAAGAAAAGCAAGTATGCCACCGATTAAAGAAGTCATATATGCTTTATTATCGGTTAAAAACTTCTTGCCTGCAAGATAACCTATAATAGCTCCTACTAATGTTACTACAATCTGAGTATTCGATATTGTTGTGTTGCCGATAGTTAGACCGGCAATTCCGTGTTCCTTCTTCCATGTATCATAAGATGCACGATCCGCACTATTATCTCCTATATTAGGAACAGTATATAGAGGATAGTTTGTATGCGCGCGATCCCTATAACTTGATTGCAATAATATTTGAGGCGTTGTTACTATTTCTTCGCCTCGGGGGAAACCGACATTACCTAATTGAATTACAGTCATAAATTATCTCCTTATCTAAGAACGACATGATACTCTGATACTCCAATAGTAGATGCTAACTTTCCGGTTCTTCTCCCTGCTTTCTCCCAATCTTTTGCCGATGATTCATCTTGCCAACTAGTTCTAAGATGATCTCCTTTCTCGTAACAAATTTCTTCTATGGCACCGAGTAATGGGCCTAATCCGTATCTATCAATCAATGCCTCAACTCTACCCATAGCTAATCTTGGTAATATTGACATATTTCACCTCAAAACATTATTAACTTATGATCACCAGGTATATTCTTAGGTATCTTCCTTCTCCAAGCATACGCTACCAAATCATTATTATGAGAAATCATTACCTCCAAATATTTAGTGTTAAGCCCATGCGGTAACGATTCAACATTCTTTATTACCATATCTTTATGATACTTAATTACACTTATAGGATTAACACTTATTACGCGATATTTAGCACCACATTTACACTTTACACGAGATTTATTTTTAGTGTCGATGATTGGATTACCACAGATATAACAAGTAATCATATTATACCTTGTGTTCTGCGATCTTCTTAATACTTAATATTCTTGGCTTACTGTTACTATAAAAATCATGTAATGTGTTCCTTGCATGTGTCTCGCTATAAGCATCTATATTCCTGGTTTCAACGTATCTCTTAGTTCCTGCAATATTCAGTATAGTAAATTTTATTTGATATGTATTGTAATCGGGATAAGGATTAGTAGGATTCAACACTCCAAACAAAGGCTTATTATACCACGGAACACTTACCTTGACTATCTCATTCTTCCTATTTGCTTTCCTAGTTGTTACTCCCTTCTTTACTTGCTTCGCAAATAACTTCGGATGATATTTCTTATAGTGATTTCTCATCCATGACATTCTTTCTTCCATGCCGCCATGCTCTAATGTTCTTTTAGGAGCACAATGTCTGTGTCCTTCCTTTGCACATACTGAACAACAAAATTGTGATAAAGGATTCTCCGTAGCAAGATATTCTCGCAAATCTGTTGTGCCTCTAGGTACATGGTCTACAAATACATCTGCATTACTAACTTTTGTCCTACTTTGATGAATAGTCGTTGTATGAGAATATTTTGTCTTATTTCCAATAATGGTGCCATCTTCTAATCTTTGTAATATTACAGTACCATAAGAATATAATTTATCACCCGTTGATTCTACTGAACTACCTTTGCCTTTTTCACCATACCAAAACTTGTCACCAACTTGCGAAGTTCTTAATTCCGGATTAGTTGCAAACATATCATAATCCTCCTTCGGAATATAGATCATTCTAAATTTTTTACTAATATCATCTGGTACTTCAAGTTTGCTTGTAAACTCGAATCCTGATTCTTTAGCCGATCTAATCATAGCTGTATAATCAGAATCATCCATGAAGAAGTTTCCTAATGTTGCACCATGTTTCTGATTATATCTACCAAGAACTTTTACACGCATATCATCAATACCTTAATTCTCAATTAAATTGAACTATAAACAACCCGTCACTATTATACTTATATCTTCTCCCACTTATCATCACTGAAAAAGACCGTACCTTGCGACATATCTACCCGTCTATGAACTCTAAAACATACGGCACCATCGGGGACTACCAACTCTACACTATATGTGTTTGCATAATTATAATATCCTGATGGTACATAAAAACTACCATCACCCATTATCCACCTTATATTGTGATATGGAACCGACTCCCCAGAAATAACTTTTGTCGATCCCGAAAATCTCCAAATTTCTCCTGGATTTACTTTTGGCATTTTATTATCAATTGTATTATCCCAAGTAATATACCCTCTATTTGTAATTAACCTTCCATACTTGCCTTCAACTGAACCCCATCCAGAATCTTTATCGGCAATCGGTGTAATAACCCCATTTATATATTCTACAATATTTGCCCAATCTTGTTTCTCTTTTGAACGCACAGATCGTATAATCAAAAATGCTGCCAATGGTAATCCTATTAGTAGTGTCGTCTTGGAAAATGTTTTAGTCATAAACTTATCTCCTTATTTTACCTAACCTATTATTCCTCTTTCATTAAAGTAGGGTCTATTATTCCTCCTACTCTTCTTTAATATAAAGAAATTCTTACCATCGGTTGCTAAAATGCAATTACTTTTAAATACCTTCTTTCCCGTATCTCCCATTTCGTGATAAAATCTTGTTCCTTTAACTTTACTATCAAAATTCGGCTTATACTCTATTGATACTATATCACCTATATTAACCAATGTCCCTTCTGGCGGTTCATAATCAATCATTCTTACTTTAACATTACTCATTCCATGAAATTTCTTGTAATCTTCAATATATTTTTGCATGTTAAACCTGCGCTACACCGGAAGAATAATTATCACCAATCCAATCACCTTGCAAGGTAAATTTATACCAACTAATCATTGAAGGATTTATAAATTGCGATTGCTTCCATATGTAACTCTCCCCTGGATTCAATGTTATCGATATTGTACCTTGCCTGTGATTAGGATCGCCTGAATAACTGCCATTATATGTAATATTATGAGTACCGATCTTATTACCATTATTTATTATTGTGGCTTCAAATAAACAATTACGTATGGTAGGATCGTCTCCTACAACACTCGCCTTCATAGATGATATGTAGAATTTATCATATTGTGGTTCTGGTTCCGGTTCTGGTTCCGGTGTCGGTATTGGTATCATCTCTCCCCTCTTTATATTATTCTTCCACATAATCACTATTGTATCTACTTGTTCTCGCGTTAATTTACCTTGTTTCCAATCATTGATCGCTTTCAACACTTCACTTTGATTGATATAATCATCCTTATCACTATCATATATCCAGGGATCAAATTCAGCGCTCTTTTTAAGTAACCATATACCTACTACTGCGCCAATAACTATAGTCGATAATACCAAATTTTTATACATTAAATAAACCTTCTGCAATTCAATTGGAGATAGAAATTTTTATTTAAGTGTTCGCCGGCAATACACAATACATATATACCTATATTAGCACTTACACGAACTGGTTTATAAAAAGTAATATTAGTATGGAAATCAGAATCCTTAATCGATCTTGTCATTATATTTAATACATTACTAGTATCTAAATTAACAAATACAAAATCTCCTGCCAAAACATCATACCAATAAGCATTAAAGAAATTAAACTCTATATAAATCCATGAATTAAAGTTAGCGTTACTTATTTGTATACCAGTAATATAGAACTCAGCTATATTATCATTAGCTAATAATATTGGCTGATATATATCAAAAGCCGGTAAATCAAAAACATCTTGAATAAAAATTGGAGAACTTGGCACAACATAATTCTCAGTATTTTTCAATACCGATCCAAATTCTTCAACTTGTTTTATATCTACAATACTACTCATATGACTAAATCTTTGAAGGAGCTAATCCTCTCTGAATTACAACATAAATACTTACTTTTTTGCCAATACCTGGGCCAGAACACGCCGCACATATAGGCTTACTGCAATCCCAATAAACAGGTTTAGCAAGCGATATATAATCATGAGTATCGGCTGGAACAGTTGTCTCTCCATTTGTAGGTACAATTATTTTTTCTTCTGTAGGAGCAGAACCTGCATCTTCTTCAGACAATACAACCGAGTAGGCACCAAGTGTATCATTTAAACACATATAGATACCTATTACATGAAAATTATTATTCTCTGTATTCGCGTTTATAACTGAAACAAGATTTCCCACCGTATTTGCCGCACCACCAGATGTTAGTTCAACCGGATCAGCCTGAACCGGATAAGTAACTATTTCAGTACTTATATTAAAGCTGTCCCCTAAATCGCTTACCGTATTGATATTAGTTTTCTCTGTCATATTTATATACTTGTATTATAATCATAGTTATCGATTGTAACTATGGCTGTAAGCGTATGGGCAGAAGTACCATCATGATTATTTCCTTCCATCCATATTTCTGTCCTAGCTGCAACCTTAATAGGCTTCTTAAATTCAAATTTCAATGTGGAATTATTGATTGCAATATAGCCGGTTCTAGGAGTTATCTTTAATGTTCCGGCACCAAACGCAGCTTCTAATAACATTACACCCGTTGCCGGATCAACACAATCATCAGGAAAGTGAATAGTTATATCTAATATTTCAGCGTCAAAAGGACACTTTTCAACTACCCTTGCACCTTCCAGAGCATCTAAATATAGCGGCAATACTACTTGCTGAATCATTATTATCTCTTACCTAATTTATTTAAACTATGTACTACTTTATAAAGTGAAAACATACCTATTAACGATAATCCTATTATTTCAGCCGTAAGTATATTTTTATCTGGCTCTTGTATGTAAAATTTACCACCATTTTTAACAATCATGTAAAAGTGCCATAATAAAGCGCTTGTAGTTGCAAGTAACAATGAATTAGATATGAATATATCTTCATCATATTTCAACTTCTTCATACTAATTATTCCCGATTACGATCCATACGGATAATTTAATACAGTCCATTCACCATTAGGGGAAATAAAACTTGCCAATTCTGAAGGCTGTAACCATGTATTTCCTTGAGAAGGATTATTTATAAGTATGTATTTACCAAACGCTGGATTCTCCGGATAAGTCTTTAAAGCTAATAAATCAGAATTACTTATTCCTGATGGAACACTTATCCATGAAGGAACTATTGGTATTCCACCTCCATTTTCTCCATTATCGGCCTTCCTTGTAAAATACCAAATAGTAAATACACTTCCAACAACTATAAGAGGAAAAATATATTTCACCGATTCACTTACCTTAACCATATTGACCTTCCTTTTATTACTAGCTCATATATTATCCATGAGAACTTACGACAACAGAACCATTAAAAGTCTTTGCAGATAGTTTGCCTAAATTCAAGTTAATATCATCTTCTTGCCTGTCATAGCCACCTACATCTACCAAATGAGGCGTTAAATGCCTTGAAGAAACGTATATGGGATCACTCTTTACGCCATATACGTAGAAATCAGTGTACCATGATCCCCATACACCGCCTCCTTCCCTATCAACCGTACACTTCACATTTATTATTACATCTTCTTCTGTGCTAAACTCCTGCTTTAATGGTGTAACGATAACATCTGTATTTGGAGCAATTCTATATTTTGCCATAATAAATCCTCATAATTCTAAGTGAAATCCGCTACTTGCTATATTTCCATAATTATCTTTTGCCGTAAGAATATAGTCACCTGGAAGTATATTCATTATCATGGAGCCTGATCCTGTACCTTTACTATTGGATATATGTACCAAACTCATATAACTTACGCCCTGAATAGATACTGTAATTTCAGAATTAGGTGTAAATCCGGAGAAACTATAATTAAGTGTTTCGCTGAAATATAAATAATTGTTTAGAATTGTTAATACGGGATTATAAGCAGGAGGAGCAATTTCCCAATTTACTGTAAACGCCGGATATAAGTCTACAAAATCAAGCAAGTGCTCCGGATCATCCACACTATACCATAATGTTACATACACTCTATATGATCCAGGAATAAGCAGCTTGTTAGGATTAGTGGCCTTGATTGTAACTCCATTATTACTATTTATTATACCAGGACCCCATACTAATCTTGTTATACTACCATTTGGGTCTTCAATCACAATTGTAGAACCTAAACTAATAGCTTTAATACTCGTATTCTGAATACCATATACAAATTCGATTGTGTTGCCAGGTTCTACTATAATAGGAAGTTCTTGATTATGAACCCAAAATCCATAATTCGCTTCAATAGGTTTTGCAATATATCCTGATTTTTGAAATTCAGATTCCTTTACAGTAATAGTAAATGTCCTCTCACCGAGATTTTTGTATGCGTCCCTCCAATCCCCTGATATAGGCACCCTTACCCCAACCACAAATGGAATACTTATCATCTTCTTGGTTGCGTCTACCCATGTACCTACAGGCGGTATTGTACTATCATCATCATTTTTGCCGATTACATACTTATATAATATGTATACACCGACACCAATAGCTGCTATACCTGCAATATTACGGGCAGAACTGCTCTCAGGTTGCGCCGGCGCTTGTGTAAACACTTGTGTTATTGGACTTACAGGATTATTTCTCTTACGCATAAAATATTAACTCAAAATTAAATTATTTATCTTATAGCTCCCTTTGTAGCATATGTAATTCCATAAGACATAGCTTTCTTTCCTGTATTACTTGACAACAAATATACTAGAATACCACCAGCTAATACTCCCCATGCCCATATAGGAATCCCATACTTGGTTCCTTTCCACATCTGCCACCCTAAAATTCCAGTTCCAATAGCAGAAATAGCTCCTACTATGATAATTAGCGGAGCTATTGCTTTTCTAAAATGTATTATCAGTATGCGAGAGTCTTGCGTTATTGGCGCTATTAATATTACTCCCTGATCTATTATTTCATGTTCAATAAGTCTAACCTGTTCTTCTGTTAAATTATCTTGCAAATATACACGAAGTTCCCCAATATCGCCTTCTTTGTAAGAAGATTCATACTGAGGAACCTCGTCCAAACTTGGTGTTAATTTCTCGGCAACTAGAACATCTGACACCGATAACTCCTATAACAACTATTACTATTACATTGTTCTAATGTAGGCACTAAGTCTACCAATTCTTTTACCAGCCTTATGCCATAATGCTGCGGAATGTTCGTCTTGCCAGTTAGATCGCAGGTGATCTTCCTTTTCATAACATATTTCTTCTAATGCAGACACCACATACTCTAAACCATAAACATCGACTAAATCCTCTAAGTTCCCTCTTTCTCTATCACTTAGAACTGGCATAATAACAATCACCTCTTCTATTATTTACCACCCGCTTATATATATAGGTATCTTTCCAATTCCGCTAAACGGCTTTATCTTATATCTCCAACCACTGAATAACACCCTTGCACCGGTTACAGCCACTTGAGAATAAGCGCTAAACCTTGGAGTATCCTGTTCTAACACGAAGAACTCCGAAGCCTTGAAATAGAATCTCCTGAGAAATTCATCATTGTCTGATTCTGGGAACTGAGGTAAATAGAACTCTCCGGTTCTGGTTTTCCATTGCTTTGTAGGCCCTAAATTATTGAACTTTAATTGGCCATCAAATAATACTCTCATTCTGAACTGCGCAAACACATTGTCTTCCATTTCAAGCTCGGCAACTTCAATATCGGTTGACCATGTTGCAGCAGTAAGATTACCAAGTGTCTCCGACCATTCAGGTAGAGAGCCAACACGCACACACTGTACATTTAATATTTTGTTTTCACCAACTAGTTGTGCCGTCTCATTAGGTAACATGATAGGATCGAAACTATCCTTGAAAATATAAGAATCCATTTTTTCTCCTTCGCCGACTTCGGCTTTAAAAATTTTACTTAACCAGATCAAATTCTCCCTTGGCATCAGGTTCTGTCTTGTGATACTCTCCGTCGCCTCTTAGTGTCCACTCTCCCTTGCCTGACTTAGTAGTGCGTGCAAGTTCAAATGGTACAAGTAATTTCTCTTGTTTCTTAAATTGTTTCAACTGCTGCTCCCCCCAGTAACCATACATCAAACCATTATATGTTTTACCGGTAGAACTACCAACTGTATTAAATACTTCTATAGGGGTCTTACCATTCCTGACTCTTTCAGCCGACATTCCTAATGCTACACCCATCCAAAACTCTACACCTCCCTTTTCCTGTATATATGATGAATTAGTCATCATATCTATCCCATACATCCATATACGCTCATAATCATGATATAGAGCATAGGCAAGCATATACGCAATAGTATTACTAAAGAAATCAGTGGGGAATCTTTTCTGTATTGCTTCTAACGGGAATATTTCGATATTGAGTCCAAGATCATTGAACCTCTTGTACCTTATTGGAAAAACACAAATCAAATTATCTATGGACATCATTTTTGGTACATCATAGAAAGAAGAATTTACTTCTGATTCCTCGTCGGTGAAAAAAAGCCGATCAAGTCGCTTTGCAAAAGTATATGTTCCATTTACACCGAAAATATCCCCATGATCATACTTACATTCTACATGAGTAGGCCCACATCCTAAGATTGTAACTTCCTTACTCATGTGAACCATCTCCTGAAAGTACAGTCTCAGAAATTTGTGTTTGTTGTAATTGTCTCTGTCTTTGCGCCTTTATTTCTTCTATCTTTTCTGCCTGATCCATACTAAGTAAAAGTTTCTGAAATTCCTCGAAAGCATCCATAGCTCCTCTTGCATACTGAATATTGTTTTCAACATCACTCAATCTTTCTGTCAACTGAACCTTCTCTCGAAACAACTCGTTTGTTTTTGCTAATTTGTCTCCCCTAAGAACCTCCAACTTCATAATTAGTTTTTCACTTATAGATGATATTGTCATTAGACTCTCCTTCTTCGTCGTCTTATTTTAGCGCGCGTTTATAGTATGCGCGCCCCACTAATAAACTTAGATTATGATTATGCAGATGTATCTGTCACCATACCATACTTCCTAAGTATGGTTCTTATAGCTGAAGCCGCTGTAGATATAGCCGAAGCTATTGTAGTCGCATCTGCCGTAACCCCTGTTGAGTCTGAATTATATCCCTGTTTCCAGTTCTTCAGGTCAGGAACGCTAGGAATGGTATACTTGATTCCCATTTTTCTTACCTCCTATACTCTTTACCATCTAATCATCCCTTAACCTTCTTCGTAACCAGCGCCACCAACTTCACCAGGGACAAATCCATTTGAGACATCGGTTGCGGCTTTACTTACTACACAACCTGTTGAAAACTTTAGTCCTGGTTTAGGCCACTCTACTATAGTAGTATTGTTAGACGCACAACGAATCTTTGCTCTAATGCTAGTTGAAGCAGGGCTTACTCCAGCGCTAGAATCGTGGATTATGAGAGTAACAGGGGCGGAAGCATCATATGCCCAAAAACTCCTTAACCAAAACACACGACCTGTAGTAATGGCCCTCCCCAGAACATCACGACCGTGCATCAAAGCTGTAGGATCAGATGTGATTGTCCCTGTAGTACTGGCATCTAATGTGGCATCAAGAAGCGTACTGTTTGCACCTGAAATCGCATACTTACTCATTTGTTACTTAACCTCCTATAATTCCTTTTCGAGGTTTGAGGGATAATAACTATTTTGTATGTTACTATCCCTCATAACCAATTATTTTAGGGATTGATTACCTTGCCACGAGGTTCTACTACAACTCCCTTGAGTTGGCAATAGAACGGAGAACTGACCATTCTGACATACCTTGATATAGTATATATGGTGTTTTGGGTAATGATAACTCCGGAAGGACACCACCCAATGTAGTCGTCAAGTTTGCCAAGAGACTGGATGTGCCAAAGCGCTTTATCGGCTCCCCCAACATTTATCTTGAGTTGACTACAAACATCTGCATTATCCTTTTTTAACTTGATACCATATATACCGATATACCTCTGATCTCCCATAGTACCTGTAGTCATTGTCTCAAAAGCTGCGGCAGTAGCTCCTACATTCTCTATCCAATCCTCATAGGTGTAATCAAGATCACCAAGAGGACGGATATCTCGTACAATCAGCTTTGACTCAGGCATAGCAAGTTCTTTCATTGCTAGATCAATAAGTGATCTAATTATCCCATTTCTGATTGAACTTGCTGCTCCAGGATTTAGTTCACTTGCGGGTATAAGTTGAGTCTGTGAGAAAATAGCATTAGCCATTAAATACCTCCTTTATTTACGTTAGACTAGGATTACGGAGATAATACAAGCCCCCTTGGTTCGACAACCACGCCAACCAACTGAAGATGACAAATAATATCAGCAGTAACATAGGTGAGCTTATACTGAATATTATATGTCGCGTTCTGCGGTATGATAACAGCAGAAGGTGAAAGAGCCACATGCGTGTTTCTATCCGATTGCGTACTGATGATGTCCCAAATTATTTTATCCGAACCGCCGACATTGATCTTTACCTGACAAATAGGACTAAAGACCATGACATCACCGGCTACACCGGCTGTTCCACCACCAGCACTACCCTCTGTAGGCATACCATTGCGTACACCATAAAGAGCAACAAACCTGTTATCGGCCATAGTTGCGGGGTTAGCACACGCATTAGTCCACGCATTGGCTGTAGTAGTAGTTGCATGGAATATCCAGTTATCGGTTGTAAGCGCCGTAGTGCCAACAGCATACATGGCAAGATCGGATAGAGGTCTAACGTCCCTAACAATAAGTTTATCGTAAGGAAGAGCTAGTTCTCTTGAAGCCTGTGCTACTACTGCTTCTATTACTTGGTTCCTGATTGCTCCTGCCATACCAGGAGTCATCTCGTTTAGTGGAATAAGCTGAATCTTTGTTGGTTGTAAAATACCTGCTACCATTGTCGTACACCTCCAAATTTCACCCGACACTCAGTTACCGTTAAATATTCCGGTATCTGATAATATTATGGCTGAATTATAGCTACGTTCTCTCCCTCGCGATTCCTTGAAGGGGAGACAAGCTCAGAAGTGGAGATTCTTCCAACAGGAAGGCCAATGTTACCGCCACCTATCTTGAAAGTAGTAAATGTACCAAGAGTTTGAGCACCCGCACCGGCAATACCACCAAACGTAGCGGCCCTTGCAGCCTCACTACCGATGAAACCCTTGGCTATACCACCAACGGCCACGGCAATAATGAAGCTTGATGCTACCTTTAGAATTTTCTTGGTAGTAGTTGAAGTATCTTTGACAAGCATACTAGGAACCATTGTCGCGGCGGCAAGACCGCCCACAGCCGCTATGATTTCGATAGGTTTAATACCCATCAATGGGTCTTTCATGCTAGGAAGTTTTACACCGGCAAGAGACGTACCACTAGAACCCCTCTTGCGACCCCTCTTCTTACCGTGCGCTTTGTGCCAAGCCGCTCCACTTAGTGCCGGATTTTCCAATAACATTAAATGCTCCATTTAATCTAACCTCACTTTTCTATTTATTTCTGCCAATAAAAAAGGCAGACAAGACATGTTTCCACGTCTGTGCCTGCCTTATGCGCTAGTCGCCTTCGTGCAGTTCCTATTGAAAATTATTCGTAAGTCGAAATCACTTTCATATTAAAGATATGTTATATGTTTATGATTGTCAATACTGTTTAGAGAAATTTTTGTATTTAACAATTTTACGTTCAAATATAGTCATGTAAAGGCCTGAAATGTAGATTTTGCCGGCCTTTTATCGAACCTGATATTTGTTTCAGTATATTTGGTTATCAATTTTACAGGTTCACCGTTTGCAATTGTAAAGCATATTTGGCCATTTGGAATATTATTCTTGCTCCATTGTATAAAATTTATCCATGATTCTGATATACGAACTTCAACCTCTGGAACCAAGATTTCTCTCTTGGATTGTTTAGTCTCTGTAGTCATATTATCATTACTCCACATCATATCTCTTTATGTATTTATCTATCCACCCAAGTGGTTTACTTGATGTAGGATCAACGAATATCTCTTTTCCAAGTCTTTCAGAATAAGCAACGGCTATAGCGTGATCCCACCCTAATCCTTTAACATCGACTATGGCTACGTGTGATTTTACTCCTATCGATCTTAGTAATGCTACTGTCAATAATGCTATATCATCGCAATCGCCGCCAGGTTGTTTTCCCTCATTATAATCTTTAATCATTCTTACAGGCGATATAAATAGTTCTATACCATTGGGATCAGGTACATATAGAATATTGTCGCTAACCCAGTCGAATATTCCAGATATAGGATCGTCGCTTTTAGATTTAATTTCTACAGCTAATTGTCGTATGTTCTCGTCGTATGTGGATTTTGAAAGCAAGTTCTTAATACTGAAAACTATATCCGCGAAATTATAATTTTTTATATCAGTTATCATAAACTCTATTCATCCTATTTCCTATTTGACATTTTATCCATTGCAATTTTCAATAATAGAGGAGCCAAATCCTTTACATTAAGACTTCCACTAAATTTAAATTCTTCACCACTTAAATGTATTAGCAAGTACCCGCTTGTTGTTACTATATCACTCTGTTTCCCGTTTGCTATTGTTATTGTTATATTTTCTCCCATATTATTATCCTTCTATAAATCTACTTCTTGATTTTCTACCCCTTACAACACGTTTTCCGGCATAACCACCTAACAGGCCGCCAATAGCACCACCTAATGCTGCCGCAAACTCAGGGCCGAACGTCCTACTTAAATGTTTGGTTGTAAGCCCTGATCCTATACCTGCCCCTATACCTGCTATTGCGGCAACTATATTCTCAAGTTGCTGCTCTGTTAAATCAAATGAATTTATAACACCATCAGGATTCTGTATAACTCTTGTTACTATATCAGTTTGCTGTTGTCTTGGATCAAAATTCTGCTGCGTAGGATATCCAACATCAAAGGCGTCAGGATTATGTACTGTTACTTCGCGACCTGTACTTTGACTAACTTGATTAGTCTGAACTAAATTTTCGTTATCCATATTATGTCTCAACCTGTGTATTCTTAACTATATTTATTACTTGTTCTACCCATTCTTTCTTGCAAAGTAATGTCTGAATAAATTTACCAGCTTTACTATCGTTCTTGTATGGTTCTATAATCTTTGCAAGTGTATCAAAATCAGCCGTCATAAGAAAATCCCAAAATACTTTAAGTTGGGGCGCTTTTCCTCCTTCTGATTCTATTTTAAGTTGATTGGCCAAGTCCTCAGGCGTTAGTTCCAAATATTCTTGCAATTTATCGAAATTAAATTCACTTGCCCAAGAAGGCAATTCAGGTTCTTTACTTATAGCTTCTTTTGGTGATTCTATTAGCCCTACTGGTTTAACCTTTCCTATTTTAACAAGCTCATTATATTGCGATTCATTTACCTCTGTTATCTTATTGTCAACCATTACGACATACTTAACTTGTGGTATATTTTGCACAACTTGATTACCTTGCGGCATTATTATTTGTCTCAATGTAGATGCCAATACGGATGCAACTTCTGGTTGCGTAAGCATTTCTCTTATAGCCGACCCCCATCCGGATGATGCCGCATTTTCGTTATTACCGTCTCCAAATTCTTCTTTTAATTCTTTTAGTTCTCTAAGGGATTGGATTAGTTGTCCAGCAGGACTCAAACGATCAGATTTATCTAGCTGTCTACCATCTATACCATCAATTGCCTTTTGCGCTACTTTCTCTGCATATTGTTTTCTAAGATTTTGATCCGATTTTATAAGAAGCAAAGCATCTTCTGTTATTAGTCTATTCATTTCCTTTTGCTGTTTTAATACAGGGTCTGTCTCTTCCTTGAAATCTTCGTAATGCCCTGATTCCTTCATGGCGATTTTTGTCATAAGCTCAGGATTATTCCTAAGTGTTTTCAAGTAAGTCTTTTTTATAATGTCTTCGGCGGTTCTTTGTTTAGGGGCCTTGCGGACTATGATTGTTGGTTCTTCTTTTTTAAATAATCCCATATATACCTCGCTTAACTCTTAATTCTAATTGTTATAACACAAATATAAAAATGTCAATCATGTTTGAATATTTTTTTTAGTATTCAATATCTATGAATGTTGCAAAATACGATTTTAATCATTATAATTTGAATGTAAATGTAAAAAAACATTTACAAGTATTTTTCACACAATTTAATACAAAATAGGAAGATTCCATGCCTATCAAAAGACTTAAAATTGTATCAAAAATAACTAACTTTAGATTACCCGTAGAATCCCTTATGAAACTAAAGATACTTTCCTTTATATACAAGAAGTCTATGAATAGGTATCTAAATACACTAATAGAGGAACAGTTTGAACGTGATAAAGATCATCCGATTGTAAGCGCCATAAGAAACCATGATATTGAAAAAATAACAAAAGAATTTTTGGAGAAATCTCTAGAACAATGAATGATACATGGATGATAACAGGCGGAACAGGAACTTTCGGTACACATGCAACCAGTGTAATACTAAAAGAATTAAGCCCAAAATCAATACGTATATTTTCAAGATCAGAGCTATTACAGGTTCAGATGTCCCAATCTATAAAGGACAACAGGATAAGATTCTTTATAGGAGATATCCGCGATAAAGACAGATTATCCAGAGCTATGGTAGATGTTGATTTCGTAGTACATGCCGCCGCATTAAAACAAGTACCTGTATGCCATTATAATCCATGGGAAGCAGTACAAACAAACATAACAGGTTCCATGAATGTTGTCGATTGTGCTATTGATACCGGCGTAAAAAAAACAATATTGATAAGTAGTGATAAGGCATGTTCTCCTGTAAATCTTTATGGAAAAACAAAAGCTGTCGCAGAATCATTATTCATTCAGGGAAATATATATGCTAAGAACAAGACGAAGTTCTCCTGCACAAGATATGGAAATGTAATAGCATCAAGAGGCTCCGTTATTCCCATGTTCCTGGAACAAAAGAAAACGGGAATAATAAAAATTACAGATGAAAGAATGACAAGATTCTGGCTTACGATAGATCATGGAGTTCATTTTGTTTTGAATTGTATATCTATGATGAAAGGGGGTGAAATATTCGTACCTAAATTACAGAGTATGAAAATAGTTGATCTTGCCGATGTTATAGCGCCTGAATGTAAAAGATTGATAACAGGCATCAGACCAGGAGAGAAACTTCATGAAGTACTCATAACTGAAGATGAATCAAGACATACAAAAGAATATGAAGACTATTACTCGATATTGCCGGAATTTCCTTATTGGACTGAAGATACATTCTTAGATGAAACAGGTAAATCCTTACCAGATAATTTTGAATATACTAGTGATAATAGTTTATTGATGAATAAGAATGAAATTGAACGAATGATTTGTCTATCTACATCAACATAAAATATAGGAATATAGGAAGGAATAACAATTGTGCAAGAACTAAAGAGATGCTCGAAATGTCTCATGCCTGACACCTGGCCCGGAATACATTATGATGATAATGGGGTATGTAATATCTGCAAAGAACACGATATTAAAGTCAATATCAATTGGAATGATAGACAAACACAATTCAAACTTCTACTAGATAGATTCAAAGACTATGCAAAATTAAAGGGAAACAAGTATAATTGTCTAGTAGGATATTCAGGCGGTAAGGACACAGCATATACACTATGGGCTATGGTTAAAAAATATCACATGAAACCTCTGGCGTTTACATTTAATCATGGGTTTAATCTAAGTCCTGAAGCGCAATATAACCTATATGAGATACCAAAGTTATTGGATGTAGATCATATTACATTTACACTTGGTAATAATTTTAGAAACTCCCTATGCAAACATAGCTCTATTATTATGGGAGATTTCTGCTGGCATTGTCATGCCGGAGTAGGCGCTATGCCTGCAAAAATATCAAAGCAATGGGATATACCATTACAAATATGGGGTGAGCCTACAGCCGAATATCAAACAGTAGGCTCGACTTATTCAATGAATATACTTGAGGAACAAGACTATAATCATTATTTAAAGGCGTTTGTAACTGGTAATACCCCCGACAAGATGATTCCTAAAGGATATACAATTGAAGATATGAAGCCTTTAGTTTGGGATGCACATAAAAAGTTGAAGGCCGTATATCTTGGTTCCTATGAGCCATGGGATCAATACAAGAATGTAGAAATAATCATGAAGGAACTAAAATGGAAAGTAAGGAAATCCGAAGTTACATATACTAATTTTGATAAAGTGGATTGCCCACTTGAAGATTTGCGCGAATATCAGAAGTATATTAGGAGAGGATTCGGGAAAGTATCATTTCAGGTAGCAAAAGATATAAGGAATGGTATGATTACAAGAGAACAAGGATTATATTATATAAATGAGTATGAAGGAAGAACACCTTCTACTTTGTATTCTCAATTGAAAGAACTTGGTATGACTAAAGAAGAATTTGATAAGATTACTAATAGAAATATAAGAGGATAAAATGAATATAATTAAACTTGTGCCTATATCATTAGGAAACTTAAATCTAAGAGGTGGGCCAGACTATATACATAACTTGAATGATCCTGAAGTAAACAAGTATCTTGAGCTTAGATTTAATACACATACACTAGAATCGGTAAAAAAATACATTGAAGGTTTATCAGACGACAAAAATGTAAGGTTCTTTACAATAAGAATGATAGACAAGGATCGAGCAACATGGGTCGGCAACATTAAACTTCAACCAATAAACTTTATTCATGGATTTGCTGAAATAGGCATTATTATATTCAAGGAACACTGGAATAAAGGTTACGGATCAGAAGCGATAAAATTACTTAGTGATTATGCTTTTAGAGTATTGCATTTACATAAACTTTATGCGGGATGTCTAGCTCCAAATATTGCATCAATAAAAGCGTTTGAAAAAGCAGGATTCAAGCAAGAATACGTTATTAAGAACCAATACTTGACTAATGGTAATGGCTATGTAGATGATGTCGTATTGTCTCTATTTAACCAAAAGATTAAAGGCGAAGTAGTATCATGATATACTGTAAATCATGTATAATGCCGACCACTCGTCCCGGAACAAAATTAAATAATGAAGGTGTCTGTCTTGCGTGTACTAACTATAATAATCGTAAGAACATTGATTGGAATGAAAAACTGAAAGAATTGAGGACTTTACTATTACTTGGAAATACATCCAAACATGGAGAGTATGCTTGCGCTATTCCTGTTTCAGGCGGTAAAGACTCACATTATCTTGTATGGCTTGTTCAAGAACTTGGAATAAAGACTCCCTTACTTATACGAGTAGGAGATGGGTTCGGAATATCCGAAGTCGGACAACATAATATAAAGAATCTATCAGATAGGTTCGGCTGTAACATGATCGAATACACACCAAGCATTGAATGGTATAGAGAAATCATCCGTAAACAATTTGAAGAACTTGGAAATTTTCCAATCGTAGATCAACTTATATATACTATACCTTATAATATCTGCGCATATATGAATATACCAATTCTATTATATGGAGAAGATTCTAGTTATGAATATGGGACATCTGAAATGCCTGTTAATGCGGGTGACTATGTAGCATCAATGTTTAAGCAATCGAGTATTAAACCCATTAAATCAAATTATTTTACCACAGTATTATATGCTTCTCATTATGTTCCGTGGGACGGACGCAAGAACTATGAACTTGCAAAGAAATACGGCTTCAAAGAACTTGAATGGAATCGTAAGGGTTATGTCGAGAACTATGACTCGTTGGACTTACTAGGTTGGGGCGTATCTAATTTCCTTAAATATAGAAAGTTTGGATTCGGTAGAAGTACTGATATATTGTCAAGGTGGATTAGAGCCGGTTACATTGATAGAGACAAGGCGCTTGAAATGGCAAATATACACGATGGAGGTCTTGATCCGATAATATTAGAAGATTTTTTAAGGTTTACTAGATATAAGGAGAATGAATTTTGGAATATAGTAGATAAGTGGACTAATAGAGAAATATTTACAAATAAAGATACATGATAATAAGTTTAAAAATTAAAGGAGAAATTATGAAGGATTTATCGACAAGATTGAAGCTAAATTATGATATGATGAAAGTACCATATCCCGTAATGGGTACATGTCCTTACTGTAATAGAAGATATGCCCCCGTATCATATTTGCCTTCAGGAGATAAATACACTATTTGCTGTCATCATATAATAGATAGACCAGTCGCGGTAGTAGGTTATGTCACATTAGTTGACCTTGAAGAAACAGAGTGGGATACAGAACTATGATTATAAGTAATACTTTACACATTGAAAAAATGAACAAAGATGATATTTGTAGACTAATAGAGTATCATCAAAATGGTCTAGATCAATATAGATTACAAATGTCTCCAAGTATTCAGTATCTAGAAGAACAAACTATTAAAGCTCTAAAGGAGTTAATAAACAAAGAATAAACAATACTATAAAATGATTGTTATAATTATTACAAATTAAATTAAAGGAGAAAGATAAATTGGGATGGTCAATCGATAACCTTAGTTGGAATATTCTACGAAAAAAAATGAAGGGCAACTTTGCCGGATGTGCTTATTCAATGTCTACAAGTGATTCTCCCGTAATTGTACATCATAGAGGAGAATTATCAGGAAAAGAAATGGTTAAATACGCAAAATTATTTCCAAAGAATATTAGAGTTGAGTTTCAAAAAGTTGAATATGAAGGTGAGCACTATAGTTTATACGGTAGGG
>Ga0265297_10005573_pt1 | contig 19036 bp, 16 predicted proteins | sample Munlanlwell13791_FD_192502 | JGI IMG/M metagenome (GOLD analysis project Ga0265297, IMG submission 192502) | Leachate microbial communities from a municipal landfill in Southern Ontario, Canada - Leachate well 137-91 | ecosystem: Engineered > Solid waste > Landfill > Unclassified | place...
CGATAAGCTTGAAGGTACGGATTTTGACCGGCAAAGGCAGGCAAGAAAGAATGATGGATATTGATAATTTTATTAGGAAAGGCCTGAATAAATTGGCTGGTGAGAATTTGATGATATCGAGCTAAAACGACCAAATCGATATTTTCTTCTTTCAAAATATCGATTTCTTTTCTTTCCTGGTCCCGCTTGTTCTCCTCGGTGATAGGAAACTCCAGAAATCGAACGCCAAACTCCCCGGCTATCCCGCTGGCCTCGGGATGATTACTGATGATTAAAGAAATTCGGCAAGGCAGTTGCCCCGCCCGATAACGAAAGAGCAAATCGTAGAGGCAATGCAGCCGCTGGGAAACAAAAATGGCCAAACGCGGCGCGTCTTCCGTGAAGAAAATTTCCCATTTCATCTGGAATTTCTGAGCGATCGGCAGAAATGCTTCGGCAATTTTCTCCTGAGGGATGGAAAAACCCTTCAAAGACCATTCGATCCGCATAAAAAATGTATTGCTCTCTTCATCGATATGCTGATCGGCGTGGACGATATTCCCGCTATTCGTAGAAATAAAGCTGGCCACCGTTGCCGTAATGCCTTTGTTATCAAAACAAGAAATCAAAAGAATGGCGTGGCACATCTTCGGCCCCCTCGTTTCCCCTCTGTATATTGGAGAAATCAGTTTCTTTTTTTCTTATCCGCTAGCTTTTTAAAATTTCCAAAAACCGCCTCCAAGACGGCGCTCCAGACAACCCGGTGGGCCTCATCATATTCAATGGTTTGATTGACATCCTTTCCCTGAACAGTGATCAGCCTGACCCCCGTATCAAACTGATTAAGATCTCGCTGATCGGCTGACGTCTGGCGCGACCATCTCACCTCGCCTTCCATGGAAATAGGCTCTTCCGCCCTAGGCAAATAAACTTCCAACAACAATTTCTCTCCTATATCCAATCTTTTGCTGGAGGTGAAACAAAGGCCTTCGGCGCTCACATTTCTGCTGATAGCCGAATACTTCTGAGATCCGCCTTCCGACGGCTGTTTGGGGAGTATTTGAAATTGCACTTTTGTCTTAAAATCATAATCAACCTGAAAATAAATTTTCACTTCGGTATCATAACGTTCGTATTTTCGTCTTTCATTTTTTTCTTGAGCCATATTTGAATCCTTTCAGAAGAAATCCAGCCAAAAATTCTTCCCGTTATTATTGCATTATTTAGGGTGTATTCTACACCCGATGACGGCCAGCCACAACCAAAAAGTAACAAAAAAGCGGATAAAAGTAATATTTATACATATATTTAAGTACTTAAAGAGCAACCCGATAAATAAAAGCCAGAGCTTGACTCACCCTGGCTTTTGTCTATTCCATCGAGAAAAACTTCTCTCGTCTTTTATGTCTTTTTCTCGGCAACAACTCTTTCGATAATTTTAGCGGGAGCTTGTTCATAATGCAAAAAGGTCATCGTGTAGCTCCCTCTCCCGCCGGTAATCGAACGCAAATCAGTCGCATAGGAAAACATCTCCGCCATGGGGATATGGGCCTTAATGACCTGGTTCTTGCCTTTGGCCTCAGAACCCATGATCCGACCCCTCCGCGAACTGATATCACCGGAGATCTGCCCGATAAACTCATCGGGAACAACAATATTCACCTCCATAATGGGTTCCAGCAAAACCGGTCCGGCTAACCGGAAGGCTTCTTTCAAGGCCAAAGATCCCGCGATCTGAAAAGCCATATCCGAAGAGTCTACTTCATGATAAGATCCGTCGACCACTGCCACTTGAATGTTGGATACGGGATAACCTGCCAAGACCCCCTCGCTAATGGCCTGCTTGACCCCTTTCTCAACGGAAGGCACAAAATTCCTCGGGATCGCCCCGCCAAATATCTTGTTTAGAAATTCATACTGGGCCCCGTCCCGGGGCAAAGGAGAAAGCTCCAACTCGACATCGGCATATTGGCCTCGGCCGCCGGATTGTTTCTTATACTTGTGACGCGCCCGAGCGGTTTTCGTGATCGCCTCCCGATAAGAAACCTTGGGCGTCCCTAAATCGACATCCACGTGATACCGTTTCCGTAAACGCTCCAGAATAATTTTGAGATGAAGATCGCCGATCCCGGAGACGATTAATTCCTTTGTTTCGCTATTACGGTTAACTCGGAAAGTATGATCTTCCTCGCATAAACGGTTGAGGCTGGTAGAAATCTTCTCTTCATCAGCCCTGGTTTTTGGCTTGATGGAAGCCGAAATGGATGGTTCGGGAAAAACAATCGGGTCAAAAAGGATCTTTTCCTTTGTGTCGGTCAAGCTATCCGAGACATGTGTATTCTTTAATTTCGGCAAGGCCACAATGTCCCCGCAGCTGGCCTGATGGATAGCGACCTGTTCTTTGCCCTGCAACATCGTAATCGAACTAATATGCTCAATTCCGGAGTTATTGACATTGAGAAAACTGCCGTTGCTATTCAAAGTCCCCCGCAATATCCGCATCAAAGATACCTGCCCGAGATGCGGATCAAACAAGGATTTAAAAACAAACCCGGCGAACGGGCCCTCTTCGCTGGCCTTGATTGTCTTCAATTCCTGCGTTACCGGGTCCTTTACCGAGAAAACCGAATGTTCAACCGGAGAAGGGAGATAAGTGATAATGGCCTGCAACAATTCCTTTGTCCCTTGATCCTGTAAGGCACTGCCGCTAAACACAGGAAAAATTTTCGCGTCCAGGACGGCTTTGCGCAAAGCAGTTCTTATTTCTTCCGGCGATAAGCTCCCCGCCTCCAAATATTTTTCCAGGAGCTGGTCATCCGTTTCCGCGACAGTTTCTATCAATTCGGCCGAATTCAAGTCGACCCGGACCGCCTGGGGAGAAAGTTCTTTCTGGATAGAGGAAAGGGCTTCGTTTAAACTCGCTCCCTCCTTATCCATTTTAGTAATAAAAACAATCCGGGGCATCCCCCGGGAATCCAGTCTATCCCACGCGTCTTGTGTGCCTATTTCAACGCCGCTGACCGCATCAACCACCACGACCGCCGAATCGGATGCCCTCAGCGAAGAAACCGTCTCGCCGATAAAATCCATGTAACCCGGGGTATCAATGATCTGAACCTGATAATCATTAAAATTTGTTTTCAAGAAACTTGCGTTTATAGAACTTTTCCTTTCGATCTCGTCATCGTTAAAATCGCTCAAAGAATTCCCCTGCAGCACATCTCCCTTACGCAGGGTCGCCCCGCTCACGAACATCAGGCTTTCAGCCAAGGAAGTCTTCCCGCAATGCGCATGTCCAACCAAAACAATATTTCTCTTGAACTTCGCTTCCATTGCACATTCCTTTCATCACTAATGTAATTAATTTAACAAAAATGAATTATGAAAAGAATTTTTCCCGAGGAGAATTATTCCGCCTGAGGATCGGCGACCCTTTCTTTATAAATTAGGTGTACGATATGCTCCCCGATTCGACATCAAATAAGACATGAGACTTCCCCTCATCTGCCAGAAGATTATTCTTCACCCGAATATGCTTTTCCTTCAGAAGGTCCATAGCCGAATTAACACTTTCGGCGTATCCTTCAGCCTTTTCCTGGCGGGGAACATTTTCTCCGGAGACCAAAGAGACTTCAATATCTTCTCGCGCCGCTCCCAAAAGGCTCATATCCTGCATCATCTCATTAATAGCCATATCCACATCCCGCAGCAAAGCAGGGTCTTTTGTTTTATCGCTGACGCTCGAAAACATGGCATGCGCTAACCCGCCGATCTTTCTGGAGGGATCATAAGCAACGATGACCAGCCCGGGATGGTTTATATTCGACTTCAAAACCACTTCCTCCCGGCCGGCCATCACTTCTCCGGTATAAACATCAACAAATCTTTTCATCCGGACCTCCTCTTCTTTAAAAGCCCTCATTGAAAATATAAGAAATCCCTCAAGTAAGTGCGCCCTGCCGGGCGCACAATTAAAAAGGGCAACTCTTAATTTTAAGAGTTGCCCTGGGAAATTCACCTGATTGTTTCCTGAAAAACGTTCATACCCGCCACCTCCTTATTCACCGGGTGAACGAGAACATTCTATTGCGTATTCATATGTTTTGCAAGTATATTTTTTTGCCCCTCTCCCGCCTTCTTTTGCAGCGCGTTTTTCTTGTCTTTTCGCTGAAAATCGCTTACTGGCTTATTCGTTTTTCCTTTAAAATTCCAACCGCGAATTCATTAATGTGCTTTTATTTCTTCTTCGCCTTTCGATTCGCGGGGATCTCGCCGGTCCAACAATAAAGGCACAACTTTTCTCTAGGCAAGCCGATAGCCGCAACCATATCTTCAATGAATTGGTAGCGCAACGTCGTGACTTCTAGATCCTTCGCGATCCACTCCACCATCTTTCTATACTTTTCCGACCGATGATCCAAATACTCCGAAAGGTCTTCCGGCTCTTTCCCCTCCATCGCCCGGATCGCCTTATGGGCGGCAAGTTCTTTCTTCGTGCGCGTGGAAAGGCAGAACTTACAAGGGAACATAAGCGGCGGGCAGGCCGGACGGGCATGGACCTCTCTTGCGCCGCAATCCCAAAGTTTATTCACCGTAAAATTCTTAAGCTGTGTCCCTCTGACAATCGAATCATCACAGATAGCAATCCGGTTCCCCTGAATAATCTCTTTCACCGGAATAAGCTTCATCCGGGCGATCAAATCTCTCGTCTCCTGATTCGGAGGAGTATAACTTCTGCCATACCCGGGCGTGTATTTAATAAGCGGTCGGCGGTAAGGCTTTCCTGATTCCATGGCATAGCCTAAGGCATGAGACGTCCCGGAGTCCGGCACTCCGGCGACTAAATCAATTTCCATATCCTTATCCCGTCTCGCCAAGAATCGGCCGCACCGCTCCCTCACTGTCTCCACATTGACCCCTTCATAACAGGACGCGGGAAAACCAGTGTATATCCAAAGGAAAGCACAAATTTGACTCGCGCCATCTCCGCCCTTCTTATTGACCAATCCATTCTCACTCAAAAGGACGATCTCGCCCGGCTGAAGAAATTTTATCGTTTCAAACCCCAAGTTAGGAAAAGCGCTGCTTTCGGAGCTGATCGTCCAGTCCCGATCCTTCTTCCCCACAACTAATGGAGTATATCCCATCCTGTCGCGGGCGGCATAAATCCCGTCGGCATGCAGCAACAACAACGAGCAAGACCCTTCTATCTTATCGAACATCTTCTCAATACCGTCTACCAAATCCTTGCCCAAGCTGATCAATTTAGCGATCAGCTCGGTGATATTGATACCCCCCTTGCTGACCTCGCTAAATGATAATCCTTTTTGGAACAGGAATTCTTTTAACTCTTCCTTGTTTTCAATCAATCCGGTCGTCACAATACAAAACGGGCCAAACCGGGAATTCAAATAGATAGGCTGTTCATTAGAGTCGCTAATGACACCTATCCCTTTGTTGCCTTTCATTCGCTTGTAGTCTTCAAAAAATTTCGACTTGAACTGGCTTTGGCTGATATTGTGAATTTGCCGGCTGAAATCATCCCCCAACACCGCCATCCCACCGTACTCGGTCCCCAAATGCGAATGATAGTCGGTACCGTAGAACAGGGTTTGGGTGCAATCTCCTTTTGATACCACTCCGAAAACTCCGCTCATCTTTTACTCCTCTGAATCGAGATTGTTTTAAGATTATCTTTATTTTATCTCCTGATGATATTCCTGAAGGGCCTTGGGAACCACCCGGCCTCTCTTGACGGCCTCAATACCCTCGATACTCGCCTCCGCCGCGGCGATAGAAGTGACATAAGGGATCTTCTTCTGTATCGCCATCATCCGGATATAACTATCGTCATATTTGCTGTCACGGCCAACCGGCGTATTAATGATCAGTTGCAATTCATTGTTCTTGATGGCATCCGCGACGTTGGGCCGGCCTTCATGCACTTTCTTAATGAGAGTATTATGAACTTTATTCTGCGTTAAAAACCGGCTGGTCCCTTCGGTGGAATAGATCTTAAATCCCAAGCTCTCAATCTTCCGGGCGATAGGGAGCAGCTGCTTCTTATCTTTGTCAGACACGGTCACCAGGACATTTCCTTCCGTCGGCAATTTCAGGCCGACCGATTCTTGTGCCTTATAAAAAGCCAGGCCGAACGAATCTGCCATGCCCATGACTTCCCCTGTCGCACGCATCTCCGGTCCCAGGAGCGGATCGACTTCCGGGAACATATTAAAAGGGAAGATGGCCTCTTTAACTCCGACATACGGAAGAGACGGGACCCTCAACTGCGGAAAATCTTTTATCTTCTTTCCCAGCATGATCTGCGTAGCAATGCGGGCGATAGGAATTCCCGTCACCTTCGAGACGATAGGGACGGTGCGCGAAGCCCGCGGATTAGCTTCTAATATATAGACGATGTCATCACAGATAGCGTATTGAATATTCATAAGGCCGACGACCTGAAGCTCTTTGGCGATCGCCTTTGTATACTTCTCAATTAACTTCAAATGCTTTTCTTTGATCGTTCGGCTAGGAATAGAACAAGCGGAATCCCCCGAATGGACCCCGGCCAACTCAATATGTTCCATAATCGAGGCGATGAACGTCTCTTGGCCGTCGGATAAGGCATCCACTTCAGTTTCCAGGGCTTGTTCCAGGAACCGGTCGATCAGCATGGGATGCTCCGGACTGACCTGAATAGCTTCCAGGGCATATCGCTTGAGGGACTTCTCATCATAAATGATTTCCATTCCCCGTCCGCCCAAAACATAGGACGGCCGGACCATCAGCGGATATCCGATTTTCTTCGCTATATCCATGGCCGCGTCTAACGAGCGGGCTATGCCGCTTTCCGGTTGCGGAATCCCCAAGACGATCATTTTCTCCCGGAAACGTTCCCGATCTTCGGCCAGATGGATACTTTCCGGTGTCGTTCCCAAAACATGCACGCCGTTATCTTTTAATTCTTTGGCGATATTAAGCGGTGTCTGCCCGCCGAACTGGACAATAACCCCCAGAGGCCGCTCTTTTTCATAAATAGCCAAAACATCTTCGACGGTCAGAGGTTCAAAATACAATTTATTTGAGGTGTCGTAATCGGTCGAAACAGTTTCCGGATTACAATTAACCATGATCGATTCATAGCCCTCATCCCGCAAAGCAAAAGCGGCATGCACGCAGGTATAGTCAAACTCAATCCCCTGACCGATGCGGTTCGGGCCTCCCCCTAAGATCAGGACTTTCTTCTCCCGGGAAACGGGGACAGTATCTGCAACATCTTTGTGGGTCGAATAATAATAAGCGGCATTATTGACGCCGCTGACCGGCACAGCCTCAAAACGCGCGATTTTTCCCATCGCCTTTCTTCGCTCGCGCACCTCTTTTTCTTCAACCTTAAAAAGACCGGCGAGATATTTATCCGCGAAACCCCATTCTTTCGCTTTCTTCAGCTTATCGGGGGGCAGATCCCTCCATTTGATCCTCAGCAGCTCCTCCTCATAGTCAACGAGTTCCTTCATTTCCTTAATAAACCAACGCCCGATATAAGTCATCTGATGAAGTTCATCCACGCTTATCCCCTTGCGCAGGGCTTCATACATCAGGAACACGCGTTCGCTGGAAGGAAAAATAAGCTTTTGCTTTAAATCTTCCAAAGAAAGTTCTTTAAAATTTTTCGCTCCGCCCAGGCCATAACGCTTGATCTCCAAGGAACGGATCGCTTTTTGAAAAGCTTCTTTGAATGTCTTTCCGATACTCATGACTTCTCCGACGGCCTTCATCTGTGTCCCCAGAATATCCTTGGCCTGAGGAAACTTCTCAAAGGCCCACCGGGCGAACTTAATGACCACATAGTCACCGCTGGGCTCATACTTTTCGAGCGTCCCTTCCTTCCAGTAGGGGATCTCATCCATGGTGATCCCGGCAGCGAGCTTCGTAGAAATACGCGCGATCGGGAATCCCGTGGCCTTTGAGGCCAAAGCGGAAGAACGCGAAGTCCGGGGATTGATCTCAATGACGACTAAACGGCCGTCCGCGGGATTGTGGGCAAACTGCACGTTTGTCCCCCCGACCACCCCGATGGCATCAACGATTTTGTAAGAGACATCCTGCAGTTTCTTCTGCAAGGCCTGCGGGACCGTGAGCATCGGCGCGGCACAGAAACTATCGCCGGTGTGAATGCCCATCGCGTCAATATTCTCAATGAAACAAACGGTAATTTTCTGATTCTTGTCATCGCGAACAACTTCCAGCTCCAATTCTTCCCACCCCAGGACCGACTCTTCCACCAAAACCTGATGGACCAAACTGGCCGCCAAACCCCGGACCACAATCGTCCGCAATTCTTCGACGTTGTACGCCATTCCTCCGCCGGTACCCCCCAGGGTATAGGCCGGGCGCAAGACAACCGGATAGCCTAATTTTTCGGCGATCTTTTCCGCCTCTTCAACGGAGTAACAAGGCTCGGACAGCGGCAGAGAAATGCCCAATTTTTTCATTGTCTCTTTAAAAGCGATACGATCCTCACCCCGCTCTATCGCATCGGGCTTGACGCCGATAACCTCAACCCCGTATTTCTTCAAAACCCCCGCCTTGAAAAGACTCGAGGAAAGGTTCAGCCCGGTCTGCCCTCCCAGGTTGGGCAATAAACCGTCGGGCCGTTCCTTATCGATAATCGCAGTCAGGCTTTCGACGGTTAAGGGCTCAATATAAGTCTTATCCGCCATGCCCGGGTCAGTCATGATGGTCGCCGGATTCGAGTTGACCAATACAACTTCGTAACCCTCTTCTTTTAAAGCTTTACAGGCCTGCGTCCCGGAATAGTCAAATTCACAGGCCTGCCCGATAATGATGGGGCCGGATCCGATAATAAGTATTTTACGAATGTCTTTGCGCTTGGGCATTGTCTTTCCTCATCGCTGATGTTTGTTCGATAAATTTTTCCTTTTTAAAAACGAAGGCATTCTACAATGAAAGTGCCGTCAAAACAACGTTAATTTTCCGAAACAAAAACCGCAATCCAGGGAATAAATCTTCCGATGGAATATCCATCAGCATTGCCGATTTACTCTCGGGATTGCGGTCAAAATAATTTTTTCTTTCTGAATATGACGGAATGCGATAAGAGTCACGATCTCGAAACTCAAGAGGAAACATCGATCCTTTCAGAAATCCTGTCTTTATGATTAAAAAAATTGAGCTGATCTAGCGGGCTATCCTTTCGCTTTCTTCAGGGCCTGCTCGATATCCGCGAGAATATCGTCAACATGCTCAATACCTATCGATAAGCGAATAAAATCCGGCGTAACCCCTGCCGCGGCTTGCTCCGGGGCGCTTAATTGTTGATGCGTCGTGCTCGCCGGATGAATGGCCAATGTCTTGGCGTCACCGATATTGGCAAGATGGGATATTAATTCAAGCGAATTAATGAATTTTTTCCCCGCCTCCACGCCCCCCTTGATACCAAAGCCGACAATAGCTCCGGCACCCTTGGGCAAATATTTCTTGGCCTTTGTTTTTTGAGGGCTCGAGTCCAAGCCGGGATAGTGAACCCAGCCGACCGAAGGGTGTTGCTCGAGATATTGTGCCACACGCAGGGCATTTTCCGAATGCCGTATCATTCTCAGGTGCAGCGTCTCAAATCCCTGAAGGAATAAAAAGGCGTTAAAAGGAGACAAGGCCGGGCCTAAATCCCGAAGCAGGGCCACTCTCGCTTTGACAATGTAGGCGATATTTCCAAAGGACTTGAATGCCTTGACAAATTCCAGATGGTGATAACTCGGATCCGGATCAGCGATAAAGGGAAATTTTCCGTTCGTCCAATCAAACTTTCCGGAATCCACGATCAGCCCTCCCAGTGACGTGCCGTGGCCTCCGATAAATTTGGTCGCGGAATATACCACAATGTCCACACCGAAATCAATAGGCCGAAGCAGATAAGGGGAAACCGTGTTATCCAAGACCAAGGGGATCCCCTGGTCATGGGCGATCTTCGCCAAGGCTTCCAGGTCAGCTACGTCGAGCTTAGGATTTCCGATGGACTCGGCATAGATCGCCTTTGTCTTTGAGGAAATAGCCTTTTTAAAACCATCCAGGTCCCCCGAAGGAACGAATTTGACATTTATGCCTAACCGTTTGAACGTATAACGAAAAAGCGTATAGGTCCCCCCGTAGAGACTGTCCGCGGAAACGATCTCGTCTCCCGACTGAGCCAAATTAAGCAAAGACAAACTAATCGCCGACTGCCCGCTCGCCGTCGCCAGGGCGCCCACGCCTCCCTCAAGCAAGGCGATTCTTTTTTCCAGAACATCGGTGGTGGGATTCATCAGGCGGGAATAAATATTCCCAAATTCCTTTAGCGCGAAAAGATTAGCCGCGTGCTCAGTGTCCTTAAAAACATAAGACGTTGTTTGATAAATCGGCACGGCCCGCGAACCCGTTGCACAGTCGGCCTCTTGTCCTCCGTGAACCGCCAGGGTCTCCGTCTTTAATCTCTTATCAACTTTCGTCATCATGGACCTCCCTAATTTTCTATTCGCTGGACGATCTATCTTTCCCTCTCCTCCCCCAGCAAGGCTTCTCTATTATCTTACACCCAACATGATAGCCTTGATGGACATGGGTAGATTATATCAAACATTTCGCAAAAAATAAATTTAACTTCATCTCTCCTTTAACTCCGGTCTTTCGCCAGAAAAATATACCACATGCAGGCACGCGGAGCCAAGGATAAGTCATCGGCCAGCCGGGATAGGGCGCGCGCCGGGACAATAAAATAATTTAGAAAACGGCCAAGATTTAAGTTTGCAATCGGTTTTGAATTGATATAATAAACGTACAAAAACATACGGGGCGTTTCCTCCCGGGCATAATCAACAGCACACCAAAACAAGGAGGCAAAAAATGGGCTTCATGATCGCGGTCATCGGGATTCCGTTACTTCTGGTTATTGTTTTCTATAACTCACTAATCGGCAAGAAGAATCAGGTCAATAACGCCTTTGCCAGTATCGACACCCTTCTCAAAAAAAGGTATGACCTCATCCCCAACCTCATCGCATCCGTGCAGAATTATATGCAGCATGAGCGCGGCGTTCTCAATGATATCACGGCCCTGCGGACAAAAGCCGTCTCCGGCCAGCTATCCGATGATGATAAAGTCAACCTCAACAATCAGATTTCCAAAAAACTCGCCGGGCTGTTTGTCGCGGTTGAAAATTATCCCGATCTCAAAGCAAACCAGAATTTCCTGCAGCTGCAAGCCGCTTTGAACGAAGTCGAAGAACAAATTTCGGCGGCCAGGCGGGCCTATAACGCCTCGGTAACCGATTACAACAACGCCATCGAGATGTTCCCGACCAATATCCTGGCCTCGGCGATGAACTACGCGCCGAAAAACCTTTTTGAGATCGAAGACAATGAAAGAAAAAACGTTGACGTAAAGGAACTCTTTAGAAAATAATTTGGACCTTTGAGGGGAAGATGCGCAACCTTGAGGAATTTCGAGAATTTTATCATCAATCGTTGATGCCGGATCTGGTAGAGCTGGAAGAACAAAGACAAGAAGCCGTCCAGAAACTTCTGACGACATTGATCCCGGCCCTCGCCTTGACCGTCATCCTGGCTTTTCTCCTGCGAAGCTGGGGGGATGTTCCCCTATACATTCTCTTCCTGAGCATTCCTTTGACGATCTTTATCTTTCACTCTTATACCAAGAATTATATCAATGATTTTAAAGAACGGGTCATCCGAAAGATCGTGGCCTTTATCGACACTCATCTGAAATACACAAAACAGGACTATATCCCTAAAATGGATTTTCAGAGAAGCAAAATTTTTCTGCAATCACCCGACTGTTACCTGGGCGACGACCGGGTCTCCGGATTCGTCGGGACGACAAAAATTGATTTCTCGGAGATCCGGGCCCAATATCGGACAAGGGACAGCAAAGGCCGGACTCATTATCATACCTTTTTTCACGGACTATTTTTCGCCGCGGATTTCAACAAAAATTTTGCCGGCAGAACAATCGTTCTGCCGGATACAGCCGAGCAATTGTTCGGCGGCTTAGGGCAACTCTTGCAAAGCTGGAATATGTCGCGCCCCCAGCTGATCCGGCTAGAAGACCCGGAATTCGAAAAACTTTTCGCCGTCTACGGCGATGACCAAGTTGAAGCGCGCTACATCCTTTCCACCAGCCTGATGAAAAGGATCGTTGATTTCAAAAAAGCAGCCAACCGGACACTTTATCTGTCTTTTGTAGACTCGTATGTTTATGTTGCCATCGCGTACGGACGCAATCTTTTGGAGCCGAGCATTTTCAAAACATTGCTGGCCTTTGGGCCGATTCAGCAATATTTCGAAGATCTCCAGGTGGCAATCGGCATTGTCGAAGACTTGAACCTGAATACCCGCATATGGAGTAAATAACCCCCTCGGCCCAACATTTATCTTTTGAGGATAGTGACCAGACATGAATAAAACACAGACGGCGGACTCGGGTTTGATCCTTAGCGCGGGAAAATTACTCGCGTTATTTTTATCGGGGATATTTCTTGTCGCCCTTTTCTTTCAGCCGGTGGAAACTGAAGACATCTGGTGGCATTTAAAGGCCGGGCAATTCATATCCCAAAATCATCAGGTCCCCCATCAAGATCCCTTCCCTTTTGACGCCGAAAATACCAAGTGGGTATTAACCCAATGGCTGGGGAGCCTTTTCTATTTTCTCGTCTATCAAATCGGCGGATTGGCCAGCCTGCAGATAACCCGGGCGGCCCTCTTCCTTTCCATCATGGCCATCTTCTTCTTTTATTCATTACGCAAGATCCCTTTTTCGCTTCTGCTCATCCTGGTCTTCTTGACCGCCATCGGCCTGCAAACAAGGTGCATCCTTCGGCCATTTGTCTTCAATTTATTTTTCATTCAGGCCTTCCTCATTCTCCTATCCGCTTATCAGCGGGATAAACAACGAAAACATCTCTTCTGGATACCCCTCCTGGGTGTCTTATGGGTCAACATCCACTTGGGGAGTTTCTTCTATGGAGTTTTGTTAATCGGGATATTTATCATTTCCGAGGCAGTAAAATATTTCAACGAAAGAAAACCGGGCCCCGGACTAAACGGGGAGAAAAAGACAACAGCCCGGGGAATCAAAGAATTATCCGCTGTTTTACTTCTCTATCTTTTGACTTTCTTTTTGACACCTTACGGCATCGATGGAGCATTGCATCCTTTTCGCAGCCTCTTTATCAGAAATTACCTTCATTTTAAAGATTTAAGCCTGACCATCGGAGAATTGTTGCCGCCTTATCATATCCTCTCCCCGATTTATTTCTGGTTTTTCTTGCTGACGGGTTTCGCGCTTTTGGCCCTCGCCTTCAACAAGGGCAAAAATTTTACGCATCTTCTTCTTTTTATCTTTTCATTGTTTCTATTCCTGTACGGACGAAGAGCCGTGACCTTTTTTATTTTGGTCTGCGGCTATGTCATCGTCGAAACATCTGATCATCTCGGATTCAAGAAGAAATGGGAATCTTCTGCGCTGGCACGGAACCTGAATGCCTTCCTGTTGACCGGTTTCATATTAATTCTCAGCGCCCTGATCATGCATATGGTGAATTTACGCGCCTACTACCAAGGCAGGGTGTTCAATTACTTTTCTGTCCGCGAGATCGACTTCAGCCCGGTTGAAGTTGTCAAAGCATTGAAAAGAAACAATATAACCGGACGGATATTTAATGATGATCGCTACGGAGGATATCTTTTGTGGAACGGATATCCTGAACTAAGACCGTTCGTTGACAGCCGGCAGATCAACTATCAGCCTTTTGAAGTTTATCATGCCGCGTTAAATGACCCGCAAACAAATTGGCCGGCCATCGAGCACATCTATCAGTTTAAGATTGTTCTTTTGGACTCCTCAAAAAGGTCGAATTTCAAGATTTTGAGATATTTTGCCTCTCATCCCGATTGGTTGCTGGCTTCGGTGGACGGAGGCTGTGTCCTGTTCCTGAAAAGGGGCGCCTTTCCTTTGCCGGAGGAGATAATTCAATTCGAAGAATATTTGAGGTTACAGGAGCCGAACACAGAAAAAAACAACCAAGCCTTGCCGCAAACCCCTTTGCCGAAAAAAGGACTTTGGGGGCATATCCGACAATTCCTCGGCCCTTCTTATTATTACGTTAGCTATCTCAATACGGCCATCACGCTATTTGACTTGGGATATCCGGGCGCCGCGCTGGACCATGTTGCAAAATCCCTCCGAATTAGCGACGATGATTATTCCCGATACATATTGCAGATCATGAGATCAAATCTCTGAGGATATTCTTTCCCGTAATCGAGTGCGCCCGGCCGGGCGCACAAATAATACGGGCGATTCTTCGAAGAAGAATCGCCCGTCTATATCTTTCCTGCCCCGCGATCAGCGCTTAGGCCTTCCCGGCAGAGCCCAGGACATGTTCATTTTTATGTTTATACATCGCGACTAACGCGTCACGCGCCGGCCCGAGATATTTTCTTGGGTCAAAATCAGCGGGTTTATCCTTGAAATGCTTACGAATGGCTGCGGTCATCCATAAACGCCCGTCCGAATCAATGTTAATTTTGCAAACGGCAGACTTGGCGGCTTTTCGCAGCTGTTCTTCCGGGATGCCGACAGTATCCTTAAGGGCTCCCCCGTTCTCATTGATCATTTTGACCGCCTCCATCGGGACAGATGAAGCTCCGTGCAAAACAATCGAAAATCCGGGAATTTTCTGTTCGATTTCTTCTAAAATATCAAATCTTAACTCCGGTGGAATGTAAACGCCATCCGCCGTCTTGGTGCATTGTTCAGGCTTAAATTTATTCGCCCCATGTGACGTCCCGATAGAAATAGCCAGAGAATCAACACCGGTCCGCCGGACAAATTCAATCACATCTTTGGGCTGAGTATAAGTCGAATGCTCCGCCGAAACATCATCCTCTATCCCGGCCAAGACCCCCAACTCCCCCTCGACCGTCACATCATATTTATGCGCGTAATCGACAACTTGTTTGGTCAGCTCGATATTTTTATCGAAAGAATGATGAGACGCGTCAATCATCACCGAGGAAAAACCTGACTCGATGCAGGACTGGCAGAGCTCAAAGGTGTCCCCGTGGTCCAGATGGAGCGCGATGGGGATCTCTTTCAATTTTTTCTGCCGGGCATGCGCCTTCATCATTTCCACCGCCCCCTGCCCCATATACTGCAGGAGTGTTTGGTCCGCGTATTTTCTCGCACCGCTCGAAACCTGCAAGATAACCGGCGACTGTGTCTCCACGCACGCGATGATGATGGCCTGGATCTGTTCCATATTATTGAAATTATAGGCAGGGACGGCGTATTGGCCGGCCATGGCCTTCTTAAACATCTCCCGAGTATTCACAAGCCCTAATTTCTTGTATTCGATCATTGACCACTCCTTCTTTTTAAATTCTGTGAACGGTTTCTAAGGCAACATCAAATCTGTGCAATCGATTCATGATATCCGCATGAACTATTTTGTTTATTATATTTATTAAGAAAATAAAGTCCAGCATAAACTTTTGGATCTACCAGATATCCCTTTCGCCGCATTCTCGACAGCCACTTCTCGGCCGAGGCCAAGGGAACGGCATGGACAACGATTGCTTCGGTCTCATCGCCGCCTCCGGGGGATATTTTTCTCAAGCCCAGGGCCCTCACCATAATGATGGTATCAGAGGTTAACCCGCTGGAGGTGGGCCCCTCAATGATTTTCTGGATCCTCTTGGCCCGGTAACCGGTCTCCTCCAACAACTCCCTTCTGGCGGCATCCAGGGCCGATTCTTTCTTGCGATGCGGGCCGTCGGCAATTAATCCGGCGGGAAATTCAATGACCTTTCTACCCAGAGGAATCCGATATTGTTCAGTAAAAATCACCTCGTTTTCGTCCGTAACGGCCAGGACAATAACAACCCCGCGGCAATTCGTCCTGCGGACATATTCCCATCCCTGTTTCTTAAAGAAGCTGATGAATTGACCCTTTTTTATTAAAATATCCTTCTCCATTTCTTCGGCGGTGACTTTTCCGGCTGGGAAAAATAAACGCTCACTGAGCTAAAAAAATTTTAAATTCCGGCCATGCGGGGATGGGGTTCAACGAAGGCGGATATCCGCTGAGCTGGTGTTTTCTATCTTTAAGTTCCGGCTGGGGAAAATAACCCGGATCTCATCAAAGACGATAAAGCTTTCAGCCTTTCCCAAGGAGAATCCCGAGGGCCTCACCACCAAAAAGATTTTATCCTTAATCTCCTCGAATCTTAATATCTCCACATCCCGCACAACGGTTAATGTGCTTTCACCACTCGCCAAATAGATGTCATAACTAACTTTCTTATCAAAATAACTGGAGGCCTCCTCGGCCACGGCGGAAACGGCAAAAAGAACCATACAAAAAGCGGCACACCATAATCGGATTGTTTTCCTTTTGAAAATTTTTTCCGTCATCATTCGCCTTGGCTGATTACCTTTAAGGATGATCTCATTCAAACGTTGAATCCGGCTTCTTCAAATTAAGCTGGATAGAGTCAACATCCAAGGAGCATTCGATGTGCTCTAATTGCTTTGTCACCACCGGAGAGATATCAATGTTGATTTCCGTCCAAGTTCCTTCCCGTAATTTGCCGTTATAAAAATATTCGGCGCTGACCAATGTCTTTCTCCACTCCTCATAGGACTGAGCAGAATCCGGGTCCCATTTCTTCCCCCAGCACAACTTCAGCTTGATGCCCTGATAACTCGCAAAATTCGGGTTTCCCACATGAAAGGCTATCCGGTATCCATCCTGGATAGGCCGCACGTTGTTAACGGAAACGAGAAAAGCCCCCGAGTTCGTCTCCACCTTGCGATAACCTTTCGAGGTGAGATTCAAAACAACAACTTCATCATCCAACTCCCGGACCTTTTGGTTAATGCTTGTTTGCAGATCATACGAATAGGCCTCTAAACTCCTCTGGATACCCAGTTTATAGTCGCTGAAAGAATTCTGGATACTGGTCGAAAAATCTATTAAACTGGAGTTCATATTTTTCACATAGTCCTCCAGATCCCGTATCCGGCTCTCCAATTCGTCTGTTTGCTGCTTAAAATCCTCCTCCCAGCCCGCATCCACAGGCCTGGGGCTGAATAAAACCATTATGAAAAACAACCCGATCACGATTCTCAACCTATGCATAATGACCTGCTCCTTTGTTTAAGGGACAATCTGCGCCACCGTTAGAAATTATTTTATTCCCAAACGCTCCTTCAAACAAGACAAAACAATAAAATAAATCACCTCGCTTATTCTATTTCTGCGGCGAGCGCTCTTCCTTGGAAAATTCCTCTTCCCGCGCCTTTTGGGGTGATCGGGGATAAATATTCTTGACAAAATATAATTCTCCAGTATACTCTAACTTCCAAGAGTAAAAACCATTCGTTTCCTGGAGACCAAAAATGCCAACGATATGTGAAATTTGCGGAAAAGGCTCCATACCGGGGATCAAATACAAAAGACGCGGTATGGTCAAGCGAAAAGGCGGCGCGGGTTCGAAGATCGTAGGAAAAACTCTTCGTCGTTTCTTTCCTAACCTACAAAAAATAAAAATCAACATTAACGGTTCAATCAAAAGAAGGACCGTTTGCACCAGCTGTATCAAAGCCGGAAAAATCACCAAAGCCTGATTTCCTGCCGGCCTTACCCCTCAGAGAGTTTCATATCTTTCAATTTCAATTGAACAGTCGGTGCTTTATTCCAGTCATCTATCGCCAATTGATAAGCCAAATCAACTCGTTGGCCCAGGTTGACAAATTCACGATATTTTCCCATCTTGAACCCAACGACTGAGATCGTCCGCGAACCGTCCGAGACCCAAAACTTGAGAGTATCTTTTCCCAACACCGACGGCTGGCTCTTAACAATCAAATTGCGGGTGTAAAAATACGGAGGAGGATTTCCCTCCCCATAAGGCTCCATGGTATCAATGATCTCAACAAGATCCAGGTCTAAAAGAGATAGCGGCACTTCGCAATCCAGCTCCAAACTGGGTTTCAAATAATCACCATCAACCTTATCGCTCGCATATTGATTGATCATGTCCCGAAAAGAATCGATCTTGTCTTCTTGAATGGTTAATCCGGCCGCACCCTGATGCCCGCCGTAACTTTCGAGTGTCTCCGCGCAATAAGTTAACGCCTCATAGAGATGGAATCCCGGGATGGACCGAGCCGAAGCCGTTCCCACCCCGTCATTCACCGAAACGACGACTGTGGGACGATAATACGTCTCCGCTATCCGGGAAGCAACGATACCTAAGACCCCGATATGCCAGCCCTTCTTGTTAATAACAATAACCTTGTGTTCCTTAAAATTAATTTCCCTTTCAACAACACTCATAGCTTCCTGCACGATTTCTTCTTGAATTTTCTGCCGATCCGTGTTCAGTTTCTCCAGAAAATTGGCCAAGGCATAAGCCTGTTCGCCGTCTTTACTTAAAAGCAGATCCAACGACTTCTGAGCCGAATCCATACGGCCGGTTGCATTGATGCGCGGACCGATGATGAAACCCACGTAGCGCGGCAGGATTTTCTTGCTTTTGATCTTGGCGACATCCAGCAGGGCCAGTAACCCTTTATTTTTTGTTTGATTGATCCTCGGCAACCCGTTCTGCACAAAGATACGGTTCTCTCCTCTTAAAGGGACCACATCGGCAATGGTTCCGATCGCCACCAAATCTAATTCATCTTCCATTATCTCGCCGAACAAAGCCTGAGTCAGCTTAGCGACCAAGCCAACCGCGGCTAAATGTTTAAAAGGATAGCCACAATCCGCGCGTTTGGGGTTAACAATGGCCACGGCCTTCGGCAGAGGACCCTCGGAGGGAAGATGATGATCAACGATAATCACATCAATCCCTAAATTATTTAAGGATTCGACTTCACTGTTCGCCCCGATGCCGCAATCCACGGCAATCAGTAAACTGACATTAATTTCTTTAGCCAGGGAGCCGACCTCATGATTCAGGCCATATCCGTC
>Ga0265297_10005574_pt1 | contig 19032 bp, 8 predicted proteins | sample Munlanlwell13791_FD_192502 | JGI IMG/M metagenome (GOLD analysis project Ga0265297, IMG submission 192502) | Leachate microbial communities from a municipal landfill in Southern Ontario, Canada - Leachate well 137-91 | ecosystem: Engineered > Solid waste > Landfill > Unclassified | place...
TGCATCGCAAACGCATTTAGTTAATTCTTTCGTGTTTTTTTCTTCCTGGGCAAATGCTAAATGGCAAAAAATTAACATAATCAGGGATAAGGCCGTTAAAAACTCGGAATTTTTTTTCATATTATTTTCTCTTTTTATTATTGTGTTTTAATTGCGGGCTCTTCCAAAACTCCCGGATCACATAATAGCTTTTGCGCGGAGTGCGTATATCCAGGCCGCCATCCGGGTTTTTGGACATAGCGACAATACCAAACCACTCTTCATTCATATTCTTGTTGCCTTCGGCCTTGATGTCAAAATAATAACTGCCGTTAGACCAGTTAGAGGAAGTATCGCACGTGTTCCATGAATCCGGGTTATTTTCATCGTGTTTCCACCATTCATCGGTCCATTCAAATATTGTCCCGCCCAGGCAATTGCCTACCCCGTCATTTTTGCCGGCGAGGTTTTCATAAATCTGGCGCCACTGGGACTCTAAGAAAAACGCCTGCATATCCTGGTCCTCTTTCTTTAAATACGCGTCATAACAATCAGCGCCAAATTCCGATAAAAGGATGGGCTTATCAAAGGTCGCCTTTAACGACCTGAAAAGATTGCCGAAGGTCTTGCCGCGGTAAATTATACAAGCTACCAAGTCCACATCCGGCGCCGCTTTATTCGCGTACTCAAGGCCTGTTAATTCCCCGTTACCCAGCGCGACCGGGTGGTTCGGGTCAATTTTATGTATATCTTTGGCGATATCATTAACAAAAGAATAATAGGTATTGGCGCGCATCGCTTTTTGTTTCTGAGGGTCAGGCTCTTTATCAATTTCTTCGCTTGACCAGGGATTAACCGTGCCGATGCAGGAATAGTTATTTTCATTGCCCAGCACCCAAAGCAATATGCCGGGTTCATCCTTAAGAGCGGTAACCATATCCAGGACTTCCTTCTTTATTCTCTCCCGGAATTTATTATCCCCGTAAAATGGGCATGGGTATTCCCAAAAACCAAGCCAGCTGCCTATAATAGTGCGGACTCCAAATCGCTCGTATAAATCGCGGATAACTGTTTTTACCTCTTCAATATCCTCATGCGATTGATAAAGCCTGATGGTATTAATACCCATCTCTTTCATTAACTTACCGTCAACAAGCCAGGGCTTATCCGGGTCAGACCACCAATCGTATTCATGGTTCTTGCCGATAGGGATGGGGTTGTAGCATACGCCTTTTACAACATAGGGTTTACGGTCCACGATGAGGCGGTATTGGCTGTTCTTAAGTTTCTGGATATAAACCTTTGGTTTAGGCGAGCAACCCACACAGGCAATTAACAGCAAGCATATAGCAGGGACGGTTCTCAAGACGAGCGTAAAGCGTCCCCTGAAGGGGGACACTTTAGCCTGCCTGTCCGGCAGGCAGGCTTTGAGTTGAGAACCGTCCCTGAGTAGAGTTTTATTCAAACTTAATTTCATCCAAATAGAATGTAGCGCCTTCAGGATTATTATCAACGTTTGCCGACCAGCAGAAACCGCCGATAATATAAGACATATCCTTGCCTTTTAAGTCAATGGTGTATTGTTTCCACTCTTTGTCCAGGATTACCGGGCCGATAACCGCGCTGTCCGAATCGGAAAACTCGCCCATGATCCCGCCAACCTTAAACTCTTCTATGCGCTCACCGCCTTTTGCTCCGCGCGCCCAAAAAGTAAGTTTGGTTGCTTTGGACAAATCAAAACCGCCATCAACAGTGCCCCAGTTATTCGCCGGGTTCTGCCAGAATATGCCTGCCCAACCCGCACCTTGCGCCTTCAAAGCGTTATAAACTAACTTAATGCAGGTATCCCCTAAATAGGGATCCTCTTTTGAAGAGCCGTCATACTTTATGTCGCCATAATCGCCCATCCAGCCCGAAGGGATATAGTGGTTTCTGGCTGAAGAACGGTCAGAGTAAACATAAAGAGGCAGGGCCTCCTGTTTTTTGCCTTCCGGTTTCAATGCGGAATCCGACTCAAATTTAATATCGTCAATGTAGAATGTCGCTCCATCGGGATTTAAATCTGCCGTCGTGGTCCAGCCGAAACCGCCGTTAATGTAGGAAAGGTCCTTGTCGCTAAGATTAACGGTGTACTCCTTCCAGGTGTCGGTCAATTCAATGGGGCCCATCTCTACAACCGATGAATCCGGATATGTCCCCTTTATGCCACCGACCATAACCTTCTGGAGCACTTCCCCGCCTTTTGCGCCGCGGGCCCAAAAGGTAAGTTTGTTCATGCCGCTTAAGTCAAAACCGCCTTTTTTGTTCCCCCAGTTATTCGCCGGGTTCTGCCAATAAACGCCTGCCCAGCCATTATTCTGGGTTCTTTTACCGCTGTAAACAAACTGGATGCTGGTTGTACCGCTATGGGGATTATCGGCTGACTGATCATTCATCTTTATATCGCCATAATCGCCCATCCAGCCCGAAGGAATATAGTGGTTAACCCGGGAATTTTTATCTGCGTAAACCACAAATTCCTTCTTTACGTCTGCCGCGTTCTCTTCGGCAAGGCTAAAAGCCGGAATGGCTAAAGCCAACACCGCTAACATCATAACTAATTTCTTCATACGCACCCCCTTTTAAGTTTTAAGTTGCACACTGTAATCTTCAAGATGAATTACAGAAATGTCTCCTTTCTCCTCCTGACAAATTACCTCCACAATCTTAGGTATGTATAATACGCCTTCCTCAAATGCCTTAAAAACGGGCTCTCTTTACCGTCGCCTTGAGCCGCCAGACCCAGCCATTCCTCGTGCATAAATCCGTCGGGAAACGGGCCGGCCCACAAACCTTTTGTGTCGTGGATAGAAGGCTCATACGCCTTCCACCATTCATCAAGCCATTCAAAAACTACTCCGCCTATGGCATTTCCCGCGCCTGATTGAAAAGCCATATTATCTTCAATGTTTTCCCAGGATGCCTTATGATACGCCGCCTGGGCATCCTCGCCTTCTTCGGAAGTTTTTCCTTCGGCATAAGCGGGGCAGCCGAATTCAGTAATAAAGGCGGGCCTGTCCGCTTCTTCTTTTACGCTTCTCCAGAGGCGGCCGAAACCGTAATCTCCCCTGTAGGCGTTAGTCCCGAAAATATCAATATCCGGGGCGTCTTTGCCGAATTTATCCAGGAATAAAATATCCCCGCTGCAGATAGCCACAGGGTGGTCAGGGTCAATGGATTTAATTATCTTAGCCACCTCATTGGCGAATTTAAAAAAAGCGTCCGGTTCAGTATTGGCGTTACAGGCGTAACCATAAACATTCTCATTGCCTAAAAGCCAGAATAATATAAACGGTTCGTCTTTATATTCGCCAACCATGCCTTTAACTGATTCAATCATCTTCTTCTTTTGCTCTTCATTATTATAATCAGTCCCGGGGTTCCATAGCGCGCCTGAACCAAGGGCATACTTGCCGAGGAAATCCCCCATTATTACGCGTATGCCGTAATTATTATACAAATCCCGCAAGACCTCTTTATTGACCTTGCCCGGATGGTGATATAGCCGTATTGTGTTTACTCCCATGCTCTGCATAAGTTTAAAATCGCCTGTGGGAGTTTTTTTCGGGTCCACATCCAAATAAGAATCATAGGGGCCGTCGGCCTTGCCGTTATGGTTAAAATCATCCTCCATCCAGCTGGTCTGCGTCCCTTCATCGGGAGACTGCCCTACTTTAGTCGGAGAATAGGTGATGCCTTTAATTACATACGGCGAGCCTTCAACCATAAGCTGCCAGTCTCCGTTATCGTATTGCGCCGTATAGACCTTGCCCTTGCCGGATGTTTTCTTGACCTTGGGTAAATCCGGCTTAGGCTTAACTATCAGTTTATCCAACAGCCCGGCCTTAACAAATCTTCCGGGGTTTACAACCGCTATATCGTTACTGATATCGTTATCGTAGCCGTTTATTATCCTAATATCCGCGTCCTCTAACTTATACCCGAACTGGGGATTATTGCGCAGGATAAAATTTATCTTGGCAACCGCCGCAGGGCCTACATACCAGGGCGTATGCCAATAGGTCCAGCCATAACTAGCCGGATAGTGCACCACTATGGCGTAATAACATTTAAGCGCATGCTTTATGAGGCCTGACTTCTCAAGCATAAGCGCGGTATAAAATAATTTCACTCCCTGAGGTTCGTTTGCTGTGGCCCATTTTAAGAATGCCGCTTCCAGGTCCGGAGAATGCGAGAAATCCCAAAGGTCCCCTTCCAGCCGTTTTTCTTTCATCGCCTTCTTAAACTCCGGGTCCCACCTTACTGAGCCGGTGTTGGGATAAATCCCTTCTCCTACGGCGGCAATCAGGCCCTCCTGGTTTTTAACAATATACCTGTAATCCTTAGTCCCGATATCCTTAAACTCGCCGTATTTTTCGTAATTCACAACGTCTTCTGTGCCCGGGTCATAAAGGGTTATTTTTGTGTGCAGCTGGCTGACCTTCTTTTTTTGTTCAACCTCAATAGAACCGGTTTCAATCTTCTTAATGCTCTGCTCCGCGGCCAGTTTTATGGACCAAAACCATCCCCGGGGGTCCCAGGCCTGCGCGTAAGGGTATTTATTAATAATTAATTTGAAAATCTTCTTAGCCTCCTCAATCTTTTCCTGGCGCATATAAGATTCTGCCTGGATAAAATAAGCGGTGGCTACGTCATTTAACGCTCCCACATCTTCAATTTCATTTTTTGCCTTAGGCAGCGCCTTTAAGAGCGCCCCTTCTTTTTCAGCCTCGCCTTTATACAAATCAATGAGTTCCTGGGTATATTTAAAAGTCGCCTCCACGTCTTTTTTCCCGTGGGCTGCCCAGGATTTATTAATCAATTCGCCCGAAGAAGGCTTGGCTCCGGCAGTAGGGCTTTGTGCGAAAGAAAACGCCGCCCCTAAAAATATGAAAGCGCAAATATAGGATAAAAATTTATTCATCATCCGACAACCGCTCCCTGCGTAACTCCCTTGACAATATATTTCTGCATTAAAAGATATAACAATATTATAGGTAATACGGCTATGGTAAGCCCGGCCATTAAAAGCGGGTAGCGCGTGACAAATTCTCCCTGAAAGGTCATAAGGGCAACCTGCAGCGGCATAAGCGGCCGGGAATCAAATATAAGCAAAGCAAGGATAAATTCATTCCAGACATTAAGGGCGTTTAAGACGACAACTACCGCTAATACCGGTTTGGCCAAAGGCAGGGCGACATGATACCAAATGCCGAATTTTGAACAGCCGTCTATCCGCGCGGCGTCTTCCAGTTCCTTGGGCATCTTATCAAAAAAAGTTTTTAGCAGGAATATACTGGTGGATAACCCGACATTAATCATGCACAAAATGTATCCGATAGGGGTGTTTCTTAAATGCAGCTTATTTAAAAGGACATAGAGGGCGACGAAGCTCCCCTGGATAGGAATCATCATCGCGGCTATAAACATAAAGAAGATTATATTCTTGCCGGGGAATTTAAGGCGGGAAAAAGCGTAAGCGGCCATAGAAGCGATAATTATTATGCCTATAACCACAACTACGGTATAAAACAGGCTATTCAGGAAATACCTGCCGAACCCGCCTTCTATCCAGGCCTGGTAATAATTTTCAAAATGGAGCGCCTTGGGGATTATGGACATATCCTTAAAAATTGTTTCCTGGGTCTTCAGGCTTGACGAAATCATCCAGAGCAAAGGAAAAAGGCAGGTCACTGCCACAGTCAACATAAACAAGTGGATGATTAAATTTGTAGTTGTTTTTTTAGCTTTATAATAGAGAACTGAACGCATTTTCTAAGCCTTTGCTTTCTTGTTGACCAGGTATTGGACAAAAGAGATAAAGCATAAAATCACGCCAAAAGTTATACCCTGAGCGCAGGCGTAACCGAAACGGCTAGACCCGCGCATGGAAGCCAATATTCTTAATACCGGGACCTCCGTGTGATACCCCGGCCCGCCGCCGGTCATGGTATAAATCAGGACAAAAACCTGCATCGTCCCTAAAATCGTGAGTATCGCGACCAGCACGACAACGGGTATCATAAGGGGGATAGTAACATTCTTAAAAGAATTCCAGGCGTTTGCCCCGTCCACGCGCGCGGCCTCATAAAGCTCACGCGGGATTGTCTGCAGGCCCGCCAGAAACAACAAAAAACCCCAGCCAAAACCCTTCCAGCAATGCACAACCGCGACAGTAGTTAACGCCGTATTCGGGTCAGATAGCCAATTCCTGGACAAATTCGCTAACCCGAACTGATTTAACCAGAAATTCAGGATTCCGTAGTTACCGTTTAAAATCCACTGCCAGACCAAGCCTACGACTACTTCTGATAAGACCGGAGGAATAAAGAATATCACGCGGTAAAAATTCTTCATCCTGATTTCGCGGTCGCAGGCCCAGGCCAGTAAAAAGGCAATTGCGTTCTGAAAAGTAAGCGCGATGAGTGTGATGTAGCCTGATTGCCAGACAGACTGCCACCAGATTTTATCGGCAATAATCTCCTTAAAATTGTTTAAACCCACAAAGATCTTGGTGGGCAATATGCCGTCCCAGTCAAAAAACGAGAGTTGAAAGACCGAGATAAAAGGAATTATATAAAATACCGCAAAGATCAATACAGCGGGAAAAACAAAAAGGTAATTTTCTAAGACAGCCCTAATCTTCATCTTTTTTTGGCTAATTCGCGTTCTTTAATCTTCTGCACCTCGGCCGCTACCTGTTCGGGTGTCTTCTCGCCGATGATTATAGACTGGATTCCCTTATCTAAAGCCTCAATTACCGGGGAGAACTCCGAAACTCCCCAGACATTCGGATGCGTGGCAGAATCCATCGCCTTGGCAAAACTTGCCATAACATCAGGAATCCAACTCAAGCTATCCTTATTCGCCGGCAGATTATTCGTAGCCTCGGCAAGGTACGCCTGCTGGCCGCGCTCAGTGAGCCAACGCAGGAACTTAACCGCCTCTTCCTTATTTTTTGAACGGGCGTTAATCATAAACGATGACCCTGCCCCGCCCCAGATAGCCATAGGGAATTTGTCCGCCGCCTTTGGCGGGAGAAACGCCCCGTAATCCAGCTTCGGGTTCATCCCTTTATAAACATTAACGCACCAGGAACCGTTAAAAGCAAAAACCGCTTTTTCATTAGCGAACAATTGTTCGGCGGTTTTATTAACCATAGTAACCACGCCGCTGGCCAATAATCCCGAATCCTGCATATCTTTAAATAAAGATAAAACCTTAATCCAGTCAGGATCAGTATAAGGAACCCGCCCTTTTATGGTCGCCAGGACCTTATCTTTGCCCATAATATTAAACGCGTAATTATTGGCAAGACAGTCAATCATCCAGATCTCGCCCCATCCGGAAACAAGCCCCTGCAGATTAGCCGCCTTAATCTTTTTGCCGATTTCTAAAAATTCCGCGAAAGTCTGCGGAGGGCGGTTAGGGTTAAGCCCTAATTCCCTGAATAAAGCCTTGTTATAAACCATTTGGATGGTCATTATATCAATCGGCGCCCCGTAAATACCCGGTTTTATGCCATAAGTATTCCCTTCGTTAAATTCATTTACGGCTAACGCCTTGGCGAAGAAACTATTCTTCCACTCGGCGTTATTTTCCAGCATATAAGGAGTAAGATCCAGGACATAACCTGCCTTAATGAATGAGGAAAAGTCCCTTTTCTCTCCCAGTATCCCGAAGATATCCGGTAAATTTGCCCCCTGAGCCGCGGCGCGCACTTTCTGCGAATAAGCGTCGCTTGGAGCGTAAAGATCAAAATTTACTTTTATTCCGAACTGGGCTTCGTATCTTTTAGCCAATTCCCTGAAAGCCGGCTCGCGGTCAGTCATCCAATGCCATACTGTAATGGATTTTTCTGAAGTAGACTTAGAAACACAACCCGCGGCCAGGATTAAGAGCGCTAACCCCAGAATTACCGCTGATCTTCCTTTACCCATAGTTGTCATTTCAGCCTTTCTTCCTGCCTGCCGGCAGGCAGGCCTGCTCGTTCGGCAGGCTTATGGTAAATTTTGCCCCTTACCTAAATTAAGGGCAAGAATATAAAATTTAACATATTTTCTAAGCAAAAGCAAGGTTTTTTAAACTCTTTTTAAACTCTTAAAATACGGGACAAACCCATAAGATCTGCCCTCTCCAAATCCATCCCAATGCGGTACCCTGTAGGGCCATCCTGCCTTGACCAGGCTGCCAGGCCTCTGGTGTAAAACGGCTCTTCTGTATCCGGAGTATGCAGCCAGGCCTCAAGAGGCGTGTGCGCTTTCACTTCCTGCTTGAGCGCCAACCCTATCCCTTTTGCGCTGATATCGGTGGTTTCAGCCGATAGCTCTAAGCCGCTGTCTAAATTCAGAAGCGTTGCCGGAAGGCTTACGTTAAATCTTTGGAATATCCTGTGATCTTCCATATTCTCGCCTCCCGCGTTTTTAAGCAGCTCGCTCTCCCCGCCTTTTAAGATCTCCATTGGAGCGCTATCATAAACAAACTTGTAGATCTTGCCCCTGTCCGGGTCCATTAAATCCGTAAAATAAAGGCCATAGGTATTGCGGCCTTCAATCTGTTTATGCCAGGCCACCCAGACCTCAACCTTAAGAGAAACCCCTTCGGATAGGATGAGGTCAAGTTTTATGTATCTATCCGGGTCAAGTTTTATATTCAGGATAACCTGCATCCCCTTGAAATTAATATCCTTAATCAGGCAGGCAGCCTCGGAGAACGCCCCATCCAGCTTAATCTTCGCCTTTTTATTTACCTGCCACCTTTGTATTTTTCTGCGGTCCTGCATTTATACGCCTCTCCACCATTGTTTGACTAATTCGCCGGGAAAATTATTCTTAACGTATTCGCTTATCCTGGTTTTTACCGATTCTTCAATCCTGTTAAAAGATAGCCCGTAAATATTCTTTTCATAGACGGTATCAGACCAGGCTACGCGCGCCCCCGCGCTAAATTCAAAATCTCCAGATAGAGACAGCTTGAAATTTAAAAAGGCTTCAGGGAAAAGTTCCCTATTCAAAGAAACCTTCATCCCGCGGCCGCTTATGTCTTCCACCATGCAGGGGATATGGTTAATCCCATCCTCAAAAGTTAACCCTGCTTCTTTATTAATCTGCCACCGCGCTACCTGCCTACGCTCTTCCATTGCTCCTCACTATCCGGTTTACTTGACGCCTAACATACTGATATAAGGGGACTTAAAGGCATTATCTCTCATTTTATAAAATTGTCCACTAATTCTTTCAGGGGCTATCCCTGCCGCTCCAAAACAATCAGCCATTTTATCCAAACTAGGGAGATTCAACTCTAACGGTTCTATTTGGGAAGCTATTCTTGACAAGTGTTTATTATTTACAAAGGAACGCCATTTTCTATTTACGAGGCCCCAGAAAGTATCGGGATCTTTAAGATATAAAATTGCATCCAATATATTTCTACGAATCCACTCTATCTCTCCTATATTTATTAAGAACGCATTAGCTATCCATTTAATTCCATGTCTATCTATTGGCTTTTCCAATATCCTGCTAACAAAATAGGCCTTTTCTCCGGTTATCCGCAGAGGATGAAGTTTCCTTAATTGGTATCCTAATAAATCACTCGTATCGTTTATTATTTTTCTTATTGTTAAAATAACTGCTCTTCTGTTTTGCTTCTGCATACGCCAGTTAATATTCAACCGAGAATCATCTATCAATATATAAACATCTAAATCGCTCTGGGGCATCGCCAAACCCAGCAAAGCACTCCCTCCTACCGTTATCGCGATACCCAATTGCTCAATATCTACATCAGGATAAACGATCCTGTAATATCGCAATATGGCGTCGATAATAAAAGGATAACTTTTTAATAAAATGTTTCTTCTTTCGATAGATGCTTTACTTGGAACCCCTGCTACCCCATAATTCCAAATCGTATTAAGGATACCCCCAAATTCGTCCCTTACCGTTAAATGGGGATCAAAAGCAAGAAATCCCTCCACCGGCGAGCTGGTGGCAAGGGAAATCCCGCCGGAAAGAGGCAGGCGGGCCAGTTCTCCCAGAGTTTTTACTTCCCCCAAATAATCTACGCTTAATTTATCCAAAGCGCTCCTAGTTAATACCTCCAAAGGAAAATCCTCGGCTAAACCATACTCAATAAAAACTCGCGCCAGCCTGATGTAACTATCTAAAACTATCCTTTTATCTCGTTGCTCACTCTTCTTAACCTTCCAGCCCGGTAATAACTGCATATAATTAAAATGGACATCCTCTACTATTCTCCCCAGCAATACATTAATATCGTAAAAACTGGGTTTTTCAATGGCTCGATGCATTTCATCTTCTGCATACGCAGAAAGACGAGTTCCTAAACAAAGCTCTCCTTGGCTTATTACCGCATTAAATCCCCAATTATGCTTAAGCATAGAAAGCAATTTTCGCAAATCAGGCACCTCTACTCCATCATGGATTATAGTTAATTTCGTTATCTGGCTCGGCGGTACAGCTGTAAAAGTTGAAAATACCGGGATGCACATAGCGATAATATGGCCTCCTGGTCTTGGGCCTTCATTCGCTGTATCCTCCCGCCAGCCCACCGCTATATGCTTATCCTCAGGAAAACCCCAACCTTCTTCTATTTCTTTAAGATTTCTAAAAAGACACGTTATAGCTTTTCTCTGAACACTTCCCTTAACGTCAAGTGCTGCTTTGGGAGCTTTTAAGGTTTTCCAAGGCCTTTTAAGATGGGTAAACCAGCTTTTTGCCTTTAACAAATCCGGTAACTGTGCTTTAGCCGGCCCCCAAAATTCTACCCGCACGCACTCGCAGGGTTCTTTCGCAAGATAAACCCTCATAAATAAATTATCGCCAGTTCTATATTCATGCCGAAACAGGTTTTCAAGAATAAAATCTATGGCGGCGTGCATTATGCACCATTCTTTGCTTCTACATACCAACACATTACCATTGAATATCAAATCACCCGGAAGAATAAACCTGACACCGCCTCTAACAGCATCTTTTATTCCTTTTAAAGCGCTTATGGCGTTGTTGTATTGAGTAGGGCTATCCCTAAATGGATCTGTTACCGGGCCATATTCTTTAAACTGGGGAGGATTGGGGAAAATAACACCTGATTCCAATGCGGGCTTGGAATTGGTAGGGGATTCAGATAGCGCTGGCGAACTGGAAGGACTATTAAACACTTTAAAACCGTTATTTTGCACCGGCGAGCCGGCACCACGGGCATAAGAACCAACATTATTGGACTCTCCTGCTGAAATTGTTTTTCTTAAAGAAGAAACGGATTCCGGTCCAGTTGAAATAAGCTTATGCATAAAACTCACAAAATTATCAGCTTTTGCGCGATTACCATCTTTCAGGACTTCAAGCGGGCAGTTATTTAACATAAATTTTTTATTAGCGGCTAAAATGGAAAGCAGTGCCTCCGAATCATAATAAAGGTAAGTTGCGTTAGCCTTTTCTAAATAGTCCTGCCACTCCAGATAACCTGACTTTTCCGTTATTTCCCGGTAATTCCCGCATAAGAATCTATTCCTGAAGGATGGATCGAACTGCTCATAAGTACCATCTATAAGCAAACACTCTTTCCCGTTTTCATATAGAGCAACCCAAAAATGCAGAAAAGGGAAACCTTTCTCAAGGACCCCGCCGGCTTTGATGCCTGCAGAGTATGGGCACAACTCCTTCCCGGGCATAACCGGTAAACTAAACTTCATACTGAGTAATTTTACCAATATATAAGAGAACTCTCCGCAAATATAAAAGCCGCCCCTGTGCCGGATTTCATCGGAAAATTCATTTCTTATGTATCGGAACAAACCCTTTTCAGACAAAGTGTCTAAAAAGGAATGGATTCGCTGTATATAAACCGGGGCGGGATTATTTTCTCCTACCGGCGAGCTGGCCTTTGCCCCGCAGGGAAGCGGCCGGCGGGCTAAATCGCCTATGGTTTCCAGAGTAGTACCGTCATAGAAAAACGAGCCTTCAATCTCTCTTTTTGCAGTCCCGTGGGGAATATTTGCGACGGGGACATAGACGTTTCTTTCGTTGTTGTTAAGCTCGCTATTCGTTTTTAAAAAATCCTTCGCTGTAACCCAGCCGGAATTATTTATTTTTGTTGAAACCATAACATCTGCTGCGTCAAGGTCGTGTGTCACAATACATATTGCTTGCGTATCGTTACTTCCTCTATCCACAAAATGAACAGGCTTACTCGGCGCCTTGGCAATAACACCCGCATAACCGTCTGCATCCTTATAATATGCAACTTGTGAACCAATTTGCTTTTCAAATCTTTCTCCATCATGGATTCGTAAAGATCCAGATTCTTTCATTTGATTTAATTCTTTGCTTGTTAAAGCCCTAAATACATATTTCCCCTCATATAGAAACATACCGGGTAATTTTAACCATTTTTCAACTCCCGCCGTCCTGTCAAGCGGCGAGCCAGTGGCCCTTGATAGGGACTGTCCCCGAAGGGGACTGTCCCTAAGAAATCCTCCCACCGGCGAGCCGGCGCGTAATAATAGATTATGGCGCGCCTCTTCAAATATCTCATATAATGCGTCTCTAGGTAACATCAGCAAGGAACTTAGAGTAACATCTCGATCGTTTCTAATCACTTTCCCGCTTTTTTTATCCAGATATTCCCCGCTGATTATAAACTTATAATCCGCCTTAATTTCGTCATCAGGACATTTAAAGTTTCCCTGCTTGGTAAAGGCATCAAAATCTCCCACTAAGCTAACTTCAGCCGTATCTAAATCAATGCTAAAGTTTCCTGTATGCAGGTCGGTGGTTATACCATAAATATTGTAATCATGGCCCACATAACCTAAGCAATGAATTGCTGCGGTAAGCTCAGCTACCCTCCATGCAATCCCATGATCTAACTCAAGTCGCGACTTTCCTAATCTACGCGTCATTGTATCCAACATATTCTTATCGATAAAATCCAGCCGTTTTACATCTCGTGGATAATTAAAAGCAACAATCCCAAAAGGCAAACTGTTAGTAAATTCTACGTCTTCGCCATAAAGAATATAGGTACGATGAGAAATTTCTTCTGTATAAATAGGTATAGGGCAACAGTTCATGTCGGGATAATTATCTAATAATTCCTGAGAAATTACTTTCCGTTTTAGCGCCAATACCAGCCTTTTATCCCTATCCCTGCCCGGTATGACTACCTGAAAGTTAACCCACCTTTTATCTTGGCAAATAAAAGTATGCCGGCGAAAACTTTCAGTTATTGGAGTTATGGAAATATTTGGGCCTATCTGGAATCGTATCCCCTTTTTCCTGCTATATTGCAAAGGAGTTAACGGAATACCCTTAGTTAAGATATAAGGATAAAATAATCTGAACGATGTTGCTAATCTAAGAAAGTCTCTTTTATTATTTTCATTTTCGAATATTTCTTCACATGCCTGAACAGGGCTTTCTATTTTTGAAGGCATGAAAAAACCAGAACGAGAAAATATTAAATTAGTAGCAAACCTGGATATATCTTTTTTGTGTTCAATATATTGCACCAATTCAAAAACAAAAAATCTAAATATAGAAAAAGTTACAAAAGAAAAGAAGAGCGCGCAAAATAAGGAAACAATGAGGGGAGGGACTTCTTTTTCATGTGTTATTAAATAAAACCACGGAATAAAACTTAACACACCTGACCATTTCACAAATTTTAATATAATTCTTACTATATTTGGTTCATCCTGATAGCATTGATGTTTTTCCACCGGCGAGCTGGCGCTCTCTGATAAATCGGCAAGCGGAAGCCATATGGTAAATTTCGCTCCTTTCTCTGCCTGGGATTGAACGCCTATTTCGCCTCCATGCGCGATAATGATCGCGGCAGCTTCGGAGAAATCTAACCCGCGGGATACAGCGTATTCACCATCCTCAAGCGCGTATAACCTACGCGGTTCGATCATGATCTTGAGCACTTCCGGCTTTTCGTTTAAGGATACGCTGCCTACAATAACGCAAATCCTGCCGGAGGAAACCGATGCGCTTACGGATATGTCGCTCCTCAAAGCAGGCTTTGATATAGAATAATCGTCCTTCAAAATAGCCACAAATGCCTTCTTTAGCAGGGAACTATTGCCTTTCACTTCCGGAAAACCCGTAGAAAGGGTGGGCTCAAATTCAGCGCCGCACTCTCCGAATATCCCGCCAATAACCTGGTTTATACCCACATCTTCCGTATATGCCGGATGCGAAATCTCTTTAGCGATTACTTGTAATTTTTCTATCCCCTCTCTGATATTTCGCAAAACATCTCGTAATTTAATCCTTTCTTCTCCTGTTGCCTCCATGCCTGCTTCGGCTAATTTATCGATAAGGGACTGCTCGCTATTCTTTTCAGACCATTCCGCAAGCAGCGGCGTGTAATAATGCAGCCTGAAGAAGAACGCGGCTGCGTCCTCTTGCGTATAACACTCCCATGGGCGTGAAAACCAGGCATAATTCAAGAGGCGTTCGTAAAATTGGCATATCGGAAAGTTAGACAGATACAAATAAGACGGATGAAATCTGTAATACGGGCTCCTTTCATCTTTCCCGATGAATTTTGCCCCGAGGACTTCCATACTATCCCGCATAGAACGGCAAATATCTACCATCTTCAGCGAAAATTCATTTGCTTTATCCACAAGGCGAGCGGCTTCCGGGATTCTTTTGGAATCTGACTTAATTATATTCATCATTATTTCTAAGTGCTTATTCTCCCTTGCTCTATAGCCCATTCCTATTTCTTCTTCTATGAGCGAATCATGCTCTTTCAGCCATAGGTTATATCTAAGATTATAACAAGGAACATGATACCCTCGATCCAAGACATGGTTATAAAGATGCACAAGGGCCCTGCCTGCCTCCTGGAGAGTATAACCGCGGGCCCTTAACTCCTCATAGACAGGAGTAATATAGAACCAGAGTAGTGTAAATAACCCGTACTTAGTAGAGCCTCGGTCATCATAAAATTGCCCGAAATCCGGAGCCAGAAGGCGCAATCTGCCGCACCCTGTGAAATCAGCTGGCTTTGCTGTGCTCAATAACGCCATTGTAGCTTCCCGCGTCTTGCGGGCAGCCAGATAGGCGGCTATAAATTCTCCCTCTACCCGCTTAAAGACCTTTTTAGCGTGCCTTTTACGAATAAACACTTTCAGGCATTCATACGCATCGCCTGACGCTAAAGCAGCGTAAGCCAGTAAATGCCTTGCGTTACTATAAGAGGGTAATGCTGCAAAAATATCCGATAACTCCGCGTCCGAAAGTATTTCGGCAGCCAGCCTGTCTGACTCTTCGGCGCTCCTGCGCGTCTCTACAAAAAGAGGAAGCATCTTAGAAGCAAAATCAAAGAGCTCTTTCAAATGCTCAAATCCTTCCAGTTGTTTTTCTATCTCCGTGTAGCGTCCGGAATTGACTATTATTTCTACGCCCTCATGAATTGAAATATTCCGGGGCATTTGCTTCAGTATGGATGTAAGTAAATCATCGGCTCTTCCATTCTCCTCCCCCACCGGCGAGCTGGTTTGGCGTAACTCGCTTTTTAGAAATTCCCGGACAATCTCTATCTCTTCGCTTTTTTGTGTAATTACTTTAAAAATAGCTGGCCATCCTTCAAGCGCCCTGAGCATAGATTCTATAACCTTCTTATTAAAAAGTATTCCTATGGGTGCCGGCCCACGCGAATTTATCCCGATAGCAAAATATGTATTTTTACGTTTAAGCAAGAATGGAGAACCGGAATCGCCTCTTTGGGAATCAGCCCCTAATAATAATATTGTGTCTCCTATAACAATAGGATACCCGCTGGATATAGTACCATTGCTACCGCTTACCATGGTAGTGATCTCGCTTACTCCAAAATCAGATTTCATCTTAATAGGAGCAAACACCTCTTCATTATCGCAGGGACTTTTTTTAGATAAAAGGATGGCTATATCTGCTGCTATCTTTCTTTGAAATAAAGGATTCATTATAGATACTGATGCGTCCCTTACGGCCCTACGACCTGAAAATGGATCTTTAGGAAAGATTAAATGAAGTCCCTCTTCCGAAACCACATGGCTGTTAGTGAGAATAATATAATAACCGTCTATCTCGCTGATAATAAATCCGCTGCCTTCGGAATACTCTCCTCCTCTGTCGCTGGTAAGAACGCCAACGACTCCCCTAGGAAAACTGCTTTCAAGTAATGCGCGTTTAACTGTGTTATTTCTTCTTAGTAATATTGTTTTCTCATTTTTTGACCAATTATTAACAACTTGCGCTATTTTCTTAGGCGCCTCTTCATCTTCCTGCAAAGCAATAGCGCTAACACTAAGCACGCTTTCGATATATCTCTTATCTTTTTTATTTTTTGCAAGGATACAAGCAATATTTTGAAAGAACGAACTAATCTCTACGGCATCATCGCATAGAATGAAAGTTTTAATGATTTCACTGGTATAGCCAGAGTCTATTCCTATAGACGTAAGATTATCCTTAAGGGTCCTAAGAGCACTGGCAACCGTAGGTGGAGAGGGAGAGCTCCCTTCCCGTTCTACCGGCGAGCTGATGTGCACCAAAAAAGCATTCCTATCAGTTAAAAGTTTTCTTTGTATAACAGCTATGACATTATCGGCTTTCGCAAGCCCTTCTCCTTTCATGACCCTGCACATACAGCCGTTTAATATAGTTTCTTCCTTAAGGCCAAAATAAGAAAACACCTCATCCGGGCAAAAATAAGGATAAACTGCGCAAGCTCTTTCTGAAAATTCATCCCACTCCAAATAACCTGATTCTTCCTTTATCCTTTGGTAATCTCCATACAAAAACCTATTTCTGAAATTCCGGTTAAACTGCTCGTAAGTGCCGTCTATAAGCAGGTGTTCATTACCGTGCCTATATACGGCAATCCAGAAATGCAAAATAGGCTTGCCTTTATGGAGCACGCCTCCGATTTTTATCCCGACGGAATAAGGAGACAACCGGTTCTCGGGCATAAACGATAAACCAAGATTCGCGGTGAGCAAATTTACCAATATATGGGAGAATTCCCGGCAGATACGAAATCCTTCCCTCCATCCGATTTCATTAGAATATCTTTTTCTTACGTAAGGGAATAAGCCTTTTTCCGATAAAGTATTTAAAAATGAGACTATCCCCTCTATACAAACTGGAGCGGAATCAAGGTTGGTTTTTTTCTCTCCTACCGGCGAGCTGGCGGCTGGCTCATCCACCTCATCATCTGCTTCGCCAAAATGAGTACGTAGTTTTGTTTTGCCTTGAATAAAACCGACTATTTTCTCAGCTACCTCCGATGTATCAGGGCCTTTTACCTCTAATTCAATATCATCGGACGGCTCTATGCCTAATGCCATTAATTCCAAAAGGTTATCCTTCTGTAGGGCCACCTTTTGTTTTTTACCAAGATGAGTGATGGTTACTACTGTAGCCTTAAACTGGCCTGCGAATCTGCATAATTCCTCACTTGCCAGCATATCTAAACCGCGAGGATTTGTAACAGTAAAAATGCCTTTAAATTTATTGCCGGGAGTTAACAATGCAGGATCTACGAACTGATACGGATAAAGTCCTGATCCCAATGCGGGTTTGGGATCGATAGGGGATTCAGATATCACTGGCGAGCTGGTGGCGCGACCTGATGGCCCGGAAGCAAACCTTTCTCCAGGCCACGTTTCGGGAATAGTTACCACGGCAACCTCCCCTCTGATACCCTCCAGCAACTTCCCCATCCAAATATAAATAGTTGCGATCTGCTTCAACCTATTTCTAAGCACTCTTTCGCTATAATTTTTTACAACATTTCTGTCTCGCTTGATAAAATCTCCAACTATATTACCTAACAGTTCTTCATCTATAGACAAATCTATTGCCGATAACATACTTAATTCATCTGGTACCGTCCCTTGAACCGGCGAGCTGGAGCGGCTAACTGCCTTACTGAATTCGGATTCTCCATAGGCGCCCTCCGCAGAAACAGGCTCAACCAAGAAATCTTCCACCGTGAACCCCCTATCAAGAGGATATTTTCCTCTTAATAATGAACCGTACATATGAGCCGATTCAGCAGTAAGGAGGATAAAGCCATCGCTTAATAACCTTTCTGCCATTACTTTCCATTCAGGATGACGAGCTAATATCACGCCCGGATATCCAATTTCGCCTTTGCTTTGCTCATTCTGGTTAAAAAACTGACGAAAGGTTAAATCCGCTACATACGTAGCATCAGGAATAATTATCACCAGGAATAAATGGTGGTAGCCGCCAAAGAGTTCCTTTGCCTGTTGCATAATTATTTTTATTTTCCAATCTTCTAAGGATAACCCTAATATTCCTATAGTATTTTTTAAAAAAGAGGACGCCGGCTTGCACCAATCTCTTATTCTTTCTGGCGTAAAGACAAAATCAGGGCTGCTGCCGGACATTACATGAACTTCGGTGATGAATTTTCTTGTGTTTTCAATCGCTTCATTAATTATCTCTTCGGCTTGGGCTATTATTTTAAATGATTCTCTTTCTTTAAGCGGTGAACCCGCCACCGGCGAGCCGGCGGTATTTTTCCTCTCCTCGGGGAAAGCTGAAGCCTGTATAATTCCTGATACTTCCTCTGCAGAAAGTAATCTTCCATCGTCAGGCCGATATACATTCTGAAATAAGCCTGATAAATCGCCCTCCTTACGGGGGTCATATGTAAGAGTGCCTTTGGGAATATTTATGCGTAATTTGCTACCTGCGCTATCCTTTTCCATTATGTACCGCCTGAGAATTGCTTTAGTAAAATTCTCAAAATTAATATCGGGCTTCCCGCCGCTGCGTACCCTTTCCATTGCCAATTTAAAAAATAACCTATGATTAAATTCCGGGAATACGGTAATAATCCAATATATCTGTGCCCGCGAATCATGAGCTTCTTTAACCTTTAAACAATCATTTTTCTTTTGGGTTGTTTCTTTAAATTTGAATTTTTCAATATATTCACTCTTGGCCTCTTTACAATCCA
>Ga0265297_10005575_pt1 | contig 19031 bp, 15 predicted proteins | sample Munlanlwell13791_FD_192502 | JGI IMG/M metagenome (GOLD analysis project Ga0265297, IMG submission 192502) | Leachate microbial communities from a municipal landfill in Southern Ontario, Canada - Leachate well 137-91 | ecosystem: Engineered > Solid waste > Landfill > Unclassified | place...
CTGTACAAGGCCAGTTGTTTTTCTATGATGTTTAAATCTAATCCCAAACTTTTTATTTTCTTAATATCTTTGGGGGAGAATAATAAATCAGGTTTGTATTTCATGACGTTTTTCATTTTTTTTTTATAACATCAACAGAAAACATTGGCAAGAATAAACCTTTTTAAATTAAATATCCTTATCATCTAAAAATATTTACTGCCATAAAGATTTGACAAACACTTCTTCCCCTAGTAAACTTTACTAAGTTTGGGTAAAGCTTTAAAAACCACTTTTGTTCTACATCCTTTACCCCGCCCACATAGAGGGGCTTCCTTTCTAACGGAGTAAAAGTAACATCATTAATACGGGAGTTGCCACATTGAAATATTTGTATCAATTAATCAGATTAATTCTTATTGTCACAATAATAACCAACGCTGTAATTACAGCAGAAGCACAAACCGGATGGCAGCAATCCACCGGACAATGGCTCATGGAAGCGCTTAAATTCAAAGAGCCTCTTGCCTTTTGCAACGAGCCCGTACCTTTAAACGAAACTGACGTAAAAGAAAGGCTGGAGAGAGAATTGCTTGTATCGCTAAGTAATAGCGATGATGTTATTCTGTGGCTGAAACGAGCCAATCGTTATTTCCCTCATATTGAAAAAGTATTGAAGGACAGTTCCCTCCCTGATGATTTGAAATATATTGTTATTGCCGAGAGCCATCTGAAATCATCGGCGACATCGGGCAAAGGCGCGGCCGGATTCTGGCAGTTTATTGAAAGTACCGGTTCCAGATATGGCATGACCATAAACAAAGATACGGACGAACGCCGCAACTTATTCACTTCTACACAAGCAGCCATTGCTTTCTTGAAAGAACTTTACACGCTTTTCGGCTCATGGACACTTGCCGCAGCCGCTTACAATATGGGAGAAGACGGTCTGAGAACGGAAATGCTGATGCAAAAAGTGAACAACTACTATCATCTTTATTTGAATCAGGAAACTCAAAGATATGTATTCAAAATTCTGGCAGCCAAGCTGATTATATCAAACCCGGAGAAATATGGATTCCACTTAAATGAAGATGATCTGTACAAACCCGTGCAGTTTGATCGTGTAGAAATAGATGTAAATCAGCCTGTACCGCTGTATATAATTGCTCAGGCAGCAAATACTTATTTTAAGGAAATAAAGGACCTTAATCCTCATGTCAAAAACTATTATTTAACGATTGGCAAGCACAATCTTTTTATACCAAAGGGCGCTGCCTCCGGATTTTCCGGGAGATATGAAAATCTCCTGAAACAATGGAATAATGAAAAAGTAAAATCTGTTTACACAGTCAAAAAAGGAGAAAACCTGTCTTCTATCGCCAAACGTTTTAATGTATCTGTTAAAGCAATTATGAACTGGAACGGTATCTCCAGCGCAAAAAGCATTTCATCCGGCGATAAACTTTTTATTTTCTCTGATACAAAACCCAAAGAAGAATCTAATAATGCCGTTAAAGATGAGACAGAAAATCCTGTTTTACAGCTTCCCTAGACAGATGCTGCTTGATTAACTTATTATGAGCTACCGGCATTTACCTTATTTCTTGACAAATATTATTTTCTGACTTAATTGCTACAAAACCACGGGTACAAATCCAAAACAGGTTCTGTGAAACAATAAGGCGAAGAATAAAATGAATATTGTTGATCAAATAAAAAAACTGAAAAAAGAAAAAAACGCTGTAATTCTGGCGCATAACTATCAACTGCCTGAGATCCAGGATATCGCCGATTTTGTCGGCGACTCACTGGGATTAAGCATCGAAGCGGCACGAACAAATGCCGCAATAATAGTTTTTTGCGGCGTCCACTTTATGGCGGAAACAGCGAAAATATTATCACCGCAGAAAATTGTTTTACTTCCCGATAAAAATGCCGGCTGTCCGATGGCTGATATGATTGATGCCGAAAGTTTAAAAGCTCTTCAGGCCAGGCATCCTGATGCGGTAACTGTTTGTTATGTAAACACTTCCGCGGAAGTAAAAGCCTATTGCGATTATTGTTGCACTTCCGTCAATGCTGTAAAAATTGTGCAGAATATTTTACTTAATCATAAAGATAAGGAAATTATTTTTATTCCCGATAAATATCTGGCACAATATGTTTCGGCGCAAGTAAAACATGATTTTATTATTTGGGAAGGGTACTGCCCGACTCATGCTAAAATCTTACCGGAAAATATTCTGGAAGCTAAAAAACTGCATCCGAATGCTAAGGTTATTGTTCATCCGGAGTGCAGGCCGACAGTGACGTCACTAGCCGATGTTGTTGCCTCCACCGAAGGTATGAGCAAATACGCCAAAAAATCTCCGGATATGGAATTCATTATCGGCACGGAAATCGGTATAATTCACAGAATGAAAAAAGAAAATCCGGATAAAATATTTTATCCGGTAACAGAAAAAGCTGTTTGTCCGAATATGAAAAAAATCACACTGGAAAAAGTTCTCTGGTCTCTCGAAGATTTATCTTTTGAAATTACAGTTGAACCGGATATTATGGAAAAAGCGCGTCTCTCCATAGAAAGAATGCTAAAAATAGTTTAAATGCGTACCGAAAAATGAACAAGAGGAATAAATGAAGAAAAATATTATCGCTTCCAGTAAATTCCCTGTTGCCGGACCGTATTCAACCGCCGTGGAAGCCGGAGGCATGATTTTTATTTCCGGTCAGTTGCCAATTAATCCGGCGACCGGAGAAATTGTTACCGATATCAAAAAAGCCGCCAGACAAACGCTGATGAATATACAAACTATACTCAGAGAAACTAATCTGGATATGTCCCATATTGTTAAAACAACAATATTTTTGAAAAATATGGCTGACTTTCAAGTTGTTAACGAAGTATATGCAGGTTTTTTCCCTCAGGAACCGCCGGCACGTTCGACCATTGCAGCAAGCGAATTACCCAAAGGAGTGGTGCTGGAAATTGAAGCGATTGCCATAAGAAAATAAAAATATATTTTACCGAATTAATTAATTGCGGTTTTTTTTCGCTGTCTTCTTATTTAATTTCTTTTCACTGAATATAAGGTCTTGCTTCCTGACGAAGACTTCTGTATCCGGCGGAACGGAACTGGTCAGCCAGACGTTTCCACCGATAACCGAACGCGCGCCGACTACGGTCTCACCACCGAGAATGGTAGCGTTGGCATAGATGATAACATCATCTTCAATTGTTGGATGACGTTTTTTATTTCTCAAAAGCCGGCACTCTTCTTTGGATAGAGATAAGGCTCCCAAAGTAACTCCCTGATATATGCGCACACGTTTTCCTATTGAGGCTGTCTCGCCAATGACTACGCCTGTCCCGTGATCGATGAAAAAACTCTCCCCGATTGTGGATCCCGGATGGATATCTATACCGCTATGACTGTGCGCATATTCGGTAATGATGCGGGGAATCAAAGGCACGTTATTGCACAGAAGCTTATTAGCAATACGGTATGCCATTATTGCCCATACCCCGGGATAACTGAATATTATTTCATCGTAGCTTTTGGCAGCCGGATCTCCATCATAGGCAGCGCGAATATCTTTGGCCAGGAGCCTTCTTAGTTCAGGCAGACCATGTAGAAATTCTATTGTTACCTTTTGACCGAGCTCCTCGCATTTTACGCAGGGCTGATTATGACGAATGCAGTCATGCCTTATCGCCAGAATTATTTGTTCGGAAAGAACCTCGAAAAATGCTGTTACTTCCTGTCCCAGATAATATTCCAGGTTTGTTTGATCGAGTCGTGTATTGATGAAATAGCCGGGATAGAGAATGCGAGCTGCTCGCTGCAGAATATCAACAACCGCCGCTCTATTGGGTATTGGTTCCGCGCTGACATGATCGAAGCAACCATCCTTATTGCAGGAGGATACCAGTTTATCAACTATATCCGGAATTTCCGTCCTGGCATGTCTGGTTATTTTAATTTCTTCTTTACATTCTTTGTTCCATTCAGAGCTCTTCATAGCCTTTTTCACCTTTTTACCAAAGCTTTTTACAAAATCATCACTTACTTGCGCAAGAAGACTGCGCAGTATTCCAGTATGGCGACATGCCTCTTAGTCTTTCAATGATTGCCGGCATCTTTTCGATTACAAAATCAATTTCCTTTTCGGTATTGTAAATGCTTAGGCTGAATCGAATCGATCCATGAGCCATGGTGAAGGGAACTCCCATTGCCCGTAAAACGTGAGAAGGCTGTAATGATCCTGAAGTACAAGCCGAACCGGAAGATGCGCATATTCCCAGTTCATTCATCAACAAGAGTATTGCTTCGCCTTCGACATATTCAAAACTGATATTTGTTGTATTGGGTAAACGGTTAACGGTATCGCCATTGACTCTGCTTTGAGGAATCCTTGCCAAAAGCTCTTTTTCCAACTTATCCCGCAGACGCTTTACTTCCGTATTTTCTTTCTGCATATTTTTATCCGCAAGTTCGCAAGCCTTACCCAAACCGATTATGCCGGGAGTATTTTCAGTTCCGCCACGGCGTCCTTTCTCCTGATGCCCTCCGATAAGAAATGGTGAAAACCTGGTACCGCGACGCACATAGAGAATGCCGATGCCCTTCGGCGCGTGTAGCTTATGCCCGGACATAGAAAGCATATCAATAACATTGGTTTTCATGTTAACCGGAATTTTACCGGCACTTTGAACAGCATCCGTATGAAATAAAACCCCTTTTTCATGTGCCATTTGAGCCGCCTTTTCCACGGGGAAAATTACGCCGGTTTCATTATTTCCCCACATCAGACTGACCACAGCGGTATCGGGAGTCAGGTTTTTTTCCAGATTTTCCAAATCAATCAAGCCATTTTTATCTACAGGCAGTTCTGTTATTCGATAGCCCTGCATCGCCAATTGTGCGCATAATACATGAATCGCGGGATGTTCCACGCGACTGGTTATGATATGTTTTCTGTCCGGATGAATAGCCAGCGCTGACCGGATGGCGGTATTATCACTTTCCGTACCGCAACTGGTGAAAATTATTTCCTCCGGCAAAGCGTCCAAAAGCGCCGCCACCCGCTCTCGCGCAGTGCGAATTTCCCGGCCGACCTGTCCGCCAAAAGTGTGCATGCTGGAAGGATTGCCGTAAAGTTCACGGAAATAAGGCATCATAGTTTCCTGTACTTCTTCCGATACCTGAGTTGTCGCATTGTTATCTAAATAAATTATACTCATTTAGCAACCTCCTCAACCACTATATCCGGCGAAACGAATTCTTTAAGACGATGCTCTACAAAATGTTTCAAAGTGATGTCTGAAGCTTTACAAGTAGAGCAGGCTCCGCGTGTAGCCACAATCACCCGATTACCGATAATGTCGATAATTTCTATGTCACCGCCGTCATGTTTGAGCGAAGGCCTTATTTCCCGTTCAATCGTCTCTTCAATCAGACGAATCTTTTGAATATTGGTTAATTTCGGTTTGGTATCGGTTTTCGGCTCACTACGAACCTGATCAATGATTTGCTGAATGGCGTCATGGCAATTACCGCAACCGCCGCCCGCTTTGGTATAATTGGTCACATCTTCCACAGTGGAGAGATTATTTTCGCGCACTGCCCGTTCAATTTCTTTATCGGTAACACCGAAACATTCACAAATAATTTTTGCTCCTGCCTCCAGGGGTGGAGCGCCACGGTAATTTTCCACCGCTTTTTCCAATGCCTGTTTACCCATGACGGAACAGTGCATTTTTTCATCCGGGAGCCCCCCCAAATAACCGGCGATATCCTGATTGGTGACTTTCAGCGCCTCTTCCACTGTCATCCCTTTGATCATTTCCGTCAGCGCTGATGATGAGGCTATGGCGCTGGCGCAACCAAATGTTTTGAATTTGGCATCCTTTATTTTTTTATTCTCATCCAGTTTAAATGTTAGTTTCAGCGCATCACCACAGGCAAGCGAACCAACCTCCGCCACACCATCCGGATTTTCGATTTCGCCGACATTGCGAGGATTGAGAAAGTGTTCTTTCACTTTATCTGTATATTCCCACATAAAAGGCTCCTTTTATTTTAACTGAATCAGTCATTCTTGCAATACAACTAAGACGTTTTCTTTTTAAAAGCAAGACGTTTTCAATAATATAAGGCAATATATCATCCTGTCAATAAAAAAACCCTCTTTTCCAAAATTAGCCTAAATGCAGGCATTTATTAATGCTACGGTAAAAAAACAACTCTTGACTACGGCACTGCTTGCTGTCAATACATCAGCAATAAAATGTGTGGAACAACTAAAATACCAAAGGGTATATCCGCAAGAGAAGGTGTAAAAGCTTTAGCAAACACAGGGGCAAAGGCCTTCAGACTGGGAGAAATTCTTGCCAATGATATCAGTAAAAAGAAAACTTATTCCAAACAAAATATACGATTCAAGGAGAATAGAAAATATTTTCAGGATTTGGTAAAACTCAACAAAAAGGAGTGGACCAATGAATATAAATATTGGGACAAGCTTAATTGGAAGTGATAAAGAAAACATATGAATAATAAGATTAGAAAGGCCTCTCACAAAGATACCTATCGCTTAGCATCCTCGCTGGCAAGAGCTTTTGATAATGATCCTGTTATCAACTGGCTTGTCCGTAAGGATAAAAAAAGAACTCATGGAATGGAGATTCTATTTCAATCATGCATAGCAGACTTATGTCTGCGGCATGAGCATGTGCTTACGACGGAAGATTATACCGGAGGAGCGTTATGGTACCCGCCCGGCACATCAGAGGCAGGTTATGTAAGGCAATTTACCCTTATACCTAAAATGATTACTGCCGTAGGTTGGACGGGATTATTACGTCTGGCATTGGCCATGCAGGAGATGAAGAAAGACCACCCCAGGGAAAGATATTATTATTTGCAGTTCATAGGAGTGGTCCCTGAAAATCAGGGCAAGGGCACAGGCAAGGCTTTGATGAAGCCTATACTGGATATTTGTGATCGTGAAAAGTGCGGAGCTTTCCTGCAAAGCTCCAAAGAAGCAAACATACCCTTTTACAGAAGTTGCGGATTTGTTGTCACCAAAAAGATTTTTCCGGGCAAAAATTCACCGCCTCTCTGGCTGATGTGGAGAAGCCCAAAAAAATAGGAGCGGGTCGCGACAGTACGGGGGTGGGGGCAATTTGCCCCCACCTTTTGGATTCTTCCGCGTCACGCTCTCGCCTATCTTTTCTCTAAACGGACCAATCCGTGACAATGTAAGTACAGCTTCTGATATACTAAACCAAAGTTAGTTCCAGCTTGTGTTTTCTCTTTTCCCAATCGGGCATTGTTTTTCCAAGAAGTTTATAGAATTTTGTACTATGATCTTTGTGTTTCAGATGGCATAGTTCATGGGTAACTACATAATCAATACATTCTTGCGGTGCGCGAATTAAATCTGAATTCATGGTCAGGGTGCCCTTTTCAGACAAGCTTCCCCATCGTTTCTTTAACCTTTTAATTTGCATTCTTGGATTCTTTAATGAAATCTTCTTAAAGTTGGCTAGACAACGATCAAAACTATCCTTGAATTTATTTACTGCCTTTTCAGTATACCACGCATCCAGCAAGCTCTTGATCTTGTCAGACGAAATGCGGCCTTTTACCTGAATTTTAAAATATCCCCTCACTAATTTAATTTCATCCCGACGTCCTTTCTTAATCTTCAAACGATAACGTTTGCCAAGATAAAGATGCGTTTCGCCGCCGACATAGCAACGCGCGGGAGTTCTTGGTTCAAATTGCCGGAAATAATTCCGTTGTTTTATGATCCATCTTGCGCGCCGGGCAACTCTTCTTTGCACTTCAGCAGGTTCGATGCCCAGCGGCGCTTTGACCATTACAGACTGATTTGGATGCACCGCTATTTCCAATGTCTTCCTGCTAACGTGGCAGAAGCTGAATTCAATCTTTTCCCGGCCATAGGAAACAACACCGTGAGACAATCTCATTTGCGGCTCCTGTTTTCAGCCACCTTCATAAATCGCGCGATGATGTCGTCAATCTGTTCAAAACTTATATCCAATCCTTTCTTACTTTTAACTTCATCAATGAGATAATCCTCAATATCATCAATAGCGCGATTCTGTGCATCATCATCGTCCCAGAATTGAACTTTCCAATGTTTATCTAAAATCTTTTCAAAAATCAATGCCGTATCTGCCGCAATCGTTTCCCGCTTCTTTTGTGATATGTTCTGTTCATCAAAGAAAGATTTCAATACACCATAATAGGCCATCGCATTCTCATTGTCTGCCAGGACAGCAGGAACATCATCATGCCTACGGGTGACAACTTTATCGCGTATATCCACAGCCCTATTTAAATATTCCAAATCAGAAATACGTTTGGCGCGGAAATCTTCAATCGCCTGTTGAATCAATTTAGAAAACTTTTCATAGAAGGCCGGGTCTTCACCCATTTTTTCCGAAATAACCTTCCTGGTTGCAAACGCAATGGCGTCAGCTTGTGATGCAGTTGTTTTACCGTAAACACCCTGTTCTTCTTTAATGGTTTTGAACATATTGCTGTCGAATATATTCACCGGCTCATTCAACTGGATGACTTCATTGGCCTGAATGTGCGTATCCAACAGTTTCTTGATTTTAGGTTCATAATCACGGTAATCAACTGCTTCAGCATAGCGAAGTTTTACAGAAGCTTTAAGTTTTTGGAAACGTCTTAGATCGGCTTTGTAACAATTCAACTTTTCATCATCGACCTTCATAATGAACGCTTCCGTGGAAAGCGCAATTGCCAGCGTCTTGGCGTACTCCGTAAACCTCTCATAAAATTCTTCCCGGACGGATATATCACCCAAAAGCATTTCATAAGCTTCTTCATCGCGGCTGTTTTTTACTTCTTTAAAGACATCCCAGAGATCGGAATAGCGTTGAGGCAGTTTTTCAATTTCCACATTAACAGAAGTCAAAGCGCCGGCGAGATCTTCTTCATCAAAACCTTCAAAAGCGCTATACATCGTAAGAGCTTTGTCCAGTTCACCTAACAGGCCCACATAGTCAACGACATAGCCATAATCTTTGCTTTCTTCCACACGGTTTACCCGCGCGATGGCCTGTAGCAAAGAATGCTCTTTGAGTTCTTTGCACAAATAGATGGCGACATTACGCGGCGCGTCAAATCCGGTCAACAGCTTACTGACCACGATCAATATTTCCGGTTCCGATCCGTTCTTGAACTGATTGATAATTTGCTTATTGTATTCCTCTTCGCTTCCATATCGCTTCATCATTTTCTGCCAGAATTTAACCACTTCATCCGTTGGCTCTTCGTCCGTTTCCTCAAAACCTTCACGTGTATCCGGCGCGGAAATCACCACCTCCGAACTGACATATCCGATATTTTTCAAATGTTCATGATACTTCAATGCGGCAGCTTTACCGGGGGCTACAAGCTGTGCCTTGAAACCGGTGCCCTGCCAGGCGGAGCGATAATGTTCGCTGATGTCGAAAGCGCGCATGTAAATTACCTGATCGGCTTTATTGAGCATTTCGGCGCGGGCATATTTCTTCTTCAGATCGGTTTTTTGCTCTTTGGTCAATCCCTCCGTATGCCGCTCGAACCAGCGGTCGATAGCTTCTTTATTCTGTTCTATTTCCACATAACGGCCTTCATAGAGCAGAGGAATTACAGAACCGTCTTCAACGGCCTGCTGGATGGAATAATGCGGCTCGATCAGGCCGCCGAATTTTCTAAAACTGTTTTTCTCTTCTTTTAACAATGGCGTACCGGTAAAACCCAGATAACAGGCGTTGGGAAACATCTGACGCATCCGCGCGGCTAATGTGCTGTAATTGGTTCGATGACTTTCATCAATCAGCATGAAAATATCCCTTGAATCATCCTGAAATTTCCTTTGATTGAGAGCCTTGTCGAATTTGTGAATCAACGTGGTGACAATGGTGGCCTTTTGTTCCGCCACCAGTTCCAGCAGATTACGCCCGGACGTAGCGCGTTTCGGATCGAGCCCGCAAGCGGCAAAAGTATTGCCCAGTTGTTTATCCAGATCGTCGCGATCCGTCACCAGCACAATACGCGGATTAGGCACATCCGGGTCAAGCGCCAGATTGCGCGTCAGCATGACCATCGTCAATGATTTGCCAGAACCCTGGGTATGCCAGATAATGCCTCCCCGACGCCGGCCTTCACCATCCGATTGCTTGATGCGATCCAGTGTTGATTTCACAACAAAATACTGCTGATAGTGGGCAATCTTCTTTATGCCGCCATCAAATACCGTGAACCTGAAAGCCATCTCCATTAAACGCTCCGGCCGACACAGACTATAGAGCGTCTTGTCCTGCTCTGTTAAAAGGCGAGTTTCTTCTTTATCCATGTCATCAAAATAAGAACGAGCAGGGGCAAAGTCGCCTTTAAATAGTTGATTCTTCTGTTCCCTGGAAAGATTTTTTTCAACGCAGGCGACAACATCCTTTTCGTTATCACGCAATTCCTTCCAGACACTCCAGAATCTGGACGAAGAACCAACCGTGGCGTAACGGGCGGTATTTTTGTTGACGCCTATGACCAACTGCACATAAGAAAACAATCGGGGAATATAATCTTCACCCTGATTGCGAATCGATTGCGAAATCGCCTGCTCGATTTCCACATCAGGAGATTTACATTCAATAACTGCCAGCGGAATGCCGTTGACAAACAAAATAATGTCAGGACGCGTCGTTTCATTACTGCGGGAACGCGCTACTTTGAATTCCGCCGCCACATGAAAGACATTGCGCTGCCAGTTTTTCCAATCAATATAATTCAGAGTAAAGCTTTTGGAATCACCTTCTATAGATTGTTCCAGCGACTTACCCAGTGTAATGAGATCATAAACAGTTTCATTAGTGCGAAGCAGCCCGTCATACTTGACATTCTTCAGCGTCTGAATCGCTGTCTGAATATTTTCTTCGCTGAAAAGAAATTCGCGGCCTTTGTAGTTGATGCGATTGAGTTGCTTGAGCTGGCTGCGCAAAATACCTTCTAAAAGTACGTTGCCAGTTTTTCCCTGCCGTTCGACAGATACTTTTCCCGGTGGAAGATATTCATAACCAAGATTGATGAGCACTTGCAGTGCCGGAATCTGCGAAAGATATTTTTCGTTAAAGCGGAAAGTGTTAGTTGTGTTCGATGTTTTATTAAGCATTGGCATGTTCCTTCTTACTTCTCTCTTTCTTTTTGCCATCTTTTTTCGGACTCACATCCTTAACAAAACAAACAGCAGATTTAACACTCATTAGCTTAAGAGATTTAATACTCCGCATTAGACTGATACGCGAAAAAAGAGGAAGATTGTCGGATTTATTATTTTCGTCTTTATGAGTAATGATAACATATATAACTTTCGAAATGTCGTCTTCAATTGACTTTATATAATCTCTTTCATTGTTACCATTCAGACTTTCCTTTACAAGATTTACCATCTTTTCCTTTGTGCTATCTTCGGCTTTAATCAATTCAATTGAGTTAACACCTTGGTTAAAAAGATGACTAAGGGAAGCTGATCTTGTAGATAGTTTTACATGGGAATAAATGGCCATCCCATCTTCTACTTTATAGAGATCGCATGGTTCAACTTGGCGTTGTCCGATAGGGCTTATATTTGTGCAATCAAGGCAAATGTATTTAGAGTCATTTGATGCAACTGCGTTGTTATAAGCACCTTCTGAATTATGGTTAAAATCTATCAGATTTGTATTTTCAAAATAAGGGTCGAGGTATCTCTTTAGTTTGTCTATATAGCTTTTTTCTATTTGATACCAATTACCTTCGCAGAAATGGTAACAACAGCTATCTAGATTAGTGTCATAAAGTAGGCTTTTGTATATTGAAAACTTCTCTTTCGTCGAACCGTCATCGTTGCAGATATTCAGCTGATGAGATTTCAGAATATCTATAGAAAAATCGTCGGCTTTATATTCATGGCTTAACAAATAATCTCGGTAATAACTGATGTAAACATCTTCATAAATTAAGCTTTGGCCAGCACCCGTGAATGTTATGCTCAAGCTATCCTGATAATTGACGATTTCTGGAATCGTCAATACCAAGTCTATCGAATTTTGTTTAAAGGCTTGGATGAGCCGGACGTCAAGTTGTTTTATTATCTCAGGGTCTTTTATTGGTATTATATTTTGGATATCAGGAAAAGCCGCTTTGAAATCTTCTTTGTTATATATATCCAGTGTATTTTGACATAGTTCGTTCAGTTTGTCTGGTTCAACGCTTAAACCAATACGCAAGTTACTTGCGCCTGTTGCATGTTTGAAAAGATTTTTGTATTCATTTTTTACTTTCCCAGTCAAGGTTTTGATAATTGAACTATCTCTATCGAAATCAAAGTATGTCAAGTCAGAGTCAACAGGACTTTGAATTCGCTGCCTCTTTGCCTTTTCTGGTTCCAGAGTATCTGTACTTTTTAACTTATCAGGATCTAAACTATTAAGTGTAACACGAAGACCAAAGTCATATTCATAGCATTCATCTTTCAGGTGATGATGTGTGTGTCCAAAGGTGATAGCAAAGTACCTTTTTTTAACATTAAGAAATAGAATGGCTCCTTTTATTGTTTGTTTCAAATTCCCCTTAACGCCAAAATAGTTTTTCCACCAAGGCTCCTTCGGAATAGAATCAAGTATGAATATAGATGCACCCTCTGGCATGCTATCAGCATCAAATGAATCCTTCAAACCGTGCCCTACTTTTAATGAATTAGTGGCATCAAAACTTTCTTTAAGAAGATAGATTGAAAAAGGATGTGTCTTACTCATAGATTAGGGTCTCCTTATTTTTTCACTCGCCATTGGCCGGTTAATAATTTCTGCATGAGGCCGCGTTTTTGTTTGCGGCAGGCTTCCAGTTGTTTTTTTAGAAGATTGATTTCGTTTCGCGCCATATTGAGAACTGCGGCAATTTTTATTTGTTTATTTATTGACGGCAGCGGAAACGAGATTGAGCCAAAGTCGGTGAAGCTAACGGTTTCGCGGACGCTCCCCTGCGCGCTCTTGCGGATGCGTTCTTTAGCCGCGTGAGATTCCAGCCAATGCAGGAAAAAATCAGAATTGACCTTTTTCTCATTTAATTCGAATACGACGTACATGGGACTAAGAACGCCTTTATCCCATCCGTCAAGACGGGCAATGGAGCCAACATTGATTCGAGAAGGGTTATAGGCATACTGCCCGCGTGTGACAATCTTATAATTGCTGAGATCGCTGCTGGCGACGCGCCGCTCGAATTGATCCGACGGAAGGACAAAACCTCTGTTGTTGGTTACGCTAAGAACAAGATCAATTGCAGTACCGTTATTTCGTGTTGACACCTCAGATGAAAAATCTCGTATATGCCCACGACGGTGCTTGTCGTTTGAAATTAAATTACTGAGCAACCACAGGTATTGCTTTTCTTTCACTGCAATCAGTCGCTCTGTTTTTTCAATGGATTGATCACAAGTAAATAAAATTTCGGAAATGTTTTTTTGCTGTTGTAATGGTGGCACTGGCACCATTATTTTACCAATTTTCTCAGGTGATGTATGTTTTACCTTCGTGCCAGCAGAAGTTTCAGAAATAGGCTTTCTGATAAACATTGAGTTGAAAAGATGGTAAATAAAATCCTTTGATAAAAGAGCTTCATCTCTAATCTGTATTAGTCCAAGCCGTTGATTGTGTAAGTATTTACCATTTTCTGGAACAATAATCGTGCTTCCAAGGAGGCCAGTTGCTTGCTCTGTCATGGCTACTAAGACATCGCCCTTTTTCATTACATATGCTTCTTGAACATCACCTGAATAATATTTTTGTTTATTACCAAGCCACCTGAATCCACCAACCTCATAGAAATTTCCTGGGGTCAGAAGAACATATGTCCCTTTGTCACAGAAATAATCACTCTTAAAAGCAAAACCATGTTTCACATCAATGAATTTATTAAGTCTTTGAAATGGCCATTTGCTTGTCGTCATTCCCCACCCTTTAGCTTCTTCTGTCCCTGTCCCAAGTGCTTGACACTCTTTTTCGGTGTCGGTAAATCTTCCGGCATCTCACCACCCAGTTCCTTTATAGTCTGGCGCACCTTGGTCCCAACTTCAAAATGTGTTTGATTGGCTTTGGTCTTTCCTTTAATATTTTCACGGCGCAGCTTTTCCTCCGTTTGTGTTGCGCGAAAAAGATTAGCCGCTAGTTCTGTGCTACCCATGTGGTCGAGTATCTTCTGACTTTTCTTAAGACCTTTGCGTTTATGAATCCCCTGGGCGTCCAGCCCACCGTAAAGCCCCATGTACCCGTGATTTTGAAAAATGGCAAAATCAAGACTGGTTTCTACACCAGAGTGCTGTGCAGTTTCGACCAGTTGTTTGTTGTGTTCTTTTAGTTCGTTGCGCAGAAAGATTCTTTTTTCATCTTCTTTTAGCTTTTGAAAAGCTTTATCATCTGCCAGTTCCTGCCTGCGGGTCTGGATGGCAAAATAGGTCTGCCCATTGGCAATTACCGGTTTGGCCGGGTCACCGTTCTGTACAATGAGATAACAGGCATAGCGAGAAAGCCGCACATCCGGTAGTTCACGCTTTGCCCCGGAACCGATTTCGACCATTTCGAGGATATCCTCGAAATGGTCATGAATCTCATGGCCGCTATTGCGACAGGCTTCTTTGGCTTTTTCAATAACCGGAAGGAAGTGTCTATACTCCGAATATTCCAGAATTTTTGATAGTTTTCGGGCTGTCCAATATTCCTGACCATCTTCATTGGTTTCCTTTAAATCTTCGAAAGTCTTATAATGCTTTTTTTCTATTTCTTTTCCAGTCATAGACATTATCTCTCCCTAAAATTTACGGCTCGTATATATATTTCTTTCAATATCCTGCCATTATTCCCGTTATAAAGAATTCCTTTACAACTGCTCTTCTGCAAATTGAACTGACAAGTATTCCTTGTCAGTTGCTCAGTGTCCTCACCGTTCAATGGTTTTGAGCATCTCGGCCATCTTTGCCCGCACGTCGACCAGTTCCTTCTCCAGTTGGTCGATTTCCAGTTGCACGGCGTCAATATCAATTTCAACTTCCTCTTCAAAGGTATCGACATAGCGGGGTATGTTGAGATTGAAATCGTTTTCTTTAATCTCGTCAAATGCCGCCACGTGCGCATATTTTTCAATGGGATTCCGGGCTTTGACCGTCCGGACGATCTTTTGAATATGCTCATCGGACAAAGCGTTTTGATTTTTCCCCGGCAGATAATCGCGGCTGGCATCTATAAAAATGACATCCTTGCGATTGTGGTTTTTGCCGCCTTTCTCGCGGCTGCGGTCAAAGACCAATATCGCCACGGGAATGGAAGTAGTCGGGAAAAGATTACCCGGCAAGCCCACGACAGCGTCCAGCAGATTTTCTTCAATCATCTTTTGTCGAATCCGTCCTTCGGCTGCGCCGCGAAACAACACGCCGTGCGGAACAACAACAGCCACTCGCCCTTCTTTCTCCAGCGCGGCTTCCACCATGTGGCTAATGAATGCCCAATCCCCTTTGCTCTTGGGCGGGACACCACGCCAGAAGCGGTTGAAACGGTCGCTTTCGGCTTCTTCAGCGCCCCACTTGTCCAGAGAAAAGGGAGGATTGGCGACAACAATATCAAATTTCATCAGGCGGTCTTTTTCCACCAACGCCGGGCTGACCAGCGTATCGCACCATTCGATGCGGGCGCTGTCCGCGCCATGTAGAAACATGTTCATGCGGGCAAGCGCCCAGGTGCTGCCGTTGGATTCCATGCCGAAAAGGGCAAAGTTTTTATCGCCTACTTCCAGCGCCGCCTCGATCAATAAACCGCCGGAACCGCAAGCCGGATCGCAAATCCTGTCACCGGACTTGGGTCTGGCCAGCTTGGCCACCAATTCAGATACTTTATGCGGGGTATAAAATTCTCCGGCTTTTTTACCGGCATCGGTGGCAAAGCGTTCAATCAAGTAAATGTATGTATTGCCGATGACGTCTTCGGAAACCTTGCCGGGGCTCATGTCCAGTTGCGGTTTGTTGAAATCTTCCAGGAGATTTTTCAAACGGCGGTTTCTATCTTTGGTCCGCCCGAGATCAGATTCGCTGTTGAAATCGATATTGCGGAAAACACCTTCCAATTTTGATTTATTGGCTTCTTCAATAGCGTCGAATGTGATGTTGATCAGCTCGCCAATGTTTGCTGCTGCGCGCCGTTCATACAAGCTGTAAAAATCGGCAAGGAACCGGTCCGTCACTTTTCCGGTTTCATGATCCTTTAATTCGGCATAGGGCAGAACAAACCGCTCACGTTCCAGCTTACGTCGGATACGGGCGTCGTCATCACCATACTTTTTGCGATATTGCTCATAATGATCTTTCCATGTGTCTGATATATATTTAACAAACAGCATCACCAGAATGTAATCTTTGTATCGCGCGGGATCGACAACGCCACGAAAAGTGTCGCAGGCCGCCCATGCCGCATTATTGATGTCTTTCTGATCGATTTTTACAGTCATCTATTTATTCTCCTCCGGCTTCACGAATTAAGGTAGCTGAAATATATTGTTTACGTTTTAGTGTAATTTTCTTGATTATGCGCTGTTCTTCTTCCGATAGCGTGGCCAACGTTACAATCATTTTTTGCTTTTCCAGTGGCGGCACATCGACTTGAAGCATTTCCAGCGCATCCTTGCTGATCATCTTTTGAGTTGAACCGCGCGCGTGACTTGCCAAAAATATTTGCGCCGGTAATTGACTGATAAACCAGTTGAGATATTCCGGTATAATATAGGGACTGGTGATTCTGATTCTTAAAAGCGGGGCTGAAACTACAACACGACCAGGATCGTCTGAAAGGATGGTGGATGTGGAGGTTAAACTGCGTGACCGGAATATAAGATCACCCTTTCTTACTAAATGACTCTCGCTAAACTTGCCCATATCAACATGAGACAAATTTTCGCAATTAACGATATTTTCATCGGTGAGGTCTTTCATTTGAATTATGCCGACTTCTCCTGATTGCAGCGATTCCAGCCTTGATCTGAAAGAAAAACCCATTTGAACTGTTGCAATATCCTTTAATAATGTCTTCACTTGACCCCACAAAACAATATGCAATAATGACTTTACGGCACTATTATATACATAAAAATTTATTTGTCAAGAGATATTTATTGCAATAATGACGTTTCTGTGTCTATATAAATCAAAGGAACATAGGATAGTTATCATCTAATAATTCGATATAATTATCTATTATCTGTTTTGGTCCCTTTCGTCTGACGGTGCCTAAATAGCCGCACCTTGGTTGACTTGCCAATCCTCCCTCATCAAACCGTGCATGCGATTTTCCCGCACACGGCTTTCCGATGTTCTTCACTACAAGGCATGCGCCTTCTTCCAGACCGCCGTTGCCGGCGCTTTGTAAAGCCCATCCCTCTCATACAACGCCCGTTTCTCAAACCTGGCGTATCCCGCCTTCCGATCTCTGACCTTGTGCCGCTTGCGCAGATGCGTGATCAAACGCTCCTCCACATGGCGCCGTATATGGCCCATTGCTTTGCTGCATCGGCCTTCCCCATCTGTCCACTGGGTCGGCATCTTCTTTTCAGTTTAACGAGGCTACTTGTAGGTTCACTTGCGTTACGGCCTGCTGCTTCGCCAATGGGAAACTTACGACCCCTTGTTACCAGGACGCCGCTCCCTTGAACTACCGGGGTGAATCGGACAATTCCCCGCACGGAACTGCAATCCGTTAGATAAACAATTGTTACTGCGTACGGACAGCATACTGGTTATTGTTCTTCCTCGGCCTTCCGCCTTTTCCTGGAACTGACAGCCTCCTAGCTTACGCTCCAGCCGCTTAATAAAATGAATATTCCCCAACGGCCTGCCCGTCTGCTCATGCCGATGTATTAATAATTCATCTGCTTCACAAAAGAAGGTGTCCTGCCGACGATTGCCTCGCCGGGTGACATGATGAGGATATTTTGCTGCGACTACTCTTGCTATACGGCCCATGTTTATTGTCTATAACTATCATCACTGCTTGTCCAGAAATAACTAGTATGGTGTCCCCAGATTTTCTCCTTTGCAACAAAAACCAGAAACTCTCCCGAAAATCTTTCGTGGACGCGCTGTTACGAATGGTCGCGTGAGTAAACCATGCATCATTTCGGTGAAACTTTAGATTATATCTTTTCCTCAGGGGTTCAGCGGGTGGCAGCATATTCTCATTGTTTTCTTCTTCTACCAGATCTATTCGTGGATGCAGTCCTTAACCCCCCGCGCTTTAAGCCATACAAAAAAGATTCAAGAGGATTAAGAACTTTTTTGCTCCTTTCCATTGCTAAATTTTCCTGATGCTTTTTTAAAGCCGCTATACGTCTTTTTTCGGTCAAATCAACAAAAAATTGCTTTTCATATTCTTCATAGGACATTACATTATCTTTCCCCTTCATTGATTCCCAGTATTCAAGATATTCTATCAATATATTTTCCTTCAATTTCTTTGCAGACTCATTATGATGAATAATGGCAAGAATTATAATCATAGCCAAAATTGTAAAAGAGATTATAGGAAAATAATAAAAGATATTTCCAATAATTAAGACTGCAAAAAAAATGGGCCATATTCCCTTGTTCATGGCAATTCCCCATGGATAAATAAAAATATGTTAACCTATCTCAATGCCTAAGTATTTCTAACGGTTACTCTATTATATACAGTCTATAATAAACATAATCAAGCTTAACCTAAATCCACCACCTAATTTTAGGCAGGCTCGATTATCGGCCTTTCAGTGGTGATTGTCGTCGGCATCTCGCGTCATTTTGTCTCAAAAATGGCTGTGCCGTTATAACCTAATTTCCCGAAGAAATTATAACTATGCCATGGCTGGGAGTTGTATATCTAAGGCTTTGAGAATATCCCGTTGCGCCTTGGTTACCTCTGTGAGGATATGACCGTACTTCCCAGAATATTT
>Ga0265297_10005576_pt1 | contig 19028 bp, 21 predicted proteins | sample Munlanlwell13791_FD_192502 | JGI IMG/M metagenome (GOLD analysis project Ga0265297, IMG submission 192502) | Leachate microbial communities from a municipal landfill in Southern Ontario, Canada - Leachate well 137-91 | ecosystem: Engineered > Solid waste > Landfill > Unclassified | place...
GGTCGTGATTACAGATGAAGTTGTTCCCATGCAGATTCCTCCAGCCCCAATAACTCCACCAATGCAGAATGATACCCCAAAGTTGGCAGAGATTCCTCCTGAAGCCCAGGCATCCAACCCAATGGCAGCAATGATGTCACCCACTCTGCCAAATGGACAGCCGAACCCAATGTTCGCTATGTTCCAGATGTTCCAGGCAGCCATGTCAACAGGCGCAGCGCCAGCCGCCCCCGTATCTCCACCAAAGCCAACTTTAACAAGAGGCGATCCTGACAACGATCCTGAATTGGCAGCAAGACTTGCAGCAGTAAGATCAACAGCAGTTGCCCGTCATGTAAATCACGACCCAGGAGCGATGGATGATGAAATGACCCAGGCTGAAAGAAGAGCAGCAGCAGAAGTAGAAAACTTCAAGACGCTTGATAGATCCGAGCAGGGGGCGCGTGGTCTTACTTCTGTAGACAATGACATAGACCCTGCTCTCATGGGGCAGATGACCAAGACATTGGGTAAGATGGAAGTCGGACAGTCAGACGATAAACCCACTAAGAAAAGAAAGTAATGGCTAAAAAGAGAGAAGGATTAAAAAAGAAAGAAACTAAGAGTTATCTATGGGAAATCATAGATGACATTTTAGTACATAAGACAGGAACTCTTCTGGATAATCCAGAGTATGAGAAGGGATTCTCTCCCTTTATGGCAGTAAGAGTTTTGTCAATGAATCCTTCGCTCATGGCTTATGCTAACTATATCAATACCCTTCAACAAACATTTGGTGGTCATGGACTAGACAAGAAAAGATTCTATAAGATGCTTGTCAAGATAATACCAGAAACTACAGATCGTGTTGCTTACTTGAAGTCATCCACTAAAGAAGATACAGATGTATCAAGTGTCATGGCATACTTCGACTGCAACCACAGAGAAGCCCTAATGTATATTGACCAGTATGGTGAAAAATGGGTAGAATCCATAAAGCGCACCCAAGGTGGAGTAAGGGAATAATATCATGGATATCGGAATAAAAGTCAAGTTACTTAAGCCTTATGGACAAGTATGCGAGACTCTTGAGAGAATGGGAGTAGTGAACAAAAAGGATAAGATTGTATATCCATCGTGCTATTGTCATAAGCTTGACAAAGAAAACTATAGTATATGTCATTTCAAGGAAATGTTTTTACTTCAAGATAAGCCAAGCACTTTTAATGAAGTTGATGCATTAAGAAGAGCCACTATAACCTATCTGTTACAGGATTGGGGATTTGTATCGGCTATTAATCCTGATGAAATATCCAAGATTCTTACCTTGAAAAATAAAATAGATGTCATTCCGTATCGTGATAAGCACCAATACAAGATACAGCATAAGTTTAAACAATATTTGACAAATACTAAAATCACATCATAATATTAATATGAAGCCCCCTTCATATGCAGTCCAGGCAATATTCTACCGAATAGTTCCTGATAGCGAAGTAGTCAAAACATCTAGTTCATTCATACATCGTGGAAGATGTCCGCTTTGTAATGACTACAAACAAAGAATGTACATAAAAGAATATAGCGATAGATATCATGTCTATTGCCATAACTGTGGTTATTCCAATGGTTTCTATCAGTTTCTAAAAGATGAATTCCCTGAGTGTGTAGAGTCGCTGAAACAATATATATTTGATTCTATTAAAACAGGCGATTTCATGAAAAGGAATATTCCGAAGGAACCTGAAATAGACAGGACCGAAGAGTTTGACATGAAGCTTAGATGTTATCTTCAAGATAATGCGTTTTCTTTAAGTAAGAAACAAAAACATCCAGCGAAAGAAGCATGTCGGCAGAACGCCATATCCTATCTCCTGAACAGAAAAATAAGAGAGGGTGACTGGTCTGAATTTTTCTTTATTTTCGACGGTCAGCTTAGGGGATATATCGGTATTCCTATGTGGGATGAGAAAAAAATGAACCTTCTTCATATCCAGGGAAGGCTTTTGCTTAAGTCAAAAACTCAAGAAGATCAGGAGAAGTATCTGTTTCTCAAAGACACTGCTGCTGGTATAGAAAACATTGCCAAGCCCATATTTGGTCTTTGGCGAGCAGATCCAACGAAAACAGTTCTTATGTCAGAAGGAACTTTAAGTGCCTTAGCTTTTGGAAAACAAGGACTTGGGACGGGAGGCGCACGAATAAGTAAGTTCTATATATCTAACGTTCATAAAAAATTCAAGGATGTTATTTGGTCATTTGACAATTACTGGATTGACAAAACAGGAAGACAAATGACAGAAAAGCTTCTTCACATGGGAGAAAGCTGCCTAGTGTTTCCTAAAGGAACAACTTGCAAAGATACAAATGATCTATTAGTTGATCTAAATGTAGATGAGATACCAGATGACTTTATCAGAGAAAATACATATAGGGGACCATTAGGTTATACAAAATTAAAGTTATTGTGAACAGATTATTGCATAAGATTCTGCACGGATGCGTTCTCCACTAGAGACAAAGAAATATTGGTTGATAAACTTCATAATATCGGCATAAAAACAGCAAAAGTTGAAAAGAGTGGAAAAAGAATACTAATAAGTGGGTATGATGTCCGACTACTTTTGAATATGATACAAAATGATGTTATAATATCGAAGCAATATGAATATAAATTCTCGGACAAATGGAAAATAAAAGGAGAACGATGAAGAAAGCTATAACATTCGGTTGCAATGGTCAAGACGGTTCTTATCTCCTAGAGCTTCTTTTAGAAAAGGGATATGAAGTTCATGGAGTAATACGAAGATCGTCTGTATTTAACACAGGACGTATAGATCACTTGATGGCAAACGATCAAATATATAATAAAACATTATTCATACACTACGGTGATATTACAGACCCTGTTAATATAAATCAGTTGATTTCTTCAATTCAACCGGACGAAGTATATAATTTAGCTGCTCAAAGTCATGTAAAAGTTTCTTTTGAATTGCCGTATTATACTGCCCAAACCGATGGAATAGGTGTGTTAAATGTCCTAGAAGCCGTAAGAAACCATTGTCCCAAGGCAAGGGTCTACCAAGCATCCACAAGTGAATTATATGGTGGAATGGGCTACAATATGCCAGCAACGGGCTATACCGAAGAATCCCCAATGCATCCCAGGTCACCTTATGGTTGTGCCAAGATGTATGGATTATGGATTGTAAAAAACTATAGGGAAGCTTATGGGATGTTTGCTTGCAATGGAATCCTATTTAACCACGAGAGTCCCCGTAGAGGCGATACATTCGTAACCAAGAAGATTACTAATTGGATGAGTAAATTTATCTCAGAAACAGTTAAATCAAGTTGCTGGGAGTTACCACCACTTGAGCTTGGAAACCTTAATGCCAAAAGAGATTGGGGGCATGCCAAGGATTATGTTGAAGCGATGTGGCTTATGCTACAGAAAGATACCCCCGAAGATTTTGTCATAGCTACCAATAAGACATATTCCGTAAAGGACTTTATAAACGAGTGCTTTAGCCAAATTGGTTGGGCTAACCATACGACTTGGGTGGGAGAAGGAGTCAATGAGAAGCTACTTCTTTGGGAAACAAATTCTTTTCCTCTTGTAGTCGTGAACCCCAAATACTTTAGACCATCGGAGGTTGAAGTATTACTCGGAGACGCATCCAAAGCTCAGAAAGAACTCGGTTGGAAACCAAAGTTTGATTTCCACAGCCTTGTCAAAGATATGATCAACACAAACTAAGGAATTCACAATGAAATTAAATGAAATAATTGACGCTCGTATTAAGGAATATGTTAAAGAGGTATGTGAAAAGAAGCTTATTCCAGACGATATTTCTTTTATTGAAACCGATAACCTTGGAGAAGTTTTAGATAAGCTTATTATTGTTCATATCCGTGCTTGGATGCTTGAGGACACTATTCATAAGAATATTAGCGATGCTGACTTGGCTACAGTTAAAAGAAAGCTAGACATTTGCTTTAAGCAGAAAAGACCCAAGCTTGTGGAAGCCATAAATAGACTTGTTGAGAAGTCTATTGTCGAAGGGAAGTCACTTGTCGAAGATAATGTAAAAATATATAAAAGCGAGGATCAATGAAAAAAGACTCCAAAATATTCGTCGCCGGGCATAACGGGCTTGTTGGAAACGCGGTTCATAGGTATTTGACATTAAACGGATATACCAACCTAATTGTTAAATCAAAAAAGGATTTAGATTTAACAAACCAAAAACAAGTGGACGACTTCTTTGCAAAAGAGTTACCTGAATATGTCATTCTGTCTGCTGCTAAAGTCGGCGGAATACACGCAAACTCAACCTTCCCTGTAGAGTTTGGTTATATCAATGGAATGATACAAGCAAATGTTCTTAACGCAGCACATGTAAACAAAGTCAAGAAGCTTTTGTTTCTTGGGTCAAATTGTATCTATCCAAAAGAGTGTCCACAGCCGATTAAGGAAGAATACCTATTATCTTGTGAGCTTGAGAAGACAAATGAGATTTACGCCCTAGCAAAAATCTTAGGGGTCAAGATGTGCGAATCATATTGTAAGCAATATAACGATAGCTTCATATCAGCAATGCCTTGCAACTTGTATGGTGTAAATGATAATTTCCACTTTGAAAATAGTCACTTAATACCAGCACTAATTAGAAGAATACATGAAGCCAAAATAAACGGCGTCAATGAACTTAAAATATGGGGAACAGGAAAGGCAAGAAGAGAAGTCCTATTCTCAGACGATTTAGCAGAAGCGTGTGTATTTCTCATGGATAACTACAACGGAACAACACCAATAAACATAGGAACTGGAGTTGACTATTCAATAGTAGAGATATACGAAACAGTAAGCAAGGTTATAGGATACACTGGTGGGTTTTCGTTCGATACAAGTAAACCAGACGGTACGATACGGAAGCTTCTTGATGTGTCAAAGATAAACAATCTCGGATGGAAGGCTAAACATTCATTCGCAGAAGGCGTCAGTATAACTTACGATTGGTTCCTCAAAAATCAGGATAACTTTAGAAAATGAATAAAATAATCATTACTTCAATAAATCCCGAAACAGAAGCCACAAGAAAGTTCAAGGACATACCGGATTGGAGTCTGACGGTTGTTGGGGACAAGAAAACCCCCAACTACGATGACCCAAAAATCAACTTCATTCCTTATTCAACACAAGATGAGAATTATAAAATATCCAAAGTACTACCAGTTAATTCATATTGCCGAAAGAATATAGGATACATCGAAGCCATAAAGTCAGGGGCAGGAATTATATATGAGACTGACGATGATAATATACCGTATAATTTTTGGGACTTTGAAAAGTTTGAAACTACCAATGTACTGAACAGCAATGAAAAATTCGCTAATATATATTCATATCTATCTGGCGAAAAAATATGGGCTAGAGGATTTCCTCTCGAATATATCAATAAAACAATTAACCATAGAATAGAGACTAGAACATCGTCTGTGGGTGTTTGGCAGACTCTTATAGATCATGATCCAGATGTTGACGCTATATACAGACTGACAATTAATAAACATATCAATTTTGATGTGAAGGAATCGTTTGCAGTGACCGAAGGGGTCTATGCCCCATTTAACTCACAAAGCACCTTCTGGAACAAAGAATGCTTCATTTATATGTATTTCCCTTCAACTGTGTCTTGGAGATTCTCAGACATACTAAGATCATATATCACTCAGAGGTTATTGTGGCAAGATGGACTCAAACTCGGCTTCAGGAAATCAATTGTCTTTCAGGATAGATTCCGTGAAGACTATATGCGCGACTTTGTTGATGAGATTCCCCTATATACTAATGTAGTGAAAACAATAAACCTACTTGATAAAATGAAGTTCACATCATCAAAGCAAGACAACTTAATAAAAGTGTATACAGAGCTTGCAAAGAACAATATAGTCAAAGGCGAGGAATTAGATATTCTGAATGTTTGGCTTGACACATTGAAAGGACTTGTATGAAATATATTAAAGTTAGCTGTGATTTAGAGAAATCATGTGTTTCGTTGGACTGGGATACCTCCAAGTTCTTTGAGTTGGGGTGGGAATTGTCAATAACACATCTTCAAGCCAAACGAATGATATCCACCAATCAAATAAACCCGAATGAAGATGTTTTGGTTGTCAGTACAGATCGGGCGTTTTTATACGAGAATGTATGCAAGACTATGCATTATAGGGATTTTATAAAGCAGACTAGACCAGACAATTTTATTGATTTGACAAAATCGTGTAGTGATTACTTGAAGGGAACTGCCGACCAGGGATTTTATAATGGAAAATATAGGTTCTACAACGAAGACAAGCACCTAATACATAATATCAATTACTCCAACATACAAGAGAACGAACCATTTTTTATCATGCACGCGAGATACAGAAACTGGTGTCCCGAAAGAAACTTCCCTCTTGACTTTTGGGTAAATTCTGTTAATAAGCTCACCAATCACTTTAAGATGAAATGTTATATTTTTGGTGAGAATACGGAGCCACTCATTAATAATAAAAATGTATTTGGTGTTGGTTTACGCGACTATGCCACTTTATTGAATAACAAGAATTGCAAGTTCTTTATGGGGTCAATGTCAGGTGGGTCAATGGTATCACAGCTTTGCAGCCATCGCGATTGCAAGGTATTCATAATAGAAAATCACCCGAGAATCATAGGACATCCACTGTTCCACGATGAGAGTGTTAATTTTGCTGGATGTGTTACACATTTTAATAACAACCGCGAAGGGCTTGTGGATGATATAATACGGAGGGCATAATGAATATAACAATCTTTAGTAAAGATAGAGCCTGTCAACTGGACTTCCTACTCAAGTCTATGGAACAACATTTCGTAGAGTATAAAGATACGAAAATAAATGTCATTATAAAGTATAAAAACGACCTCCACAAAAGAGCATATGAGAAGTTATTTTGTGATTTTCCCAACATACATAAGATAATAGAATCACCAACCACATCGTTTAAACAACTGACATTGAAATCTTTAGATGTTGGTGAAAAGTATACAACCTTCTTTGTTGATGACAATGTGTTTAAAAATAGATTCAGCATGAAAGATCCCGAAGTCTTAAAGATGTGTAGCTATGAGAATCTTTGTGTGTCGTTAAGAATGTGCGAGGGAATGAATTACTGTCATTCTGCTAGATTCCATTATAACGATGTTCCAAAGATACGAGATGGCAGATGGGAGTGGAGAGGATATGAGGGAGATTGGGGATATCCAATGTCATTAGATGGGCATATATTTAGGACTGCTGATGTTACCGGTCTTTTGCATAGAATTCCATTTAATAACCCAAATGAGTTGGAATACAACATGAGTCTAAATCCATTCCACCAAGACTACATGGTATGCTACAAGGAATCGGTAATATTCAACAATCCCCTAAACAGAGTACATAATAACAATAATACACCACATGCAAATGTATCGGAAGACATGTTAGCGGAAATGTATCTATCTGGAAAGAAAATCAAGCTGTCTAAAGACACGAAGGACATAAAATTCACATCTCCGCACTTTGATATACCTATTGTGTTAATATGAAATATAGATTTAAAATAGTTGATTCATTTTTCTCACATAATCACTCAGCGAGTACCCTCACTCATTTAGAGCAGAATATTATATGGGATAGAAATGTTGATGGTGGCGAAGATATGGTGTTTTTTACGAACAACTTCGATAACACCAGGGGTAAGATAAAAATAGCATTGTTGATAGAATCTCCTATTGTCACGCCTCATTTATATAACTACTTTTTCGACGCTAACAACCGAAATAAGTTTAACTATATATTGACATTTGATGAGCGCCTACTAAAATTAGGTGGAAATGTTGTTCCATATTCTTTGGGTGGATGTTGGATAGAGCCAAATGAAATAAAGATTCATAGCAAATCAAAAAATGTCTCAATAATAAGTAGCCACAAAAATGAACATTCGGGTCATAAATTAAGACACGAGATAATAAGCAAATTTAAACAAAAGATAGATTTTGTATGTGGGCGTGGATATAAAGAAATTTCCAATAAAATAGAAGCCCTTAAAGACTATCGGTACTCCTTGATTGTGGAGAATTTTAGAATAAACCATTACTTCAGTGAAAAGCTAACAGATTGTTTTAGTACAGGAACCGTTCCGATATATTGGGGATGTGAGTCCATAACTAACTTCTTCAATGATCGTGGTATGATAGTATTCACGAAAATTGATGAACTAAATGATATATTAAATACGATAGGACCATCTGATTACGATAATCGAATGCCAGCCATTACAGAAAACTTTGAGAAATGTAAAAGCTTTCAAGTATGTGAGAATAATATACTTGCGTCAATACAAAAGGTCATACCCGACAATATCTTACAGAAATACAAAATAGGATAATCATATGTTTACATTAAACGAAGAAATGGTACGAAAGTGGTATGCTGATGGTGGTGAATCTAATCTTAGATATAACTATAAATTAAACGATAGCAGTGTCGTATTTGATATCGGTGCATATGAGGGAAATTGGACCAAGAAGATGTTTGAGATGTATAGATGTAATATTGAAGTGTATGAACCAGTATCAAGATACTTCGAAATGTGCAAGAATGCATTTAGAAATATAGACAAAATACATGTCCATAAAGCAGGCGTGTCCGACACGACAAAGAAAGACAAGATATTCTTAGACAATGATGGGTCTTCTATACACTCAAAAAACTCAGCTTTCGAGGAAATTGATTTGATTTCTATTAAAGATATTATGATACCATTTCATGCAATTGATCTAATGAAGATAAATGTTGAAGGGTGTGAATATGAAATATTGGAATGTATCATTAACAATAACACACAGACAAAAGTTAGAAACTTTCAAATTCAATTTCATAACTTTAGCTATGTAAGAAGTCCCGAAGCCAGAAGAGATGATATTAGAAAGTCTCTATCTAAGACTCACCATCTAACTTACGATTACCCATTCGTATGGGAAAATTGGGAAATTAATTAACCCAACTCCAAGTTTTGATATAGCTTTTCAAATCTTCCGTTGACATGGATTCAACCTTAACGCATTCGTTCTTGTTGTCCCAATAGAAGTGAGAATGTGGTCCGCTGTTTATGGACTTGTCATGTGCCATATGATATAGGACATCCGGCGTTCTTATAATGCGAAGCCCCAGCTTCCGACATCTTGCAATCCTCTCATTATCCTCAAACCCCCATGATTTGAAGTTTTCGTTTTCCATCCCTATTTCAATAAACTTATTCTTATTCCAGAATATCGCCCCACCCACAGATGATGGACTTAGTAGACCACAGGATGATAGGTTGACGCAATCAAGCGATTTAGTTTGATTTATGGTGCTATAGAAGCTTCTAGGTACATCGAAAAACTGACCGTTATATGGGAAGCAGACATCACCATAATTCGTGTTGATTACATTAGCGGCATTGACATACTCGCTAACTTTAAATAACACATCCGTATCATAATTGACTATTATAGGAGTTGGTGACATCCTAGCCATCATGTTAAGAATGCGAGTTCTATGGAAATGAGCATTGTCAGATTTAATATAATGATAAATGCACTTCGAGGAAAGATGCTCTAGCTTCTTTTCTTTATCTTCCTCACAGACAATTATGTTTGTCTTGAAGTGGTGGTTCAAGTAATCCACGATAAGAGAGACATTCTCCAATCTATGTTGTGTGTCTATCCTAACTGGTATATTAAATGTAACATGCGATAAGTCAATCATCGTCCCAAGTTTCCATAGCTATCATGGGTTGATCCCCAATACTGTCTACAAAACACATGGTCCGACCCTGTGTAGTCTCCACCACAGAAGTGACTGGGGATGAAATAATGAGAAGGATAAACCTTAAGATTCGTATAGTTATGTTCTCTAACGCTATTTGTTAATAGAGTTGGACCAGTTAGCAACCAGGGTGGTGCCATGCCATTCATGCGCTGCGGCACCATTTTAGATATCTTTTGTATAAGTATATTGAAAAGCTGGCAATCCTTGACACCAGCCAAATAACCGTTAGCTATCAATCCCGGTCTATGTTGCTCGCTCTCAAAGCAGGCGAACGAATCATTATCAAGTAAGAAATCTTCAAGGGGCTTAATACAGTCTGAATCAGCATCTATGAAAAAGCCACCATATTGTTTTAGAACTTCATATCGCAATATATCTGCCTTCCCGTGATATGGGGAAAATGCATCAAAATGAGCGCGGTTTATCATGGGTGGTAAATTTGCGTCAGTCCACAACATATACTCCCAGCCTGGATTTTTCTCTTTCCAAGTTTCCATCATTTTATATGGTCTTTTGTTCTGATCACCCACCCATATCTGATGTATTATCTTCGGTATCATTTTATAATCCCATATTCTTTGAGCCATGGAAATGTAGCAACTCTTGCTCGTGTTTGCTCTGGAAGTTCACCCTCGACAGCGTGGAACAGGTTTGCGTTTGTATCAAGGTGTGGGTTACTGTTGAAGTTATTTGATACCCTGCAATGTTCAAGATGCCACAAGGCACCTTCCCCATGTCTATGTTTCAATCCCATTCTAATAAATCTCCAATGTCTTTCATTATCCTCAAACCCCCATGACTTGAAGAATTCATTTTCCATTCCAGCTTCCATATACTTATCCTTTAGCACCCACGCAGGTGACCCAACCGCCGCCCTCATCTTTCCATTTTCAAATAACTTGCGTGGGTTCATAGTTCTTCTAAGGGTATCATGTTGTAGCTGATTGACTCTCGTAAGATCGCCAAATCCAACAACATATTCAAACCCGTCTTTTGTTATCATATCGCGGGTCTTCTGATAACCATCTGGCTCCATGATAATATCACAATCATACATTACCATAATAGGCGTAGTAACTTGAAGTGCCATGGTATTCAAATGTTTTGTTTTCCAAAACAAATACTCATCGTTTCTGTTGAATATATATTTTACTTGATCTATTTTATTTCCAAGTATTCCTGGCACCCTAGAAATCTTATCATCTTCAAGAATTATTATATTTGTATCAAGGTGATATAAAAGATATGAAACACTTGTCAAAATATTATTAGCCCTGTCTTGCGACTCAACACGAACTGGCATTATAAAGGTTGTATCTTTTAAATCATATTTGGACATTCTTAGCTCCGCAATCTATCTTGTATTTCTGTAAAAGGTATTAATACTCGCTTAACTCCGCGCCCGTAAACACGACCGTTGTGATCTATCTGTGGTTTTCTATCTTCGTCGCTTGTGGTGTTTGGGACGTCAAGCATCTGTGTATAGTCCCATGTCTCCTTAATAAAAGGAAACCCCACTCTCGGAAACTCACCGGCAATAATACATCTACGAGTATAGTCGCAATGTTCAAAACCATAGCCCACATAGTCAGGATCTAAAGCACCCACTTTATTCAGTGTTCTTTTAGTTATAGACATAATCTGTGCAACGTGTGTATGTTCAAATACCACGGTTCCTGATGGGACTTTAATGATCTTCTTTGGGCGCTTTTCACTTTCTGAAACCCATTGGGGGCAGTAATTAAACAGCCCGACACCTGACTCTTTATGGACATTCAGATAAAGAGTATCCCACCCAACCTTTATTGGTTTAAAATCGTCTTCAAACAAGAATAAATGATCACACTCTTGAAGGTGCATCATTGCTATACTCTTGTTGATTGATATGCCCAAGTTCTGATGTGGAATCAAATTCATCAGTTGTGATACTCTTTCATATCCCGTAGTATCGGGCTGATCTAGAGAACACACAAGCTTATAATCATATTTGTCTCTATCAAGACTATTAACGATTGCTTCGGCAACATCAGTCGCCGCTGTTGCTCTGTTGTAAGTTATTAAACCAATGCCAATAAGTGGCTTAGGCATTCTTTGGTTCCTCTAAATCACTTACTTCGTCTTCAAAGTTTACTCTAAAGGTTAAGCCTTCGGCTGCGGGTGGTAAATCAATATTAGTGACTTTCTTCCCAGTCTTCTTTTCGATAAACTTGGTAAGCAACTTCATGACATCGTTTACATCGACTATTGCATGTGGTTGGTTAATAATTTTCATTGTATCTCCTTTGGAAATGGTATGTATATTTTATTCGAATCAAATTGCATATATATTTTATTAGCTTCTTCAGAATATTTTTGTCTTTCTTCGGCGTTGAAACATGGGGCAGTCCCCATATCCTCAAAATAAATGTCCGATTCAAATATGAATGGATGAGCATCGTGATTTGCGGGTGAACATAACCCTGCTAATTTACACCTTCTCGTGTAGTCACTATGTTCATAACCAAACTTCCCGTATCTTATATCAAAGTATCCTACCTTGTCTATAACTTCTTTTGTCATTACCATAAGTTGGGCTGTGTTCTTTTCGTATATTCCCAAAGTAAGAGAAGGAAGTCTAATTACTTTATATAATCTATCGCGGTGGTCTAATCTAATATGATTAAAATGTTGCATGCCAGATTCTTTAATAGCTAACAAATACAACTCAACCCATCCTGGGTATATAGGCTTAAAATCGTCTTCAAGCAAAAATACAACATCACATTTTCTTAAGTTAAATAACGCTCTATTTTTATTGACAGCAACTCCGCCGTTTTTACCATTAACCAATGGGAAAATTTTAGCGACATCCTTATATTCGCCAATATCTTCTTGATCAACGGCACATACAAAGAAGTATTCATTAGCAGACCTATTTACGGTCTTTAAAATTTCTTGACATACAGCTAGACATTCCTTTGGTCTTTTATAAGATATTACCCCGATTCCTATCTTCATAATTACCCCTTGACTTTATATCCTTTGTTATTATGATAAATAACTACCCACGGAACATACAAGTATTATATCCTAAAATATAACTTATCTAAAAATAAACCAGAAACTATAAAGATGCATAAAATTATATTAAATATCGCAATAGCTCCGCTTTTGTTGATATTATCATCGTTTACCGACAAAAAAGAGGTTACTTACGACAAATATGTCGTAAACCATCAGGATTACAAAGAATTTATCCACGATGCGTATAACTTTAGACTGAATAACAACATAGCAATACCTGACTTTTATTACGATGTGCTAGAGATGGATAATCCTAACATTCCAGCATGGGCTAAGCAAGTTGCCTTACCAATGATACGGGACAGTGTTCCGCTGTGGATCCGCAAGGGGCAGCTAATGAAAGAATCAAGCTCCTACTATAACCCAGACGGAACCATAAAATATGTTAATAAAAAGCGTGGCGGAAATAATAACCGCCATAAGGGGCTATTGGTCCGTTTCAAGTCCTCCGTATTGCATTTGATCATATGAAGAAGGAAAATCCTGAAGTCCTCAAGGGTAGACGATATGAGGAAATGCAATACGACACCAATCTCAACGAAGAAGTGGCGTGCATGTATCTTCTTTATATATACAACGGAAGAGCAAATAAAAACTGGAACACTGCTGTTATGATGTATAATCGTGGACCGTGGGGTGAAATCGACGCAGATGCGCGTTATTATCTGAAAAAGGTAAAACAATACGGAAACGCAAACTAATAGAAACTCTGAATTTTATCAAACCTGAATTCATATAAATAAAGGCATAGTTTATGGAGTTATACTATGACCATGAGATTCTTTAATATCAACAAGACACAAGATCAGCTTCTTGAGAGCAAACTTGAGGCAGATATACAAGTTTGGCTCACCCAGCCAGAAGCACTTATTGAGCGTTGGAGAAAGCCTGCTCGCGAGGGAATGAAAGCAGTTCAAGTCGGCAAGAGAAAGTATCATTACGAAAAGGTAAAGCAATCTGGAAAATTTGGTCCAGCTTATATATTACATGGTAAGAATGGTGCGCGTTATGGACTTTTTAAGGGGGCTAATGAAGAACTTCTCCCAGTCAATCTAAAAACAAAAAAGCTCGTTAAGACAAGTAGATTCCTCCATAAAAACGGAAACATCTCATGGTCGCGTGCGCCTAAAACAGAAGACAATCTTAAAGAATCGGTATTATTAGAAGGTGGTAATGCTGTCAAGAATGAACTTATCCAGAAGCTTGAAGCCGCAGGAGCAACTAATGTTCACTACATCCGAATTCCATCAGACCAGATAAAAGCAGTATTTAACGAAATCGTTGAGCCGCTTCTTAAGGAAATATCACAGTTCCTTGATCCGTCTTACAAGACAACATTCGGACTTGGTTCTACTCGTCTAGCCGCCTTTATATCTGGCAGAGAAGTCAAGCTACTCAAGTCAGAAGATCCCCAAACGATGGCTAAAGCCACCTTGGCAAAAAAGTCATATGGCGACCTTGACATTGATATAGTTCCCAAGGAAGGCGTAGAGCTTTGGCAGATTGGTGACTATCTCTCGCAAAAGTATCCAACCAAGGTAGCTTACCGCAAGTCGAAGATTTCTGCCGAAGAGATTCTTATGGCTTATGTGTGGGAAGAAGGCAAGACCATTCAGATTGACCTTGTAAAAGCTGGCGGTGCTGATGCTGGTGAAGTCAGCTTCATGCAATCAAGCTCCTTCGTTGACCTCTCCCGTGGCGTCAAGGGCGCACTCCAGAAGTGGCTCATGCGTGCTGTTCTCGGTGAGAGAGACTTGACCAAATCAGAAAAAGCAATGGTCAAGAAGGCACTTCTCAAGAATGAAGAGTATCTTATGCTGTCAAAAAAGGGCTGGGTTCCCGGCAAACATGGCGATACTTCACTTGAGCCAGGACGCTTCCAGTTGGGCAAGGGTGGTGTATATGTTGTTATAGACCTCTTTAAAGAAGGTGTCAAATCACGTAAGACCATCAAGCTCAACGACAAGCCACTTGTGGACTTCTCAGACATCAACAAGCTCGCTGCGTTTATCATCCCGGGAGCAACCGAAGACGAGCTTACATCGGCAGTTAAGATTGCAGAGAAGGTAAAGGAAACTATGCCCGACAAGATTCCTGCTATATGGGACAGCTTCAGTCGCATGATGGACCAACAGAAAGGAACTATTGATATTGAGGACTATAATACTGGCATGAAGACACTCTCAGAGATTATGGGCGTAGAATGGAAGGGCGAGTAACATGGCGCGAGAAGGCATAGGCAGATTCGCTGGAAAGAGTGAATACTCAGATGTTGACTTTCTTGAAATCTTCAAGGAGCTACTTCCTTATGTCAAGTCAGGAAAGATAAATCTTGACAAGGTGAAGAATATTGATGTTGTTGAAAAGATGGACTCTGCTTTCTGTCACTTCGGAATAAATGATCACGGAACATTCTTCATAGAGACATCCAACTCTGGTGAAGTCACGGTTGACAACTACAGACAGAAGTTCTCCAACGAATACTTCTTTGGTGACTTCAAGGCGAGCTTTGAGTCGCTTCTCAGTAACACTATACTTCAGAATGCTCTCAAGAAGATATCGGCTAAGTTTGGTTCAATTCGTTATGACGCTGAAATATTCCCCGTTATGACCCATACTGGCGACGATACTGGATATATCACCTTCGTCGCTACTCGTTACGACAAGAACAAATTCGGTAAGAACGGTGCCTTCGTCGTATTCAAGTCGTGGATCAAAGACGCAAATGCACAGTGGCAACGACCCGAGCCAAAGACTAACCAGAAGCTCATAGCTGCGATTGAAACTGCTGACTCTGCTGACTGGAGAATATACACCAATGAGAAGCATGCCAAGCTATCAGGTAACATAGAGTTCAATATTGATAACCTTGACGAGATGCTGTCAACCGAGAAAGGCATTGATGAGGCACTTGCAGTTCTCAAGTCACGCGGCAATACCACTATGAAGGCTCACTTGAAGAACGCTATTCGTGACGCTAAAGATAAGCTTCAAAGTGTCCTTGACGCCTATGCAGAAAAGACCTCATCCATATTCTCCAAGACTGGTGAAAAGTCGCCCATAGAAGGTGTCGTATTACGCCTCAAGCAAGCAGACGGAAGCATCTTCGAAGTCAAGGGAACCTCTAACGCATTTGATGAATTGAAGAAGCAGACATGGGCAACCAGAATGGACCTCGGCACATTAGAAGAAGTAACTGATGGTAGGTTCTTGAAAGATGCTCTTGGGCTAAGAACTTCCCAGCCAGCAGCACTCAACAATGCTATCAAGAAGCTCGCCCAGTCGTTTACCAGTGACGAGAAAGACGCAGAGAAAAAGGAGCTTCAGTTCCTATTCAATCTGTATGAGTCGCTAAAAGACGCAGGAGCGATGTCTTCCCCCGAAGAAACAAAACAGAAAGTTGATGCTATTTTTGAGAGTGCCAAGCAAGAGCTTACAAATATAGTCAACGCATTCAAGGCAAATGAGAAGTCGCTTGATCCAGATTCTCGTCGCAAGTCACTCAAGGCTATTGAAATGGTTATCAATAAGTTTGAGAAGATTGAACAAGCTATACAAGCAGATATCTCTCCAGAAGCTTATCAGCTTTACATCCTGAAGTTTTTCTTAGAACGCCGTTTGAATACATATGCCGCTGCTCATATGAACAAACCCTCTACTGACTTCAGCAAGTATTATGAGGGTCAGACACCAGTAATACTCTGGAACGGAAGAGCGCAGCCTTGGCATCGTGGTCATGATGCTATGATTCAGCTTGCGAAGAACAAGCTCAAAGAAGTCGGTGCTGAAAAGGTTCTTATATTCATCGTCAAGGGCGGCGAGACTTCAAAGAATAAAGAAGACAATCCACTCAACGAAGCAGAACAGAAGCAACTCATACAGGCAATATACAAGAATGACCCACAAGTGACAGTTGCACCTGTCCCCCTTCCTACATCAACTTCTTCGGCAATATGGGCGAGAATTGAACCCCTGAAGACGTATGTTGCAGGCTGGCTTGCAGGCGAAGACCGAATAAATGACTATAAGAAAGATGTAGCCCGATTCAATGCTAACTTATGGGTTCAGGATCATGCTTCCTTACCACTTAAAGTAAATGACAAGGGGACATCTGCTGTGGAGTTTATTCAGACTCCAAGAGTCATGAGTGGAACTGAAGCCAGAGAATCAGCGAAGACATCAGATTTTAACACTTGGGTTCAGAATGTATGCCCAGCCCACACAATCAAAGACAAAGAGGTAATTGCCATGTACAAAGATATCTATAATAAGCTCAACACCAACAAGAAAGAAGCAGTTGAGTCATTGGTCAGAAACAAGTTTACATGTAAGATTATTGATGAGGCGTCTAAGAAGCCAGCGGCAGCTAAGCCAGCAGCGGCTAAGCCAGCAGCTAAGCCAGCAGCTAAGCCAGCAGCTAAGCCAGTAGCATCAGCAGCTAAGCCAGCGGCAGCAAAGCCAGCAGCAAAGCCAGCAGCAAAGCCAGCAGCTAAGCCAGCGGCACCAGCAACTCCTTCAACACCAGCAACTCCCTCAACACCAACCCCACCCACAAAAGCAGCTAATAAGTTGCCTATACCAGAATTAGCAAAAGAAATATCCAAATTAGATCCTGAGAAGATATTAACACCTGAAGATATTGAAGTAGCTAAAGAAAAAATAAGCGCAGAACTTCCAGCTAAAAACGAAAGGCGAGACATTGACACCCCTGATGACAGTGAAAAATATACCGTGGATTCACATAAGAGAAACGGAATCCCTGTTATAGAGAAAAAGAATATTATGAAAATATTATTGGATATGGGGTAAACATGAAATATAGCAACATCTTAAGTCAGACATTTAATATGAAGTTATTAACTGAATTAGAAGCAAGTGATGCTGATAAACAAAAAGTTATTCAGTCCATTGTTGACTATGCAAAGAAGAACGGGTACACAAGAGAGGAAATAATAGATTCCCTTGATGAAATCAAAAAGTCGAGGGAAGGGGGCGCTGTTGGTGCAGAAAAAGTTATTAGGTCTATTATTGACTACGCAAAAAAGAATGGATATACTAGTGAAGAAATAATACAGGCTCTTGATGAAATCAAAAAGTCTAGATTAGCATCGGAAAATAAACCAGAAGATTCACCGGAATCGTCGCCAGTAAGTTCAACTGAAGAAGAACTCCCAGAAAACAAAAAACCAGAACCATATTCGTCAATGATGGGCGACCCACAGGTAATATCAGATTTAAGCACTATATTCAAGACAGCTTTATCTTTAATAGTATGGATAGTTTCTAAAGAAAACGACAAAGCAGGAAATGTCTTACGTGGTCTTAACGGTGGTATATCCGCCGGGCTTGATAAGATTACCGATTTAGTTAAGAAAGGAGCAACCAACGCCGAAACCTTAAATAAAGAATTGAAAGCGTCGTTCATAAAGTTGCGAAATAACGAATCCATAATGAATAAAACATATGCCACACTTGATGAGAAAGCAAAGGCATCAGGAAAGAATACAGAGCAATTAATAGCAGATGCAAGAGAAAGTAGAAATATTAACGATCTGAAGAAAAATGCAGATCCAAGTAAACTACAGTCAGCTTTAGATAAATGGAAAAAAAGTAAAAACAATATAGACCCGAATTTCGAATCGACACTAGCCAGAAAAGAAATTCCAAACTACAACAATTTACTAGCTTCTGCAACCAATTCTAAAGATCCAAATTACAAGGAAAGTGAAAAGAAACTGATTGAAGAAATCAAAAAGTTCCTATTAGGATCTGGTAGACATACATACCCATATTTAAGCGAAGTTGTTGATGATAAAGATCAAAACGAGACTATCAAAAAGAGCCTTGTAGAGCTAAAAGGTAAAACAGCCACGCCTCTTCATATGTCAAGCAGTGAAGTAGCAAAGTTTAAAGAAGCGTCCGCATCTGGTGAAATAAACGCATACTTTTTAGCGGAGAGGGAAATTAATAGTTCTCTTGATAGTTTGTCAAATCTATATCTCACTATAAAGAATAAAATAGACATTAGAGAAATACAGGGTAAGACTAAACTATCCGCAAGAACATTAAACAATTGGATCAAGCACGTAAAAGAAA
>Ga0265297_10005577_pt1 | contig 19027 bp, 29 predicted proteins | sample Munlanlwell13791_FD_192502 | JGI IMG/M metagenome (GOLD analysis project Ga0265297, IMG submission 192502) | Leachate microbial communities from a municipal landfill in Southern Ontario, Canada - Leachate well 137-91 | ecosystem: Engineered > Solid waste > Landfill > Unclassified | place...
GGGGCTGCGTGGATCCGCCGACGAAGCACATCACAGCCGCGGGGCAGTCCTTGCACCACCAACCTACAGTCCGCGGCGGAGGTATGTCTAAGCTGATGTGCTGCTGCATCGTGGTGGCCTTGTCTATCAGCTCTGCCATCACAATGTCTTCAGGCCCTAGCTTGACATCGAACGACCTGATCTTCCCATCAGAGGGGTTCACGTACAGGACGACGGCGCCTTTGACGTCCATGCCCTTTTGTCGGGCTAGCACGGCATAGAAGTTGAGCTGCTTCTTGACGTAGTCGCTGGCGCCGGTGTGCTCAGTGAAGCTCATCTTCTTGTCGTATATGATCCCGTTGGCGAACTCGTCTATGGTGCCTTTAACCCCCAACCCGTCGACTTTTATTTCGTGACTGTTTGGTAGGTGCGGGAACAGAGGTATTGTGTGCAATAGAGTTCCCGTTAGCATCCTGAAGACGGTCTCCGGCTTGAACAGCTCTGGGTGGTACTTCTGGAGGTAGGACTGCCTGAGACAATATCCTACAAGGTCGGTAACGTGTACCTCGCCACTACGATCTTCGTGATGCCACGCCCGGAAGAAGGCCTCGTAGACTGCCTCCTCCCCGATGTGGCAGGCGTCACTACAGTACGCCATTCAATCACGACCAGAGTACGATGCCGTTCTCTATCCGGCCTCCGACGGCTGCTAGCAGGTCCTCCAGTGGGGTCTTCAGCTTCTTCCTGGAATGCCACTCTTGCAGGTCCACGAGCTTGACGCCATCTTTGAACATCTTCTTCATCTGCTCAAGCTCGCCCTTCTCCTTGGCGTCGGTCGGTGCCTTCGCTACAGGAGGTTCGGGTGCCTTTGCCGGAGCAGGTGCCGGAGCAGGTGCTGCGTCTGGTGCGAGCTTGACTCCTGCCGCGGTGATCAGCTGTCCGAGCGGGGTCTGCAGCTTGTTGGTCTGATGCCACAACTGCAGAGACTGTAGATCCAGCTCTTTGAACTGCGCTGCCATGGTCTGTAGCTGAGCTACTTCCCTGGCTAGGTTGTCGGTCTGCTGCTTGGGTACCAGGGTATCGGGCGTCTCAACCTTTTCAAGGTTTGAGACAGTGAATGACCCGTCCTCTTTCTGCTTACCGTTCAGCTTCACCGTGGCACCTTCGAGGTTACCATGCTCCTGTACGAGCTTGGGGCCGAGCGATATCTCTATATCCCCGGTGTTGTCTCCGAAGACATACCGGTGGAACGTCAGCTGTACTGGTATGACTGGACCATGCTCTCTGCACTGACCACCATCTACTTTCTTACTGCACTGAGGGCATCCCTCGTAGCTGAAGTCTTGCATCAGAGGGCCCACGATACCCTCCAATACGATGAACTTCCCTACCTGAATGTCAGCGATCGTTGCTGGTGTCCCCTTGATCCCCAGGATGGAGGTCATAGGTACTTCCACTCGCTTGACCTGCTTCAGGTATAGCTGTAGGACTACCTTCTCGTTGTTCTCAAACTGTGGGTACGTCTTATGTGCCCACGCCTGCACGTCTTCCTTTTTGACGCCTGCCTTTTGGTATATGTCCACGGTTTCACCTCTGTCATCACTTAGTAATAGATGACTGTAACTCCTGGATGACTCCGATCCACTTAAGGTCGAAGTTAACTTGCTCGGTGACCTCCTCTATCCTCTTCGCCGTTGAAGACAGATCCAATGCCGAGTCTGATCCCTCTAGCTTAATATAGTTTAAGTACTGTTGTGCCTGCTGCAGTTCCCCTTGCCGTAGGACTGCGTCGAAAGTAAACAGGCGCATGAGACGATCTAAATCATCGGCTGTAACCTGTTGTGATAATAAGACTGTCTCGCCCGGCATTCTTATTTCTCCATCATGTCCATTGCCATGCCCATGGCTTCTACATAGTCTAAGAACACGCGGATGGCATCCCTCTTGGTCTGGGCCTCGGTCAATTTACCTTGTGCTATGGCTATGTCTCCGGCAGGCGCACCTTCTTGAGCTCGTAGACAGTCTAGCTCCCCGCCTAATAGGGCAGTCCTCGTTTGTAGCGCATGATGTTCTCGGCGCAGTACGTCGAGCACATGTGGCCGAGCCTCCAATATATTCACGTCTGGCACCTCTTACACCTCTTCACTCTTTAATTGGTATATAAATGTCGTCGTATTTCATTCGAGATTGTCGTACTTAACTTGATAGTTGATGGAGGGGTAGAACTCACAGAATCTCTGTTTTGTTGGATCATACGGGCATAGGTCCATACCCTGTACATTCATGCAGGTGTAGCAAGCCATTCCGGTACGGACCATGTGTGTGATCTGCTGCCTCGTTATGCCCGCCTTGTAGTCTTTAGCATTTTGGGCGAAGACCGCATCTATACTATCCGGTGAGTACCCGGACCTTAATAGAAAGGCTACCATGTGCAGGCGTTGCCGGTGATCTAGTTCGCCTGTCTCCTGCAACTCACTCAACGCATTCGTTATACAAGCAGGCCATAGCTGGTTATATATACGCTGAGTTGGTGCTGGCCGTGGAGCCACCCTGTCGAACTCCTTAAGTATATTCGGTAAATCCGGGTTTTCTGCCAGATCGCACTCCTGATAGAACGGGCAGATAGACTGTTGTAATGTAAACCCTGGGTTGACTGGGACGCACCATAGCAATGTCTTCGAGTGCCTGGTGTATGGTGTTCTCGCCATCTGCCTGGGCCCGGACATTACATTGGCGTCTATCACTTGTGGTAAAGACTTGATGAACATTCCAACAGCCGTACCAGGTGATGATAGCTTTACGGGGGGCATGTCTAAGTAGTAGTGAAACCCGCGTCGGCCACTGAAGTACTTACGGTAGTCGATATGCCGGTCGCGTAAATGCGATTCAAGTATGCAGGCCCTGCGGTTAGCCTCACCGAAGTCGGAAGCGTCTATTTCAACGAAGATAGTGTCGACCAGCTTACTGTCTATCTGCCTGTCACAATAGACCGAAGTAAAGCAGTCTACTCTATTCCTGTTCCGGATCATAAAGTCCAGGTACTGCTCCTTGGACGTCGCCCTCGATCGGGGTTTCTGTATATCCCTCGGGAACTGCTCCGGTATCGTCTGGAACCGCAGGTGGCTCTCTAATGCTCTCGCTACTGACTCCGTCATAGTCAACACTTCCGAATGATAACAAAGTTGTTTGGTTACGGTCAACCCCGGGTGTAATCCCTTTGAGCGGTCGACCAAGAAGTCGTTCGATCATGTCCAATAGTTTCTGAGCGTAATAATCATAACCGCTCTTCTGTATGGGGGGTATCACGTCCGGGTGAGCGGGGTCTATCGGTATTACTATAGGCTTGTGATCCTTGCCGATGCCGGATATAACGAAGCGGACGGTATCCCCGGACCTGAACCCCGCTCGCTCCTGTAACATTTTCGCTGCTTTGACGTGCGGGGGTTCAGTGGGGTAATCTTCTAACCGGGCCTTGTTTATGGCCTTAGCCAGTACTAGATCCTTGTCCAGTTGACCCGCATACATGTCTTGGATCAGCTGATTAACGTAGGTAGTGATCTCTGACTCATCACCAGATGCGATAAGTATCTCTTGCACTTTTAGCTGGCATTGCTTCACCACTTCTGAAGCATCGCCGCGCTTAGCCTCGAACCCTACTAGTTCGGTCTCCTGACCGAACTCCCCGTCCTTCCAGATCCGTTCCCCTCGGTACTTCTTTTTGGATGATGTGAACAGGCACTTGGCATAGACCTTCTCTGCATCAAGTACCATACAATATTTATCTGGGTCTACCCCCCACTTAATACCACAATAGTTGTAAATTGCATTAGTAAGCCCGTCTGCTATGCTCGGGAAGTCTAGACATAATCGGAATGCGTCAACCGGTGTCTTGGAGTACATGAACACCGAGTCTGTATCTGAGTAGACGATCTCGTAACCCATCTCCCTAGCTAAAGCGAACGTAGTGTTGATCAGGTACTGCCCCATGCCTGACACGGAGTTGAAGAACTGCTCATTAAAGAATCGAGTTGACTCATACCCTGACACCCCATAAGCAGACACCATTAGCAGTTTGTTGGAGCCCTGTTGAGTGTTGCGAGCCATGTATTCTGCAGATGAAGGATTGAGTTGCTTCATCTCCTTGCGGAGCTTGGACCGTTGTTCGCCCAACTCTTGCAGAAGACCGGCATAGATAGGGGGTGCTACTAACTCTCGTTGTAATAACGTATGGACGAACCCGATGTACTCCCGCATATCTAGTGGAAGTAGTGTGTCCAAATTTACATCGTTAGCCATCGTTGTCCCCCAAGAACGTAAGGTTTATCCACGTATTTAAATCCAGCTTCGACCTTTTCCATGCCTGATACAGGCTCACAAGCTCGGGGGAGAGTTCGAACGATCTCATGATGCTCGGATACAGACCCGAATAGTCCATTACGAGGACGTTATCGTATACTCCTGCAGTTGGTTCGTACGTGAACCCGCCTATGAGATTGGCCTCCTTCTTGGTCCTACGGGGGAATACTAACCGGGGTGCGTGTGCCAACACGCCTCTCATCAGCATGTGCTCCCACACTTTAGTCATTAGAGGGGTGTCTCGGAGGAGGATGGGTGTCCGCTCACATATTTGAACATAAGGCGCACATAGATTCAGTAGGGAGTCCAGCTTCAGCACAAGCTTCGAGTCTTGCATATTATACTCGCGTAGCTTGACCCGATCGCCTTTGAAACTCTCCCACATCTCCTGCGGGGTCATCGGAATCTTATTTGACTCCACATCAACTCCGAAGTGCTGCTTAGCGACGGCCTCTAGGCTATACCCTTCGCCACCGTACCCGAGAATGGCGATCTTCCTGTAATTCATCATGGCGTCTATCTCTTGTATACCGAAGGTACTGAACCGAGCGTTGAGCTTCCTGGCTCTGTTACGCATATACGTCCAGTCGAACTTCTTCAAGTTCCACCCGGTGACCATGTGATACTTCTGCTTGAATAACCTTTGGATGTCCCCTAGGACCATCAGCTCGTTATCATGACAGAAGAAGTACTCTTTACCATCATTACCTACCACGGCGGCGGATAGGATTTGGTGCTCTGCCTTGGTCTCGTCCGGAAACCCGTGCAGAGCTTCGACTTCTATATCTAAGTAGGCCCTGTCCTTTATGGGGCACTGCTTTATGTTACAATCGAGCATAACTCGATCGACGAATGGGACATCGGACTCGAAGGTCTGTATTCGCATATCTTCCAGGTAGTCTCTGAACCCCGGTTGGTCCCTGCGACCGATATCCTCTATTGATTGGCAACTGATCTTGACCAGCCTCACCCCGGTGGTAGACAGGTAGGGTCCCTTCTCTACGTCAGCGTGGAATTGTTTCAGTCCGCTCTGTATGTACCCTAGGTGCTCAGCTGGTGCAAAGAAATAAGGTTGAAAGGGTGGATCGACGATGCGTATGCTCTTGTCTTCAGCCATGTATTTCAACATGGTCTTCCGACCGTCACCGGTACCGGTGGTGATCGCTTCTGCGTCGAGCCAACGTTGGGGCAACGCCATCAGAACCTAAACTCCTTCATGAAGTCCAGTATGGCTTCTAGGTCTGCCTGTCGTACGTGCAGGTTACTGGTATGCCAGTATACCCTACCAGCACTGATGCCCTTTGGGTCTGTAGCGGCCTTGTACACGTCCTGGATAGTGCTTATCTCTCCCCGCTTAATCTTAGCGTTGTAGAGACCTTGGAAGAAGCGCAGGTGCTCGTTTTGGGCATACCAGTCGAACGGGAATGCGTTCCATAGGTCGGACGATCGCATGAACACATGCAGGTCCATCCTTTCATCCTGGATCATGGGCTGGTACGCTAGTACACAGTTGACGTGCCCGCTCGCTCCATCCCACCACCAATCCGGCTTGTAGAAGATCTCCTGCCGACTACAAGGCTCGTCCTCCATTGTGCGGAGGAAGTGCCTCAGTGCCTTTGCCTTGAAGTTGGACTGTATGTAGTCCACTCTGGCCTTACCGAGGTACTCATTGAACTGCCTGAAGCACTGGAAGAACGCTGGGTCCTTGTACTCCGAGTAGAAAGTGTCCGGTACGATGGCCAGGTACTGCTGACCGCGGATGGTCTGTAACACACCCCGAGCACTTACGTACTCTAGTAGGGTCCTATAACCGCCGGTACTGCCTATGTCGACTGTCATTGGAACCACCTCCGATCTGACTGCTTGGCGCGTTGGACTACTTCGTCCCATTCGTCTGGGTTGGGTATGTCTACCCCCAGTTGAGCACGTAGCCGTTCAGGTGTGGTACAGCTGGTGTTCCACGTGGCGTACTCGTACTCGTCTGTCCGGGGCCACCTACCGCAAGACTTGAACAGGCAACCGAAGCATTCCGAGATACTGTAGCTCTTAGCGTACAGACACTTCTTAGAGAAGTCACAGGCCGGGCGCATATAGGCACCTAACAGAGGGAACATGTCCTTGATCCGCTGACGTATCAACCACGCGACGGCTACTGTGTCAGCCTGCTCGTGGAACGATAGGCGCTGGGAGCAGAAGTCCTGGAAGGCTCTGTAGTTACCAGACATCGTGAACCTCCACTCAACCCCCATGGGCATGATCGCCCTGGCGTTCTGCCAGTTGTGGTTGCCTTCCTTGATCATCTTCTCGTACAGGTCTTTGGTCTGACGGAAGATGTGGTAGACCTCCTCGTGGTATTCGCCCATGTCTTCTGGCAGGAGCAACGCTGCGTCCAAGTGGTTATTGTCCCTCATGCCTACAGACCCGAATGCCATTGCTCTATGCCTAGCTATCTGGTCGAAGGATGAACGAGAACACCCTTCTACGGCGAAGGTAAAGTTGATCGCCTCCAGGGCTGATGGTAAGGTGTTGCGTGATAAGGCAGCATCCACCACTATCAGCCGCCCTTCGGGGGTGGCTTGTTTCCACCTGTCCCCCCACCCTTCTCTGCTACCCCATGTTGCGGAGGCCACTTCGTATATAGGCCTGTACGGGTTGTCCGGATATCCTACCATACGGACCTTTATGTGTGATAGGTCTGTATGTATGATGTCCGATCGCTCCGGGTTCATGGTGGGCATGGTCCCCATCATGGTCCGCATTGAATCGATCTCTTTTTTTCTGTCCATCTACTCAGTCTCCTGGGTCTGCATCATGTGGTGTTATTATCAACCACAGCTGCCCGTGCTCGTCTTCTGCTAGCTCTGCATAGGCGTGTTGCGGTATGCCCATGTAGTCGAAGTAGAACCCGAGCTCACCATCGTCTCCGTAGTTGCCTGTCCGAAGCGCCAGTCCTTCTATTAGTACGTCGATGACAACGAAGTCATCTGACGGTACTCCTTCGGAGTTCTCTAACATTTCCCCGAACTCGTCAGCATAGCAGACGTGCACGCGGTTCATGTAGGTTGACTGGTGCTCCGGCCATACCCACGGAGCCCTTTGAGTCTTGGGGCATGTCACATCTACACGATGCACAGCCCCCAAGTATCGTCCGCCCCTGTAGCCCTGCACGATCCTATCCTTGTATGGGCCAGTCACGTCGACCTTAGGGATGTGAAAGTTCTTATGGTCTCTAGGGGGTACGCTCATCATAACACCTGTATTAGACGAGCGTCACATACTCCTCTACGATCTTGATGACCTCATCGCGCTTCTTGGCGTTGAAGCACCTTCGGGCCATCTCCCTCGATTCGATCTGTTGTCCGGCATCTTCGAGCGCCTTCCTGGCAGCTCTGACCAACCCACCTATACCGTGTGGGTCAGTCGGTCTCTTTACTTCTGGCTTCATAGTATCTACTCCATGTCGACGTACTCGCTGATCTTGGCGAGTGCCTCATCGTACGAATGACACTGTTGTACAGCGTCACACATCTCAGTCGCTCTCTCGGGCTGGCCGGAATCTTTCAATGCTCGGCTAGCCCGCCCCATTATGGAAAAGATGTTACCATCCTCCCCAACCACTTTAATGCTTGGGTTCATTGTTGTCCTCCCTCTTGTGTCCTCGAATGTTGTAAGGACCGTAAGCCCAGTACTCGATCCCTTGTCCGCCCGACCAGGCGGAGTTGTCGTCGAGCTGGATGAACTTAGTAGCCGTCATCACCAGGCTACCTCTGACCGTGATCTTTGCCCCGATCGGGTTTGATGCCCGCCATTCTCTGCACCACTTCATGAGCTGTTTCCTACCGAGCTTCCTAGCAGCTACCCTTCCTAGACTACGAGGCGTTGCTAGTGGTACTTCGTACTGCTGTTCGACCAGGAACCCACCATACCGTATTATCAGCAGGTACTCAACATCCTCATACAACCGTACCTCGCTGGAGAATCTTCGTATGAAGTTCATTGTCTTGGTGCTCTTGCCTACCCCGTCTATGCGTGCCATAAGATCACCCGAGGTACTTCTGTATCAAGCGCTCAAGCCCTAATACTCGGATGGCGCCGGAGTGAAGGTCTAGCCACTTGTTGTAAGGCCTGTCAACCAGATACCCCTGTATGCCATTCGCAGCTGCGTTGTTAATCGCGATAGGATCATCATCTACCAGGGCTATTGCTCTAGGAGCCTCCTGGTGTAGCTTCAGGGCCTTATCCCTGCCCCAAAGGAACGCATCGTATGGGAGTTCGTGATCGGCCATCCACTCTATGGCATCAGCTTGTGTCCGTTTGTACTCTTTGTATGGCCGGGCGGACATGATCACGATTCTGTACCCTCTGTTTTTCAACTGCTCCAGGAACGGCTTGGCATACGGGGTTGGTTCAGCCCACATACACTCGTAGCCACCATCCCTGAACTCGTGCTTCAGTCTGATGTGGTCTTCCTGGCTGATAGGTAGCCCGCCTGGCAGTGTACCGACGAAGTCCCTTATCGTGAACGATGTACCCAGCCTGTTATTGACATAACTTATCCAGTTATCTGGGTAGTTTGCTAGTACCCCATCAAGGTCAACGGCAACGATTCTAACTGCGGGGTCAGTCTTCCAGAGAGCTAGCTTCTGCTCCCACATATATCGTTGCTCAACCACCTCGGACTTGAGGATGAAGTACTCGAAAAAGTCAGAGGATGTGATGCCGAAAGAGTCTAGGGTGTTGATTAGGAACTTAAAAATATCAACTCCCTCCTCGAGTATGCCAGACTTCGAGGGTTCGGGCTTGTTGAACCTGAATGCCCGCCAGTCTCCCATGGCATCCAATAGTTCAGTGTTCTCTGTGAACATGCTCAAGACCATGTCTTTAGCATGTGGTATCACTTTGGCAGTGTCGTTAGGATCGATGAACTTCCTATTGAACTCTACCTGCCTTTTCCACATTTCTTTGAGTGTATCCGTGTTCCTCCCTCCACCGGTTCTATAGCCCCACAGTAATAGCACAGGTGGGGTCCTCTGTGATTGGGTTTACCATTACAGAAATGAGTTGTCGATTCGAGATTGGTGTTCTTGGCACAACGTCCCCACCGGTGCCCACACCTGGTGGGTGCGCCTATCGGCCTTCTACGGTCGCCTTTATCAATAGCCACGAGCACCAAGCTCCCGTATGTCTTTCAGAGCATCCTTGAATAAGTACCCATTCTCCCACTTGGCCCACCTACCAACCCGTGGTATTCCTTCCCACGGTACTGGTGCGGACACTAGCTTACCATACTGGAAGATCTTTTCCCCTGGTAAGTCTAGGGGGAGGTAGGACTCGACCACTACCCAGGGTTCCATCCACTTAGTTATCCTATGGGCCTTACAGTCTAGAAGGTACAGATACTCGTAGTCTGTATCATATATGTTAACCGGGAACAAGTCCGCCGGGGCTTTAGCTATGTGTATTGGCTTGTATTGGTAGCTCAACGGCTTGCACCGGAGCTTACTCATAAGTGGGGCTGGTAGAGTGCTGATGATCGTGCTGGCTTTGTATGTTGCGAATCTACACCTAACACGATCTTCGCTGATTCCTAATACCTCGTCCCCGATTATCCTATCGCCACACCAGGCATGTAATGACTGATACAACTGCTCCATAGTCACCTCGTATATCTGGTGACTACCATCCGCATGCTTGGCGGCGTATTCTGGACTCATGTCCCTATTGTACGTCCGTTGGTGATATTCTGATAGTACCGCAGTGGTCGGCGGCTCTACCCGCTTACCCTTGAGGTACCCATATTGAATAGTCCTGGTGCCTATCTGAAGGCCTAAACTGGCCAGCAGCTCCGAGGACAACGCTGAGACGTGAAGGTAGTACGGACCTTCAGATAGACTTGGAATGTGTGGGGGTGTGGATATGACCTGGTAGTCTTCAAAGTAGTATGCGGCAGCCAACCCGGTTATCCCGCCGCCTAGGATGTACTTACCCTTAGTGCTTGACATCGTTGATCACCGAGGGTATCCAGTCGCATATCGCCTTCACACACTGATAAATACTGTATTGGTCTGTCTTGATACGCAAGATAGGATAGTGTGTACTCGCATAGTCCACTAGGCGATCGTACTCCTTTTGCTGCTCTTGCTTATGCTTGTCTTCCCAGTCCCGCTCTAGCCAGACGAATGCAGTATCTTTAGGTACCATCGCCCAATCTCGTCGAGGCACTTCTCCTGTGCGACACAACAGCTCGTCGTATGCCCACTGACTCACGACGGGCATACGATCGATGAGCATGTCTATCCTATCGAATGGCACCTTGTTCAGTATGCTCATTTGCTCCAGGACAAAGATGTCGTGGTGCCCCGCGGTAACTCTGAACTTACGAACAACAGGGTCCCTGGTGATCGCCGGGATACCCGTACGCTCTGCAACTAATGATATTAAGGTTGATTTACCAACGCCAGATGGTCCTTCAAATGCGATTAAAACCATGTCACTTACCTCCCGGTCCTATCATCCTGGTGTAGTGTAACATACTACACAGTGGGTTCTCGCAACGGTACTTAGCCATGGGCTTACCGTTTTCCGGACTACGAGCCTTGCCTAAGAGCCTCGCCGGTTTATGACAGAACGGACAGAACTCAATACCACCCGGGATGTTGGTATTTACTAACGCCGGTTTCCTATATGCTGCATCCCCGCTCATTGTTGTCCTCCTATTATACTATGTACCAAGAGATGCGGATATCGGTATATAAAAGGGTACCATAGATAGTTCGATGATTACGAACTATCTAGGTGCTGGCCTAAGAGAGTTTGTATGCGTAGTACATTACATCATCTACCATGAAGCCGGCTGGAGCTTCATTAGCTGCCCCTATCATTTTGGGTATACCCTGCTCTTCGACGAGCATTTCACGCAGGGTTGCAGTCTTTCCCAGGGAGTCGATCAGGGCTTCGAATATGGTGTTCTGATCGCCTGTTGGTATACGTTTGAGGGCCTTGATAGCGGTGGATGGCAGCTCGGTGAGCTTGATGATCTTCTCCGGCTCCAGCTCTGATAGGTTGTCGAGTGCGACTTCGTCGAGATATATGTCGCGACTGACCTCCGTGAATATGATCCACCGAGGGTGTGTGCTCTTCTCCAGGGCTTCGATCAATGTCTCAATGTGCTCCGCGGCGACCATGTTGAAGTTGTAGGTGCGAGCACTTCCATTCTCCCCGGTACGTTCTATGACGTCGGAGACTACTTCCAGATCAGCCGGTTGCTCCGATGGGGCTCTACCGCATTCGAGTATCATGACATCCGTATCATCCCTGGCCCGACCAGTGATGACTAGAGCCCTACACCAGCCGTTGAACACTTCTATCTCGGCTAGCCCAATCTGGTCGTTATCGTCACCACTGTCGAGCTCTAGTATGAACCCGTGAATGACCTCTCCGTCTGGTAGTTCGTAGTCGACCATAGGCCCCATAACACCGTCGAGCCCAACTAATTCAATGCTGGTAACATTGAAGTTCTCGACCTGTAGATCGGGATGTCTGCCTTCGGGGTGTGCGTCGTATATTAATACGACGTCTATGGTATCGCACCCTTCGGTATCGGCGGATTGGGGTTCAGCCCTGGGTTCACCCGGGGTGATGATCACGTGTGTGACTACCCCCGCGTACAGGTGTCCGTATAGGCCTGATATGTTCTCGTTGATCAATCGATCAACTGCTATCTTGTCGTCCATCTTACTCCTCCAACTGTATGATCTTGAAGCGCGGACGTTGCTTAGTCCTATGCCGCACCTCCACCTCTATTGGAAGGCCACACTCAACACAACCACCTTCGTAGATGGTTTTGTTAATGTCGCCTTGCCAGTCTCTCTTCGACAGCTCGTTTAGCTGCCCGCAACCGGGGCAATGTATTTTCATGTCTCCTCCCCTTCCAGGCTAGGCGCTTCCAGTACGGCTGGGCTTCAATGTAGCACTCTTCGCACAATATGACCCCATCGTATTGCCACCCCTTTGCCACGACCACACCGCAGTCGTGACAAACGAATACGGGGGAGCTACTTACCAGGTCCGGCCTCGGCAGGTCTATCAGTACCTTGTTCATGGTTCCCTCCGTATTACGTACAGCCTTGGAAGTATATATAGTTCAGAGATACTCGGAGAAGGAGCCCTCCGCGTCTTCGAGCTTCTCCTTGGCGTGGTCCAGTGCCTCCTCGGACAGTTCATCGAACTCGGATTTATCGACCAGCTCGCCCAAGTCCTCTTTAGCCCCCTCAAGAGAATCCGCAGCATCACTTAGGTTGCTGGCCTGCTCAGCTAGCTCCTCCTGCTGTGTCAGGTTGGCAACATTGCCTGATCGATCCTCCAGTTCCCCCGACAACTCCCTGAGCTTGTCCATGGCCTCGGATAGGGCCGAGTCCGTACTGTCCAGCATCTCTTTGCTGCACAGCTGGTCTTCCAGCATCTGATCGATGTTGCTATTTGCGTTATCTATGCTCTCTTGCACCTCATTGAGTATTTGTCTATCTTTTCTGTTCACGTACACCCCTCCGTATCCTACGGATGTTCGTTCGTAGTGTTTCATCAGCCCAAATTCCGGCAGCATGGGGGCGGATGTGACCGTCCTTGGTTATAGCCGCCTTGTTGGGGTCAATAACCAGGACACCCCACTCAGTCCGCAGCACCAGCAATCCTCTTGCCGTTGCTTCGTCGTGAGTCTTAGGTACTTGCAGTTCTGCCATACTCCCCCCGTCTACCACGGCTTCGGCCATGGGCGTTCTGCTCCTTTCGGTGCAGGCGTGTATCCCATGGAAGTGAGACATTGCACGAAGAACTTGTGCGGGTCACCCCCACACGGGTTGTTCTTCCTCTTGTAGGAGATGGTAGTGTTCCCGTACTTGCCTCTGAGGATGATGTGGTCCTTATGCACGATCGCTCCTCGCTCCTTAGTTAACTCCGAACCGGAGTTCGGAGGGTTCCATCGCTCTCTTGCCATATTATCGCCTCACAGGTCCTGCGGCGTCAAGTCCGCCGCTCCACAGTTGGCCAGCTTGAACATGACACTCCCGCCGGACTCTTTCGCCCTGTGCTTACGGAGGAATGCCTCTCTCACTGGTCTGTCGGTCGCTGGTATGGTAATCTCGATGATGATCTTAGGTATGTATCCGAACGCCCTACCACCGATCGTCGGTGTCTCTGACTTCGTGCCCATTGAGGACTGGATTACCGATGCCGGCCAACTACTCGCCGTGGCCACACAGTCATACTGGATGGACAACCGCCTCAGAGCTAGTAGTTCCTGGTCCAATTTGCCCGTGTACTCAGATAGAGTTAGTAACTTGTCACGAGCGTCCGCACGTATGACTATCCCCCGATAGATGGCAGTCATAGCGTCCGCAGCTACCAGAAGGCACTTGTGCCCCTTCTTTTTGAGGCTGTCTTCCAGTCCCATGATGGCCTTATGCTGCTCATCGAACGTGGAGGGGTTCCAATACATTAGGTGCTTCCTGATCTCCTCCGGGTCTAGTCCCATCGCTGTCCATATCTGTGCTGCACGGTCGAAGTCGAACCCACCATCACCGTCGATCACATAGAAGTACTCGTTATGAGCGAGTGGCTTCGCCTTGGCTATGAGTCCTATCGGGATGTGAGCGGTCAGGGTTGTCTTCCCTGCCGCCGTCTGCCCGTAGAACAGGTGTAGGACCTTGGTCTCATAGCCGCCAAACAGCTCGTCCAAGGCTTTAACTCCTGTCGGATATATCACTTCTGTGGTCCCTCCTTAGGTCCTTCCCGTACGCTGGCGTGACCGCCGGCGTCATATTCTATCAGGGCCGAGTCACCGTTGGGTGCAGCGATCTTGGTGATCCGCCCCTTGTCCCAGTCGAACCGGTACCCAGCCTCTTCGTGTACGGCCAGGTTCTCCTCTGGAGACACGAACTCGTCCTTCGGCAAATGCGGACTCAAGAACTGTTCCACCCTCCCTCCGCCGCAGTAGATACACACAGAATGTGTGCTGCTGGGTAAGGTCATCGTGGTGAGCAGTTCGTGGTCCCTGTGCTTGAATATCCACCAACCGCGGGCCGGAGCATTAGGGCAGTCAGTCATTTACTGCCCCCGCTAGTAGCTGACCCAGTTCAATCAGCGTGTTGGTGTTCGTGATTACGCCCCCCGCGACCTTCATGATCGCATCTGCCTCTTGTCTTGTCATTTCTATCGCCTCATGGCCTCCGCCCTGTTGATGTTCCTCTGGCATGACCTGCATGCCTTACCTTTCTTGACAACTGCATCGGCACACGTCGGGCAGAGCTCTAGGTCTGTCAGGTCCACAGTATCGGCCCAATAGACAGTGGCTTGGATGCCCATGTGCTCTAGCTCTCGAGTCAGCAGCGTTACGAACCCTTCGGCACTCATGTACTGCCCACCTGGTTCGTGATGTGCTGCCTTGATGCTTAGCACCTCTTCGGCCTCGACAGCCTTGAAGTATGCTAGGCGTATAGCATCTTCTTTGCCCGGAGGGGCAAGTACGACGAACCAATCGCAGTCCTCACCATCCAGGACATAAGCAGCCCTCTTCGTTGGTCTAACTCTCTTATGTCCATCGGTGGCTCTACCGATCTTGGGTCTACTCATGCCTATCACTCCATGTAGCACATGACCAGCTCTTCCTTTGCCCTGGTCATGGCGACGTACTCCAGGTTACGCTCCTGCTCACCCTGGAACCCCTTAGGCAGTATCAGCCACACTACCCGCCTAGCCTCAAGACCCTTAGCCTTGTGTATTGTGGATAGTAGGACCACTCCCGCTGTGTCCCTGATGTCGCTGAAGATAGAGTGGATAGACGTTATCAGCTCCTCCACGGTGGAGTGCTCACAGGCCAACTCCTTGATCGTGTCGACCTTGTCGTTAATTACTCCCTCCGCTGTCATACGCCTGCTGGGCTTGTCCCGGTACTGCACTTCTATCTTCTTCAGCTCGCGCTCCCGGTAGGAGGAGACCTTATCAAGTAGGTCGTCAATGCTGAGGGGCTTGAGCTTGTTGATCAGTGCTATCAGGCCAGAACCGATGTCACGCCCCTGTATCTTGACTGGTGTACCTGCCCTGATGAAGACATACGCAATCGAGACCAGTGGGGCGTTGGTCCTACACAGTACCATGTCACCGGGTGATGCTTTGAAGTCTCGCCCCGATATCTCTTTGACCAACCCCTCTGGGGCTTGTGGTAGTGCTTCGAAATCAGGCACTATCCTCTTGGCCAGGGCGACGATCTTCTTAGGGCAACGGTACGTCTTGTTCAGTGGGAGCTCTAAGACCTTACGACCAGTCGATGTGAGATGTGCCTCCATCGTATCCATGGCAGTACTGTCCGCACCCCTGAATGCGTAGATCGCTTGTGCCGGGTCTCCTACGAAGCAGACGTGCCCATGTCGTGCACACCGCTGTACCAGTTCCATCTGACAGGCGTTCAGGTCCTGAGATTCGTCGACGAACAACCAGTCGTACTGTGGGTACCTGTCGAGGTTCATGACCACCGGTAACCAGATCATGTCATCGAAGTCGATGGTGCAAGTCCTCCCAGGCACTGGTATACAGTCTGTCAGGACCTCACGGACTACGTCGTACAGGCGTTCCGAATCATCCGGTATGTCTATACCGAATACATAGCAGAGCTCTATCATCACTTCGTCCGACGGGTCTGCCAGGTTGTTCTTGATCAGCCCTACCAGTTTGATGATAGGCGATATCAGGTCCTTCTCCTTCTCGTTCAGATGCGCCTTAGCTAATAGGTACACCTTGTCCGGGTCCAGGTCAGGCCTGTAGCCTAACGCTGAACTCAGACATGCTGCCCCCAAGCTATGGAGCGTCTGCACTCTCACGTGTGGCGGTGCCTTAGTGGCAAGGTCCTTGACGATCGCCTTGTTGAAGGCTATAAACCCTACACGGCCTTTGGCTGGCCCGCAGGCATGTAGGATGGTCGTCGTCTTACCACAGCCGGCTCTGGCTGTAACGCGAACGTCACAGTCGTTCCTAGCCACAGCTTCTACTACCGCTTGCTGTTGCGTGGATAGATCCATTTTCGTTCACCTCTGTGTTATGAGGCCGTACGTACACAGCCTCCATAACTTGCATCGTGGGCCTATACAGTCCACCTCTATTATCTCTACCTCATCGAGGCCCGTGCTCTCGACAGTAGTTAAGAATGGGCATATTGTGCCCTCATCGTCGTCCATGTTACCTCCTATCCGCCTGGGGCACCGTCCCCCCTCTCCCATCTCGGTGCCCCAGGCTTTGTTGTTCATCGCCAATCCAAGGTGCTAGTATCGCAGCGTCGGGCTCTTCCAGCTCCGTAGTTGATTTAGAGTCCTTACGCAGCTTACCCAGCCGCTCAACGGTCACCGGATTCAGTGACCCTAAGTAAATAGTATCGAACCCCATCTTGGTCAGCAGTTGGCCCGACTGGGTGAGGTACACTGTACCCCCGCCCTTCTTCTCTGCCACCCACCTTTGTGCAGCGTTCAGCTCTGCATCGGGAACGTTGACGTACTTCCTACCGCTTGGGGTGTGGAAGAAGACATTACCATTGTGATCCACCGAGAAGGGCCAACCGGATAGTCTGATGATACACCGCTGGCCGAACTCTAACTTCGGTCGATCCGGAGTAGGCGTGGCGGGCCCAATATTATCCAAGGTGGCCGTAGAACTAGTAAACCAGTCGTCAGTGAAGCGAACTAACTCGCCCCTTATGCCTGTATTGACCAGGTCATGATCGCTAGTGTGCTCAGCCAATAACCAGTATACCTTAGCCGTTTTGCCCGGCCTGAACCTTACCATGCGACCCATAGTCTGAATCTGGTTCCTCTCTGTCAATGCCGATGAAACCACGATGCCCATAGTCGTGGTGGGGTCATTGAATCCCTCCTTTAGCATCTTGACAGACAGACAGACCGATACTTGGCCTGAAGTGTAGAGCCCCAGGCTGTCCTTCGAACCTACACGCTGAGCAAAAGGAATACCTACCTCCTGTAGGCGTAACGCTATCTGTTTAATCTGATCGACCCGCTCCGAGAAGACCATGATACGCTCGTCGGGGTTGGCCATGATAAGCTCTACGGTGAGGTCTACCCTCCTCTTGAGCATGTATACATACGATCGTCTCTTCATGATGACTGCCATCTTGTGGGGGACCTTCTTTCCTTCCTCCTCATCGCGCAGTACCTGCTTGACCTGGTTGCTCAGTGCCTTGTACTCGGCAAGTTCTTGCCCGGTCATGGGGAAGAGCATGTATACGACCATGAAGGGTGCAACGTTGGCTTCGGCCCAGGAGATGTCAATGAACACTGGTCCGATAAGTTCGCTGGAGTCCTCTGGCGTAGCCGATAGACCTAGCACGTGTTTGACCCCGAAGCGGAGTATCTGCCCCTGTACAGGGGTCTGGGATGCATGACACTCATCAGCCACGAGTAGGTCCACGTGTAGGCCCTCGGATAACAATTTGACTCCAGTGAAATAAGTGACGATGTTCAGCCGGCATAGACCTATGCCAGTTAGTTCCCTACGCCACTGGTCCTTGATTGCATCTGTGGGAGCGCATATCATGACGGAGGCACCCGGGTGTTCATCAACATAATGTTCGATCACCCGGACCCCAGCCAACGTTTTGCCGGCGCCTGGCACAGCCTTGATAATGCCACGGCAGCCCGTCTCTATCCACTTGGAATAAGCGATAGTCTGCCACCCATAGTCGTCTTCTATGTCCGGCGCCATACCCTCGGCCATCCATGGGCATCTACGTATATAAAGAATAGTGACGATAGCTCGGATTGTTCGAACCATCGTCTAGAAAAAGTTGGGCCCGTACCGGGGTGACGGTACGGGTTAGGCCACGTCCTTCCGGTTCAGTAGGAGCGTGCACACCTCCATCTCGCTGAGTGCCCCCTTCAGGTTACCCGACACCACTGCTGCGATCAGGTGCTTGCAGAGCCTCTTCCTCGTGATGAAGTCGGGGCAGCTGCACGTCGCCTCGTCGGGGTTGATGTAGACGGTGTAGCCGCTCACCTCCCCCCAGACAGCAATAGAATCCCCCCGCTCGCCATACATGTGCCCCACATGGCACTCGTATGAGTCAAGGTATCGGTTACCGAGGGCGGCCAGGAGCTCAGCGCTCATAGCCTCGTTCATGGCCGCCTAAATTGTTTACTCCTTCTTGAGGAGGGTGACGGTCTCGACCTTGGCCAGCTGGATCATCCCGGCCTTGTCCATCTTGCCGATCATGGTCCTGACCATGACCCGGGCCCTGTTCGACTCGGATGGGACTTTCTCCCTGACCGCGTCGATGAGCTCACCCAGCTCCATCTCGCCTTTGTTGGCCTCGAGGAGGTCTATGACCGCCTGCTTGACGGTGTTCTTCGGGCCGACCGGCTCGCCCTTGCGTACCTTGGCGTTGGCCTTCTTGATCTTGTCGACCTCCATCCACTCCTCCTCAGACGCTCCCTCGAGCAGCTTGACCCCGTTGATGTACCTGTATCCACGGTACTTCCCAAAGTCCTGAGAGAGCGGGATAGGATCCTCGAACACGCTGATTGCGCCGGTCACTTCGGTCTTGTCCTCCCTTGCTACGAAGGACCTCATGTCGGGCTCGGACACCAGGTAGGTTCCACCCGGTACGAGGTAGCCGCATCCCCTCTGGGGGAAGTCGCCG
>Ga0265297_10005579_pt1 | contig 19020 bp, 6 predicted proteins | sample Munlanlwell13791_FD_192502 | JGI IMG/M metagenome (GOLD analysis project Ga0265297, IMG submission 192502) | Leachate microbial communities from a municipal landfill in Southern Ontario, Canada - Leachate well 137-91 | ecosystem: Engineered > Solid waste > Landfill > Unclassified | place...
TAAACGATCCCTCTGATGAGGGCTTGAGGTTAAATTTTAATTGTTTTATCGGGGGCTGTTCAGCGGGGTGTTCTCCGCGGTAGCGGCTTCGTCCAACATTGCGCTCAACCGGAGCGCGGACACAATCTTCGTTTCCATCTTCATTCCTTCGGGCCGCGCCCGGTTAGCTTTACGTTAGCTGTCAATCAGTACCCGCCATCTTGTTCATGATGAGAGGGTAAGCTATAAGTTTTTAACCCAAAGGAGCATGAAAATGAAATTAGTTTATTTGGCGGGCGCACTTTTTCTGGCTGGGTGTGCTTCAACACCAACAACGCAAATATCTGCGTTTGGCAACTCAGCCAGTGCTATTGCTGGAAAAATTGATTCTGTCATTGATGAATACAACAACGCTGCGTTAGATCGAAAATTTACAGACTATGCAGCCACATACAACGGAGACAAATCTAGCCTTTTGACAAGTGATGAATTAGGAAAGATTGATAAACCAATAGGCCCCGAGCAAAAAAAGAACTTTGCAATATATAAGGCCAATAGAGCACTTGGCTCTTACTCAAAAGCCCTGAGTGACCTTGCAAGTGCTGGCAGCAGAGTTGATATAGATTTGGCTGCCGCCAATCTTTATGGATCAATTTCAAGTCTCAACGACCAGTACAAAACTATCAAGGAAACTGATAAAGATCTTTTTGACACAAGCAAGCTTGCAAGCTTTTCTACTCTGATCGCCGCAATCGGCAGTAGTATCGTCGAAGAAAAACGAAGGGAGGCAATCAAGGGAATTGTGACTGAGGCAGACCCCAAGGTAAGTCTTATTTGTGACGTAATTATCGAACAACTTAAGTTGGCGGGTATTGAAGATGCAATTGCAACTTCCAGACAATACATCCTATCGGAAGAGTTAATTGATTATAAATCACGAGTCAAAACCGCAATGCCCCTTGACGAAAGACGCACAGAAATAAAACGCTTGTATTCCTTGCAGCAGGGCGTTTCTAATTCAAAGCTCCTTATTCAGCAAACCCAAAAGGCCGTTGCCGCCGTAAAGGAATCTCATGCAACACTTGCGAACGAGCTTAAAGAAGGCAGATTCACAAGTGCTGCCATAACCTCGACGATTGGAAGACTAAAAGACTTGGAAAAAAACTATGGCGATTTTGAGGCGCTCCTTCTCAGTTGCAAGAAGATAGCCAAGAATGACAAGGGAATTCTGAGTTGCGAAGACAAGTAAATTTACCAGCCTGACACAATCTGAATCTAAGGAACTTTAAATGCCGAACGAAACCATCCGCGTAAATCTCGTTAATGCCATTAACGAGATGAATAAACTACTTGAAGTTTGTAATGACGAGAATCAAAAGTTTGAAATAAGAATAAAAATAAGGGAGCTTTTTCAAAGGCTTGATAGGGTAATCGTTGCAACACTGGATTCAGGCCCCCCCGAGTTTGCAGAAGCTATTGAATCACTCAAGTCTCTAACGGCAAAAGCTATTGAGGCGAAACAAAGCCTTGATAAGGTTGCTGAGACAATCAATAAAGCTGCGGAGGCCATAGGTAAAGTAGAAAAGCTAGTCAAGAATGTAGTTGGTGTTCTGGCCATTCTGTGAGACCAGCTAACCCGGCAGTCGAGAGGGACTGCGCAAAAGCGGCGCAGCCCCTCACTTCTACGTTAGACAAGGGAGAATCCAATGGACGAAGCTCACACTGCTGTCGATTTGCTCGCTGCAAAGCGACAGAAAATGCCGGGTGATCTGGCTGATTTGCACTTCCAACTCGGCCAAGACCTTACGTGGCTTCATCTCAATTGGAAGGAGTTCAAGCGGCTGTTTGCTGCAAGCGAAAAGCATATTGCCCTTTTAAACGCAACAGCTCCGAGATTCTTCGCACGCTACGAACAGGCCGTTTGGCATGACACACTCCTACATCTTTGTCGCCTAACTGATCCGCCGCAGTCTGTTGGCAAGGATAATCTTACAATCCGTCGGCTCATACCACTCGTTACAGATTCGACCCTAGCCGCGAGAGTGAAACTTGAAGTTGAAGAGGCTGTTCGAAACACAGGGTTTGCGCGCGACTGGCGCAATCGCCGTCTCGCGCACAGAGACTTAGCTCAAGTACTTGTGCCACAACTCTATCCTCTGGCACGAGCCAGCCGCGCTGACGTCGAAGCAGCTCTTGAGTCGCTTTGTAAAGTCATGAACAGCGTCGAGTTACACTATGAAAACGCAACCACGTCATATTGGAACGTAATCGTTGCTGACAGCGGTGCGGAGGCGCTCCTATACTACCTGTCGAGTGGTCTCGATGCAGATGAGACGAGAAAGAAAGAAGGTAAACGCTGGAAACCAGTTCACTACTAGCGTTCTGCCGTCTCAGAGTGGGCCGGGTGTTTGCCGTATATCGGGGCAAGGCCAAACCTATTGGTTCGGTAGTGATTGGGCTATGGTTGTACGGCTCGGCCTAACAAGTCGGTCAAAGGGACGCGCCGCCCGTTGGCGGTTTTGTAGTTCTGTTTTTTATCAAGGTTCGGCGGCTTCGTTTAAGCTCAGTGAGCGGCGCGCCCCTTACCGTAACGTTAGACTTTGTATGACCAATATAACTATTGAGGAGAACTAAAATGACTTAATAAGTTTTTGTTCCTCAGCCCGGATCGCGTTCCTGGCGAGTAGCGACTTCGTTCAACTCTTGATTTAAAATCCTAAAGGACACTCCAATGAAAAAAAGAGCAAACTTTACCGGTGCCATTGGTGCCTGGCTGACTAGTGAATTGCATCCTACAGGAGCTACCTACAGCTCACCCAACAGCAATTTCAGTTCCATTAAACTCAACGGGATTTACGGCACCCTCGATTACCTCAGCATCGGCTGGTTTGGTGTGGATATGAGCAACCCGACCAGTCCTACCCTGAGCACGAGTAACACGTATCTCGCCCAACAGGTGGCAGATGCCCGTGCACAAAACCCGGACATCATCATATTTGCTTTGCTGGCCTATAGCAGTCAAATCACCACCGATCTGCAAACGATCATCGCCGATCCCACCCTGCTGGCTACCTTTGCGAACAATGTGGCCAACTTTCTGGGTAACAACGGCCTCAATGGTTTCGACATTGACTGGGAAATTCCTACCAGCAACCTCACTTCGCAGCAATCTGCCGCTTGGCTCAACGCACTGGGCAAGGCTTTCGGGGACACGTATTATCTGGCCGTTTCGCCGAGTTCAAATCAGGGCCAGCAGAGTGTCGATAACCTGAATGCGGATGCTGTGAATGCCAATGTGGATGTGGTCAATTTGCAAAGTTACTGGGTTCCCGATCCGAGCGTATTTATTGCACACGGCATCAATGCTGATCTGTTGGGATTCGCCGCCTATTTTGAAAGTGGGGTAACTGCGCTTGATGCCTATCAGCAATACACGGCCGGGATTCAATACAATGGCCAGCAATACCCCTACCATTCCATGATCAGTTGGCGGCTTGATTCTTCCAACTGGCCTTTCGAGCAAAGTCAGCAACTATTGCTGCGACAATACATGTCCGGCCAACCGAATGTGGTTCCGTTCAACGATGGAGCCATCTTGAATGTGCAAACCACGCCAACGCTTATCCAAAGTATCGTTATCCGCAGCGGCGATATCGTGGATGCTATCCAATGTACCAATGCCAGCAGCGATGGCTCGTATGTGGTACAACTATTGCAGCACGGCGGTGATGGTGGCAATGGGAACAATCCGATCAACCTCACAAATGGCCTCACGGCTTTCAGTTACGTTACCGGCAACTGGTACGGACAGCAGGTTATTGCGCAGATCACCATTAACGGCACCAGCTATCCGGCTGCGGTAAACCCTTCAGTATCCAACCCGCAAATGCATCAGGTTACAGCGCCCGCCGGGAAAACCATTATTGCCTTCAGCGGGCAAACCCAATATGTGAACCTCGCGGGCGGCGGCTTCACTTGGGTGCTGGCGCAGATTAACCCTGTTTTTGGATAACACACCAGTCAAGGCCATAAGGTACGCCAATAGGATGCGCCGATATTAGGAGGCGCATCGCTCGTTTGATTTGAAAAAGGGAAAACCAGCCCATGCTTTTATTACAATGAAGTCCGAGCCTAACCCAACACTCCAGCCGACTCCGCTGACGCTACGCAGCTGAGCTTTACGTTAGCCCGGTAGGGTGGGCACATGCTTTTCGTGCCCACGCAAAACGAAGCCGGTAATGTAAAAGGTGGGCAAAACAGCCTGCCCACCCTACACTTGATATGCTGTTCACTTTCTATTTTTTGTTATGTCACATTATCGGCGCGCCTATATTCCGGGCGCGACTTATTTTTTTACGGTGGTTACGTATCGCCGCCGCCCGATTCTTTGCGACGACCCGGTACGGTCGGCGTTACGCGATGCCGTTAAAACGGTGCAATCGCGCCATCCGTTTACTATAGACGCTTGGGTATTGTTGCCCGATCATTTACATACGATTTGGACTTTGCCGCCGGGCGACGCCGATTGTGCGCTTCGTTGGAGTTCTATTAAACGCAGGGTTTCCTTGGCCTGCGCTGGGCTCTACCATCGAACCGACTGGATGACGGCATCCAAAAGCAAACATCGCGAATCGACTTTTTGGCAACGGCGCTATTGGGAACACTGCATCAACAGCGAATCGGATTATGCCCGCCATAGGGATTACATTGCCATTAATCCGCTTAAACACGGTTTGGTGTCCCGCGTACAAGACTGGCCGTTTTCCACTTTTCACCGCGATGTTGCAAGAGGCATTTATCCGCTGGATTGGGCCGGATGCGCCGGTACGGCTGAATTGGCCTCCGGCGGTGAACCCGCATAAGCTGACCGGGAAATATCAACGAGGAACAATCCGGCAACGTAAAAGGCGGGCAAAACCGCCTGCCCATTCTAGGGCCGTAGGCTGGGTTGAGCAACGCGAAACCCAACTTTCGATGCCGCCAATGCTGGGTTTCATTGCATTCAACCCAGCCTACCCGTATCACATACTACTCCCAGAATTGACCGACAATAGCCGGGAGGTCGCGCAACATCTTTTCCTTGCCCGACATTTTCCCATGTTGAAAGGCCATAAGATGCGCTACGCATTGATCCGACATTGGGATTAACGCTCATCCAGCATATCCCTGTACATACGCGCGACTTTAATAAACTTCCAGAAATCCACTTCCCATAAATGCCGGTGCGAATCCAGGAAATAGTCCTGCCCCAAATCCGGGTCGTCTTCCTGCTTGGCCTGGATAAATTTGTCGTAGCCTTTGCTTTTGTCGGTAAACGCCTTGATGTAGCTTCTGACGAACTGGCCCTGCAATCTCAAGCCGTCGCCCAGACCGGCCGCGGCATTAACAAAACCGAAGAAAAAGATGTTGTCCAGGTTTCTGGGCGCAATGTGAATAAACAGATCGGGGATGCCGGCTTTCCATTGCAGCAGCGCCGGATCGATAAACGGAAAATCCCGGTCATAGCCGGTCGCATAGATAATCACATCCACATCAGCGCTGGTGCCGTCGGTGAAATGGACGGTGCTGCCGTCGAAGTAATCAACATCGTCTTTCGGCTGAATATCGCCATGGCCGATATGGTACAAAATCTGGGAGTTCATGATCGGATGCGCTCCATCCAGCGGGTGATCGGGTTTTTTCAAGCCGTAATCGACGCCGTCGTAACCGGCAAGCTTGAACACCTGCTGGATGTAGGCCATGGTCTCTTCCTTGGATTTGAACTTGTTGCCCAGTTGCAGCATCCATTGCGGCGTCGGCTTGCCGCCGATAAATTTCGGGTAATAATGGTAGCCCCGCCGGGTGCTGTGATAGACCCCGGCGCCATGATGCACGGCGTCCACGGCAATATCGCAGCCGGAGTTGCCCGCGCCGACCACCAGAACCCGTTTGCCTCTGATCTGGTCGGGGGATTTATAATCCATTGAATGAAAGACTTCGCCGCTGAAATGCCCCCGATACGGCGGGTCGGGATAACGGGCGACCCGTTGCGCGCCGTTGCAGACCGCGACAAACGAATAGTGTTTGCACTCGCCGCTGGACAAGGTCACGTCCCAGCCGTCTCCGGCCGGTTCCAGTTTGGTGACCGAGGTATTGAAAATGGCTTTGTCATACACGCCGAAATCCCTGGCATAAGAGCGCATATAGGCCAGCATCATCTTGTGGTTCGGGTAAACCGGATAATCGTCCGGCATCGGGTAATCGGGAACCTGGGTGTTGAACTTCGGCGAAATCAAATGCAGCGAAGGGTATACCCGGCCGCTTTTGCCGTCGCCGTTCCACACGCCGCCCAAATCCGCTTCCGACTCATACAGGTCGTAGTCGATTCCGCCGTCGTTCAGCTCCCGGCCCAAGCCTATTCCCAGCGGCCCTCCGCCGATAATGCATAGTTTTATCCGTTTGTTCATATCTGTTTGGCTCAATAGTGATTCTTAGTGGCTGTGTTTGCTCTTTTGTCTTGAACATGCATGAATTAATTTAGGCAATTACCATGAAGAGCATGAAGCTGCATGAAGACTTAAATTCTTCATGCAGCTTCATGCTCTTCATGGTTAAAAAATGAAATTTGCTCCAGTTATTTTTTGCGTGTTCCTTAAGTTAAATCGAAATGTTAAACAGCCTGTCTTGGGTGGTGAGCGTCAGCTCCTGCAAATGCAGACACGCCTTTCCATCCGCATCGTAGAACGTCATATCGTATTTTTGCTGATGCTCAATAGTACCGCCTTTACGCACCAGATGCAGTATAAGCTGATCCGGCAGCGCCCCGGACGCCGCTATCCGTTGCAGCGAAAACGGCAATAATGCCGATCCGTTCCAGCCGGAGCTGTTCCGGGCGAAAACCTGGACCAATCGCCATGCCGCATTGATGAACAGCGGCTGGAACAGCATGCCCCTGATCTGATCGTTGGCATTTCCAGGCAGGCTCAGCGTCGCCAGCAGCTCCGTTCCGCTACAGTAAATATCGGCTATAGCTGCGGCAGCCTGATCCGCCGGAACGGTATCCGACTCCATCCGTTGCATTCCGGCCCGCAGCCGTGAAAAATCGATTGCTTCCGGCATCCGGTTAGTGGAACTGTCGATGATGACTTCGCCGAAGTGGTTGCAGGCTTCCTGCTGCCCGTCCATATCGATCGAATAAAGAATATCGCCATCTTGTTTGTGCAGGCTGACGACCAATGTCTGTTCGCCGCCCTGCCGATAAACCAGCGGCGTTCCCCAAACCATGTTTTTCAGCCCGGCAACCGGCTGCCCCGTTGCCTGTTCGGCCGCAAACCGGGCCATTTCAGGATAAAACAACGCCGGGATGAACTGCTGTTGCGCCTGCCGATAGCGCACCATATAACGCTCATCGCCGGTAAATGTAGAGGCAAACTGCTGTTTTTGCAGGCTGGAAATATTCCGGTGTACCAGCGGGTGCAGCCTGGCTTCAGGCGCTTCGACTGCAACCGGGGCCTGCTCAGGCTCCTCATCAATCCAGTAATGCTCTCTGGCAAAAGGATAGCCCGGCAAACTGACGCGCCGGGGTGTCGCCGGATACAGGTTGTGCCACGGGATGTCGTAACCCTGGCAATAAAAATCCGCCAGCGCCAGCAGCATGTCCCGGTATTCATCCGCCTTGTCCAACAACCCCGAGCCCTGCTCGGTAAGGTCCGTGATGTAATGGCTTATCGCTTTCTGGCCGGTAAATTCGCGGCTGACGACGCCGCGGCAACAATCGCCGCCGATCTCCCGATTAACCGCCCGGCTCCAGGTTTCAAGCGCATGCTGAACATCGGAAACCACGATCGCGCAGCGATGCTGGAAGTGATGCCGCCCCTGCAGCAAGGTGTAGCTGATGCTGTCCAGTCCCTGCCGAGCCGATTCAGGCTTTTGCAGATACGCGACCATTTGCCGGATTTGTTCCTGTAACGCAGACTCGGTTTTTGCCGAAACCGCCAGCAGGTAATACGGCGAGGATGCTGCCGCCAGCGGCGGTTCGGCGACATGATTTTGCAGCACCATATGCGCATTGGTGCCGCTCATGCCGAAAGCGCTGACCGCGCCGATACGCAGCTGTCCCGGCTGTTTGGTCCAGGCTTTTTTCCGTTTGTTGACATAGAACGGGCTTTCCCGCCAGCGGATATAATCGTTCTCCTGTTCGCAATGCAGGCTGGCCGGAATCGTTTCATATTTTAGCGCCTGGACAAGACTGATCAGGCTGACCAGACCGGATGCGGCAAAGGTGTGGCCGAAATTGCTTTTGGTTGAGGTCAGCGCGCAAAAGCCCTGCTTGTCCGTGCTGCCCTTAAACGCATCGTACAGCGCGTTGATCTCGACCGGATCGCCCAGTTGGGTGCCGGTGCCGTGGGTCACAACGTAGTCAATATCCTCCGGTTGCAGGCGGGCTTTCCGATAAACATCGGCCAGCAGTTCGGTTTGTGACGCGCCGCTGGGCGCAGTGATGCCGTTGGTTTTGCCGTCATAATTAATGCCGCTGCCGCGGATCACGCCATGAATCGGATCGCCGTCGGCAAGCGCCCTGGACAGGCGTTTGAGCACGACGACCGCAACCGCTTCCCCCGGCACCATGCCGTTGGCGCGCTGGTCGAAAACGTAGCATTTCCCGTCCGGCGACAACATGCCGGCCTGCGTCATGCCGACATAGGCCGCCGGTGACACCATCAGGTTGACGCCCGCGGCAATCGCGGTATCGCATTCATTCTGGCGCAAACTCAGGCAGGCCTGGTGCGCCGCAACCAGCGACGAGGAACACGCGGTGTTGATCGCCATGATCGGGCCTTTCAAGTTCAGGAAATAAGCCAGCCGCGAGGCAAGAATGCCGTTATGCGTCGAAGTCAGGCTTACTTGCTTCAGCCGCCGCTGGTAATCGCTGCCGTCCTCGACGCCGACAAACATGCCGATTTTATAACGCGCTATCTGCTCGGGACCGTAACCTGCGTTTTCCAGCGCCAGCCATGACTCTTGCAGCAGGTGGCGCTGCCGGGGGTCCATCCGCTCCGCTTCCAGCGGCGAGATTTCAAAAAACAGCGGATCGAATTCGGCAATGCCCGGAATGCAGCCGCACCACTTGCTGTTGGTCTTTTCGGCATTATTGGCCGAATCGCCGTAATATTGACGCCAATCGAAACGGTCGCCCGGAACCTCGTCAACCGCATCCTCGCCCTGCTCCAGAATTTGCCATAACTCATCGACATTACGCGCCTTCGGGAAGCGTCCGCTGATGCCGATAATCGCAATCGGCTCGTTGATGTCCGCATCAGGCCGGTATGCCGGAGCGGCAGCCACGGCTTGACTATCCGGCTTTGCGGCGGTTTCGATAACGGCAGGCGGAGCCTGGGGCACATCGGCATCCGGCTCCCGATAAAACGCCTGCATCGCCTGCCGGTGCTCGGTGAAAAAATAAGCCGTCAGCTTCCGCAATGTGGCATAGCTGAAAAACACCGACGGCGTTATTTCAAGCGAATAATGGCGGCTTAAGGCTCTGGCGAATTCGGCCAGGCTGATCGAGTCAAAGCCGAAATCCGCCAAGTTGCTGTCGGCATCGAGTTCACTGCGCTTGGTCTTGAGTAGGTTGCAAATCTGTTCTTTTAAATCATGGTTGATGCATTGCTCGATGCTGAGCCCCTTCATTCCGGTGCGTCTGTCGCCGGTCGCAGTAAGGTCCGCAGCCAAAATAGGCTCGGATCTGACAGGGTTTGAATCGGCAGGGTTCAGATCAATGATGCGCCGGATTCGTTCCACCTGTCCGGCCAGCACCAAAAACTGGGTTTTGTCCTGCGCCAGCAGCTGCTCGAAAAGCCTGACGCCTTCATTCGATTCCAGACTGCGTTGCCCGCTGGATTTAAGATAGAACCGGGTTTGCTCGCTGTCGCCGACCTGCAAACCGCCGTCCCGCCACAACGGCCAGTTGATAACGAGGGTTTTGCCGGGATAACGGCTGTTCCGGTAGTGTGCATACGCGGTTTGGAAGCGGTTGCCCAGCGCATAGTCGCAGGAGCCGAAATCGCCCAGAATCGCCGATGACGAGGAAAAATAGCAAACAAAATCCGGCGTCTGCGTTGCCAGCACGCTATCCAGCACCTCTGTACCTACCATCTTGGCATCCAGCACCCGCTGGAAATCCGCAGGTTTCGTTTCCAGCACCGTGGCCGCACCGCTGATACCGGCGATATGCAACACGCCGTTAATATCGCCGAAACGCTGCTGTGCCTGTTCGATACCCGCCTGCATGGCCGCAAAATCGGCCACATCGGCCTGCACATAGAGCACATGCGCACCGTAGCTTTCCAGCCTTTGCAAATTGCTTAGTTTTTCCGCATCCGGTGCAGAGCGGCCGGTCAGAACCAGATTGGCCGCATAGTTCCTGGCCAGATGCTCGGCAAAGATCATGCCCAGACCGCCGCAGCCGCCGGTAATCAGGTAAGTGCCGCCCTGTTTCAGCAGGCTGCCTTCGGACGGCTGCAAATCAACCGGCTGCACCTTAGCCGTATAGCGGGTTTGTTGCCGATAACATGCGCTACGCAGCTGCGATGCTTGCAGCTCCGCCCAGAGTGTCCGCATCCAGTCCTGCATCGGAACGTTCCGGCTCTGTGAATCAGCCTCCCGGAAAATAACCGCCACTTGCGTATCCGGCAACACCAGCCCTAAAGAGCGTTCAAAAGCAATCCACGCATCCAAGTAGCAGCGCTCCAGCGCATCGGCATACGCGCCTGACAGAATCAGTTTCCGGGGTTTGAGCCCTGCCGCGGCCATTGCCTGCAACAGGTGCAACACATAGGATGCATTCCTTACGCAACGCGGATCTTCCAGCGGCCATAAATAAAGAACCGCATCCACCTCGCCCTCAGCGCCGCGAATCAAGTTAAACGCCTGGACATAGGTCTCGGCGTTATCGGCGTCGATCCGGTAGCGTCCCTCGGAAACCAGAGCCGCACCGATGCCCCGCTCAACAAAGAGCACTCGGGTTTGGGGACAGAGTTGATGAGTCTGCTCGACAATGGCTTGCTGATTCTGTTGTCCCGAAACGAAACACAGCAATGTTTTAATTGAGTCGGCAGATCCGTTTGTCAGCGGCGATTCGGACCAGACCTCTTCAAAAGTCAGCAAATCGCCGGTCTGATCTGCCTGTGCAGCCTCTTCCAGAGGCTGCGCTTGGCTGCTTTCGGTTTCCGTAACAGGTTCCCCAGCCGGTATCCAATAACGCTCACGGGCAAATGGGTAAGTCGGCAGGCCGATGCGCGCCGGTTTGCAGCCGCTGTAAAGCCTGGACCAGTCAAACTCAAGCCCGTTGACCCAGGCCGCCAGCAACTTGTCGACTTTGCCTTTTTCAATCCAGGCATCGAAAGTGGCGGCCATATCTTCGTCGTCCGAAAACACCGTCATCCCGTCATCGTAAGGTTTGGCCTGCCCCCTATGTATGCCTTCAACCGGTGTCGGCTGTTCGATAAAGGCCTGCAACTTTTGCTCCAGCTGATCAAGCGAAGCGGCCTGAAAAGCCAAGCGATGCGGCATGGCTTCGCGGCCTACTTGCAGGGTATAGGCTATATCGCGCAAGTCAACGGCTTCCCGCTCGTTGCGGACGAACTGCAACAGCCTGCCCGCGTACTCGCGCAGACGCTGGTCGTTTTTCGCCGACAGGACAATCAATGCAGGCGAATCACCGGTTACCGGCTCGCTACGCTGCTCGGCATTGCCCTGATACTCTTCGATAATGACATGGGCATTGGAACCGCCAACGCCAAAGCTGCTGACGCCCGCCCGTCTGGGCAACGGATTCCCGTTTTGATCGGTCTGCTGTTCCCAATCCCGTGTTTCGCGGGCCAGATAAAAAGGCGTTCCATCCAGTTGCAAATACGGATTCGGCGTCTTCAAATGCGGATTGCCCGGTATCATCCGGTGTTTCAGCATCAACAGCACCTTGATGATGCCCGCAGCGCCGGATGCCGCTTCCAGATGGCCAACATTGGCTTTGACCGAGTTCAGTCCGCAATAGGCTTGCGCCGGTATGTCCAGTCCCCGGCGTTGATACAATTCGGCGAACGCGGCTTTCAGGCCGTTGACCTCAACCGGGTCGCCGAGCACGGTGCCGGTACCGTGGGCCTCTATATAACTGACCGTGCGGGGATCGATCCCGGCGCGGCTGTAGACATCGACCAGCAGTTGCTTTTGCGCGACCGCATTGGGCGCGGTAGGCGAAGCCGAGCGGCCGCCGTGGTTTTCACCGCTGCCCCGGATCAGGCCGTAAATCCTGTCGTTATCGGCAATGGCCTTATGCAGCGGTTTCAACAGCAGCACCGCCACGCCTTCGCTACGCACGTAGCCGTTGGCCCGCTGATCGAAGGTCATGCAGCGCCCGTCTTCGCTCAGCATGCCCGCCTGACTGGACGCAATGGTAAGCCTCGGGCTGCCCAGAACGTTGACGCCGCCGGCCAAGGCGATGTCGCAGTTGCCCAACCTGATGCTCTCGATGGCCCTGTTGACCGCGATCAGCGAACTGGAACAGGCCGTGTCTATCACCTCGCTGGGGCCGTGGAAGTTAAACCAGTAGGAAACGCGATTGGCGATCATGAACGGAAACGGTTCGGTCAGCGACTTGATCGTTCCTTTGAGCCGGGCTTCGCACCATAAATCCTTGTAATCGGCTGTCGCGACGCCCGCGAAAACCCCGGTTTTGCTGCCGGCCAATGCGCCAGCCGGGTAGCCTGCATCCTCCAGCGTTGCCCATACGGTTTCCAGGAACAGCCTGAATTGCGGATCCAGCGCCTCGGCTTCGACCGGCGAGATGCCGAAAAAGCGGGCGTCGAAGCAGTCGGCGTCGGCAATGAAACCGCCCCATTTGACCTTGGTTTTGCCGGGCTGCTGGTGCGGGTCGCCGTATATTTCACGCCAGTCCCAGCGCTGTTTCGGCACCTCGGTAATCAAATCCCGGTTAGCCTGCAACTGCCGCCAGAAATCATCCAGGTCGGTCGAGCCGGGGAATTTTCCGCCTATGCCGATCACCGCAATCGCGTCTGTATCGACAACAGGCGCCTTGCTTGCAGCCGGTACCGCTTCCTGCAACCGGAAACGTCCCGGCTGTGCGACTTTCGGCTCCGCGACCTCTACAACCGACTGCTGCCTGTCCAAGCCGTATTTTTTCAACAACGCAGGTTGATGATGACGTATCAGATACCCGGCCAGCGAGGCCAGATCCGGTATTTCAAAAAACAACGTCGGCATCAATGACAGCGCATAAGCCTTGTTCAGCGCGTTCGCGAATTCGGTAAAGCTGATCGAATCAAAACCATAGGCGGACAAATCGCGCGACAAGGCGATTTTTTCGGGCGGGATACGCTGAACTTCGGCGACCAGCCGGATCAGTTCGGCGGACACCGATTGCGTCAGTTGCTGTTGCCTGTCGCCATTATCGCCCTTGTCTACGGCAGGCTGACTGCATTCAACGGCATCGGGCCTGAAAGTTTCCGCAACCGCCTCCGGCTTGTCCAAACCGTATTTTTTCAACAACGCCTGTTGGTGATGAGCTATCAAATAACCGGCCAACGCAGCCAGATCCGGGATTTCAAAAAACAGCGTCGGCATCAATGACAGCGCGTAAACCTTGTTCAGCGCGTTCGCGAATTCGGTAAAGCTGATCGAATCAAAACCATAGGCGGACAAATCGCGCGACAAGGCGATTTTTTCGGGCCGGATACGCTGAACTTCGGCGACCACCCGGATCAGTTCGGCTGACACCGACTGCATCAGTTTCTGTTGCTGGCTGTCATTATCGCCATCTACGGCAGGCCCGGTTTCGACCGCATCATATTGGAACGCAAGCAGCTTGTTACGGATGCCGACCTTATCGCCATAGGCGACCAGCACCTGCGCAGTGTCGCCGGACAAACTTTGCTCCAGCGCGCGCAAACCGGATTCGGTATCCATTGCCGCCATGCCGGTAGCCTGCCGCATCAGCACTTCGTTTTGCCGCCCCATCCGCATGCCGCCGTCCCGCCATAACGGCCAGTTCAGCGACAGCGTTTTACCGGCGCATTTGCCTTGCCGCACTTGGTCGTTGCGGTACTGTGCAAAACCGTCCAAAAAGGCGTTGGCTCCCGCATAGTCGGCCTGCCCCGGATTGCCCAGAGCCCCGGCAATGGATGAAAACAGAACCATGTAGTCCAGCGGCAGATGCCGTGTTGCCGCATCCAATGCCAGAATGCCTGCAATTTTCGGACGCAATACGCGCTCGATCTGGGTATCGGTTTTGTTGACGATGTAGTCATCCTCGATAACCCCGGCGCTGTGAATGATTCCGTTCAACCGGCCGTAATGCTGTTCTATGCGCTTCAACGCGCCCGTGACGGATTCGGTTTGTGCTATATCGGCTTGCAGGTAAATCAGCTCCGCGCCTTGCTGCGTCAAGGCGTTGATGAATTGTTGGCTGTCCGCATCGAGCGCCGAACGTCCGCTGAGCACCAACCGGGCTTTCCTGTCCACGCCCAGATAACGGGCCAGCAAACGCCCGACGCCGCCCAGGCCGCCGGTAATCCAGATCACATCGCCGGGTTTGAACACCGGGCTCTGCGCGCCGCTGTCCGGCAGGTTGACTTCGGTCAATGTCCTGACCTGTCTTTGCCCGTCGCTGCCGTAACGGATTTCGACATCGCCGCGGATTGAGTCGATTTCCGCAGACAGCCGGCTGACAAACCGCATGATAGCCTCATCATCGGCCAATTGATAACCAACGGTTTTTGCCGCAATCCGGGGATGTTCAAGCCGGACTGTTTTCAGCAGCCCGCTCAAGCCGCCGTACAGCGCCGCCTGCTCACTGTGCGGAATCAGCAATAACAACGGCTGGATACCGCCGGATTTTTCGTTGATGATTTGCCGGCAGCGTCTAAACAGTTGCAGGAAACAGCGTTCAAAGCCTGTCGCAAGATCTTCGCCCAAGGCAGGCATGATTTCAATCTGGGCCGTCGGCCATTTTGCCTGCAATGCTTTATGCAGCGCATCCTGGTGTTCAGTCAGGATAAAAACCGGCGCTGCCGTCCGAACCGGCTGAACCGGCTCGGACAACGGTTGATCCCGCCATTCCGGCGTTGCAAACACCAGTTCGTCATCCTGCTGCGCAAACACGGTGGTAAAGCCTTGCAGCGACGCCAAGCGCAAGCCTTGGCTATCGAGCAGGTCAATGTCGACAGTCTCAATGTTGCCGGATTGTCCTGCCTCGCTGTGTCTGCGCACATACGCATAAATCTGCTGCGGAAGCGGCCGGTAAATGCGCAATTGATCCATACTGAACGGCATCGGCAACGCCGCTCCGGGCCGTCCGGTCAGCGTCCACACCACGCCGGTTAATATCGCCCCGTTCAACAGGCTCGGATGCAGAACATAATCTGCTTGGCCGGGTTTCAGTTCGTCCGGCAGTTCAAGCCGAGCCAACGCTTCCCGGTCGTTATAGCGCAGGTGGTCGATGCTCAGTAAAGCGGGACCATGCGTGGAATCAAGCAATCGGTCGCATTGCTCTTTGCTCAGCAATGACGCGCAACGGGATTGAATGGCTTCAATGTCAAATTCAGCGCTGGTTTCCGGTGCGGCCGAGTCAGTTATTATTTTCCCCTGACAATGGATGCTGTCGCCGTCACCCTGCCGTGTAGTAATCGAGAAACCGTCAGGCGTCAGCCGCGTTATCAGGCCGCTGCCCTGCTCATTGACCAGCATCGGTTTGGGCCAGACGATATGGCTTAGCCCGTAAATGCTGCCGTCACCGCAATGCGCAGCCGCCCTCGCCATTTCCAGATACACCGCTCCCGGCAACATGCCGCTGTGATCCCTCAGGAAAAACTCGTTGCCGGAAAAACGCGTGACAAACCGCTGTCCATCGGCATCCTGCGAATGCAGCAGCGGATGGGGTGCGGCACGACCGGTATCTTCGCCGTCAACAGGAGGGATTCGATCCCCGGACAATACCCTGGAGGTAAAACCCAGCATACGCACGCATACTTCGCCCTGTTCGGTGCATAAATCAATATCGAGCTTGTGCAACTCATCGCCTACCGCAGGCATTGCAGAAGCGCGTATCCAGGTCCACATGACCGGCCGGCATTGAGCGAAGACTTCCAGCGACTCCAGCGCAAACGGCAGCAACACCGGCCGCTGGCCGGACTCGCCCGTCCGCCCGGCCAACGCCAGCGCGATTGTCGCTTGCAGCGCGGAATCCATGATCGCCGGATGCAGCGCGTACAATTCTGCGGTATCGGCGACAACATCCGGCACAACCAGTTTAGCCAGCACCTGGTTACGCCCGGTATAAACGCTCTGCAAGCCTTTTTGCGCCGGGCCGTAACAGACGCCTGCCGACTCCAGCGCCGCGTAGCATAAATCAGCCGTCACGCCGGTTTGGTCGATGCCGTCCCGCAAGGCGGACAAGTCCAGAGGTTCCGGTTTCTTTGGCGCTTCGGCAAGCGCCACGCCCTGATTATGCAGCTGCGCCTGTCCTGAGCTTATCCGATAACCGATCGAACCGTTTGCTTCCGCGTTCAGGCTGATTTCAACCTCTACCGCCCCGTCCGTTACCGCGAGCGGCTTGGTCCAGATGATATTGTTAAGTCTTAGCGCATGAAACTGCTGCTCGTGGCCCAACGCATAGCTGACCGCCGCCCTGGCCATTTCCAGATAGGCGACGCCGGGCAGCAGTTTTTGTCCCTGAACGATATGGTCGGACAGGAAAAACTCGGCACCGGTAAAAGTTGCCTGAAAGCGTTGCTGATAAAGCGTGGAGGTATTGCGCTGCACCAGCGGATGCAACTGCGCATTGGTATGAACCACGCGTTCCGGCCCGGAAATGGTGCCGGAAACTTCGTTCGGCTTCCAGTAACGCTCGCGTGCAAACGGATAGCTCGGCAAATGAATCCGGCGGGCCTTGCTGTCCCGGCGCAACTTCAGCCAGTCTATTTCAGCACCCTGAACCCAGGACGCCGCCAGATTGTCCAGCGCGCCATCGGCAAGCCACTGGGAAGTTTCAGTTTCATGTTGACTGCGGTCTTTCTTGTTACGCTTCGGTTCGACATAGCCGGTCCACAGCTTTCCGCCGTCAGCATCATTGTTCAAAAATGCAGCCAGCGCGCCGGTTAATTCGGTAAGGCTGCGAACCACGAATGCAACGCGCTGTTCCATTGCTTCGCGCCCGCTCTGCAAGGTATAGGCGATGTCAGCCAGCGACACAGCCTCGCCGCTGAACCGGCCCTCGATTGACTGTTTGACAAAGTTGTTCAGATTGGCCGCCATCTCAGTCAGCCGGGCTTCGTCTTTCGCCGACAATACAATCAATTCAGGCCATGCACTGTCGCTATGGCCCGGTTCTGCGTTGCCGCCGACAAATTCTTCGACAACCAGATGAACATTGGTGCCGCCGTGACCGAAAGAATTCATCGCCGCCATCAACGGCTTGCCGTTGGTCGAGCGCCATTCCGACTGTTGCGTACTCGGATAAAACGCCGACCGTTCAAAGTCGATCAGCGGATTAAGCCGTTTAAAATGCCTCAGCCCCGGCTGCTTATGATGTTTTAACGACAGCAACAGGCTAATCAGCCCGGTCACGCCGGAGTTTGACGAGGTGTGCCCGATATGCGACTTGGCGCTGCCTATCGCGCAATAATGCGTCTTATCGGTAAACTCCCTGAAAGCCCGCGCCAGCGCATTGGCTTCGATCGGATCGCCCAGCTGGGTACCGGTGCCGTGCGTTTCGATATAGCTGATCCGTTCCGGGTCTATGTTGTAGCGCCGGTAGACGTCGGCAATCAATTGCTGCTGAGCGATGCCGTTTGGCGCGGTAATGCCGTTGCTGGCGCCGTCCTGATTAATGCCTGAGCCCCGTATGACGCCGTAGATGGCGTCGCCGTCGGCGAGCGCCTGATCCAGGCGTTTCAAAGCCACCATGCCGACGCCTTCCGACATCACCATGCCGTCGGCGTCGGCGTCAAACGCAAAGCAGCGTCCTTTGTGGGTCAGCATGTCGGTCTGCGCCAAGCCAACCAGGATAGTCTGTCCCATCACCGCAAAAACGCCGCCGGACAGCGCAAGATCGGACTCGTGGTTGCGCAGGCTTTCGCAGGCCAGATGCAGCGCCACGCCGGACGACGAACAACCGGTATTGACGACAAAGGCCGGGCCCTTCAAATTCAGGAAATAAGACAGCCTCGATGCGACGATGGCTTCGGACGCGCCGGTAAAGGTTTCATGCACATAGCCGGTCGGCTCGGAGCCGACAAAAATCCCGGTTCGGCTGTCCGCCAGCGATTTCGGGTTATAACCGGCGTCTTCCAGCGCTTTCCAGCTTTCCTGCAAGATCAGGCGCTGGTGCGGGTTCATCGACTCCGCTTCCCGTGGCGAAATATTGAAGAACATCGGATCGAAGCAGTCCCGTCCTTCCAGAACCCCGCCCCATTTACAATAGCTTTTACCGGGCTGTTTTTCGGGACTGTAACGCTGCTCGCCCAGATAATGCTCCGGCAGTTCAGTCACCGGATCGACGCCTGAAATCATGTTCCGCCAAAACTCATCGACATTTTTCGCGCCGGGAAACTGTCCCGACATGCCGATCACGGCGATACCGTCCATCTGTAGCGAGTCTCGCCCCTGCCGGGCTGGCGGCTGCGGCGCAGGCTCCGGTTCAACCGTCCGTGTGAGCACGCAATGCAAAGGCGTCGAGGCTTGCGCCGGTACTGCCGCCGGTTTGCGCATTTCTGCGGCGTCTGCCGGACTGGTTTCAACGCGGATACTGTGCCGGTTGTCCGCGATGATGTGTCCGGTCAGGCGTTCGACCGTCGCATAATCGAACAGGATCGTGGTGTTCATCGACAGGGACAGCGCATTATTGAGCTGCTGGATAAAGCCGACCCCTAGTATCGAATCGATACCGTAGTCAGAGAACGGCACATCCGGCTCGATCATGTCCCGACTTATGCTCAATGCTGACGCCAGGCTATCCAGAATCAGGCTTTGCACCGTTTCGGCCGCATCCGG
>Ga0265297_10005580_pt1 | contig 19015 bp, 27 predicted proteins | sample Munlanlwell13791_FD_192502 | JGI IMG/M metagenome (GOLD analysis project Ga0265297, IMG submission 192502) | Leachate microbial communities from a municipal landfill in Southern Ontario, Canada - Leachate well 137-91 | ecosystem: Engineered > Solid waste > Landfill > Unclassified | place...
GATCAGTAAGACATGCCATAGGATTTGTGTCATACTCACACAGTAAAGGCCCGATGCCAACGGTGTACCCAGAAAGGTCATACCCATTGGCGTAAACTCTCAAAAACTTACCCGTTGTTCTACCCATTTACACCTCACCAAACTGCTTGATTTTTAGCGCAAGCGCACATCCATGATACATATTCCCAGCCGGATCATTTACAGGCCCGAATTCAGGGATTGTTTCTACTTGTAAATCGATACACCCTGTTATTGTGTCACTCTCAATAAGTTTTGAAATTATCGCAGCCACGTTACTAACCATTGTGTTATAGAACCCAAATGATAAATTTGTTCCAATCGCTGCTTGAGCAAAAACATAATTCAATGTATAGTCAAGCGTCACTTTTTTACCGGTTCCGGTACCCATAGAATCGCTTGTCACTGAAAAATTTGTAATATATCCGTCTGGCTTTGGAAATAATACCGGACAAACCAAAGAGGCATTAACTGGAATTTCGTTAATATCAAGAATTTGTACCCCAGAGATAGATAGCCCTGAAATTGATTGAGCAACAGAATCGAAGTTTACGTTATAACTCATAATGGCCTCGTAAACGCGGATAATGTTCTTTGTGTCATTGGAGATACGTCACCAGGACGAATTACTATACCGGCGGCAGTAACCGTAACATTTCCTTGAGATGTTTGTCCGCTTCTTGATTCATAAACATTTTGACAAATTGAAAGTAAAGCAGACTTCATCTCTGGTTGCGCGTTCCATTTATAAACCGCAGCTCCATTTAAATGAGTTGCCGCGGTTGATCCGTTATCACCTCTTGCAACTAAAGTAACCGTATTTGTAGAAACATTGGAAACGTTAATTACTTCATTGTCAATTTTATAAACTTCGTCTTTTACAACAGTGTGTCCGGCGGTCATAGTCAACGAGGTCGTGGTAGTATCTGTCATTGCAGCACCTAAAGTCCCTGCAATAGACCACGCCCTTTGTGTATAGTTATTGTGGAATCCCCACCATCCTAAAACTGAAATAGCGGACTCAGCGTCTCCATCGTCTGTTGGTTGCCAAGTCAAAGAGGTTGAAGGTAATATTTTTACCCATTGCTTTGGATAGGCATTTTTTGGGTACAAGACATATTGAACTGAAGTAATTACAGTAGAATCGCCATTAGTTAACGTAGTAAGTGAGAGTAAATCGTCATCCAAAAACAGAATTTCATCATCCGGGTAATCGAATAAACGAGTTTCAATTCTAGGATAAAAAGTTCTGTGAGTTTGATCGTCTATCCACCTTGAAATACCCTCTAACATTACCGACATAATAGAATCATCATTTGTGTCAGTGGTTATATTTGAACTACTCAAACCACGCGGGGTCAAATAGTTTTTCAATTCAAGTAAGGTGGCATAGCTGTTTATCAAGGTTTACTTCCAATCATCCCGCCATTAGCGGTTACCATTGCATCATATTTATTGACACAATCAACGTTCTCTTTGTAAATCCCGTATAAAGCGCCTGTGTCATACGCTGCCCCTGCAAACTTCATCAAAAGAGATATGAGGTTTTCTGCAGCCTGTAAACTGTCAGATTGTTTCCAGACATTCCATACATATTCACATTGACCTTTTGTTTGATACATTAATGCTTTTTTTTCTTCGCCATCCAGTTGCGCTTGTCTTCCTGCAATCTCAAATAAACCACGATCAATATGATTAGATGTTAGATACTTTTCAGCCTCGCACAACCTTCCAGAATATTCTCCGGCGTCTTGAGCAGACTTCTCAAGTTCTTTTATTAGGTCTGCTACTTTTTCTTTTTCATTGTTTTTAATGTGCTTTTCAAAAAGACCCCTCAATCCCTTAAGGTGTTTTTCAGCAGCATTCCATCCATTGGTCAAATAAACTTGCCGTTCTTTGAAGTATTCTGGTTCAAAGTTAAACCCACCTTCATACCCATAAAGCAGGTTGTCAAATAGATTTAGCCCACAGTGTAGAATAACGTGATCTTTTCCTAGTCTACCTTGAGCAAACCCTACCCAAAACCGCCATGAATCAGCACCAAATTGATACTCTGTATAAGATAATTCGATGCCCCAAATCTCAATATGTTCATAACCTTTCAGGATAGCAAGGGCAAGCGCATAACTCATACTCATTCCAACATACCTAAACCCGGTAAGGCTCAATACATCGTCAAGTGGGTATTTTTCACTGTCTGGTACAAGCGGGTCAATATCTTGCATGTAGACTGGTTTTTCGTGTTTTTCTTGTAACCATTGCCAATAATTCTCATTCTTGAAATTGATCCCTGAGTAAACTTCTTTTTTGTGTAATTGAAAAGAAGCGTCCCAACGCTCACACCAATCATTTAAAGGCGCTTCATTGAATACCCAAATGTCAAAGTTATTATCTTTGTAAGGTGCCAGATTTCTTGTTAACGGCCCACTTCCAACGATTGCCAGTTTATTCATCTTTATTCTCAATAAATCTTACGTATAGGTCGAAATGACTTTCAGTAAGTTTCTTTGAGTCATTTAGCTTTTTAAGAGAATTGACAATAATGTCTTTTGCCTTTTCTCCAAGTTCAACTTCCTTTGGTTCGTCTTTTGAGTTATCCCAGGTTACAAGTCCGTTTTCAGTAACTAAATTTAGCTTTTTATGTTCATCCTCACTAAATGACAAATCCTCTCTTAATTTTCTGACTATTTTCAGGGTAGTAAAGTCTCCCTCTGAGGGGATGGTTCCCAAAAGTACAAGTCTCTCTTTAGCATTGAATAACATTTTTCTCTCCATTTTTGGGGCGGTTGCCCGCCCCTTTTTGATTAAGCATGATATGCGTTTACATACCAGACAATCCCGGTACTAGCTTCTTTGATGAACGGGATTTTGAAATCATTACCAGTAGCCGCGGTACTTGAACCGCCGGTGTCTACCATTGCATTTACGTCAAACATGGCAGTTAAGGCATTGTCATAGATATTCGTCGAGAACAAGAACAAAGAGCCTGGGTCTTCCCCGCCCTCTGCTACATATTCCATTCTCATACCAATGACCGCTTTTGCAGATGCCATTGGCGCTCCGGCAGTCGGAACCCAAATACCGTTGTCCTGAGCGCAAATCATGTTCGACCCGCCAACAGATGACGCGCCCATGTTTATCCATGAACCCATTCCGTAAACAGTTCCGGCAATAGTTCCTGTTAAATCTGTCTGGAAGTAACCAGCCGCGCCGTAAGTATTGGTATTATCGTTGGCGGTAACAATTGATCGAATCCCTGAATAAGCATCGCCTGAAGTTAATGCAGCAACGGTTACATACAAACCGTCTGACCCTGCGTTAAGAACACCCGCTTTGTCAACAGACCCGGTTTGCATATAAATACCGATTGGCCATGCAATTCCAGCGGCGGTCTTATGTGTAGCAAAAGCCGCCATAGTCCCGGTTGCGGTAAACGCACTCATGTGTTGGATTGACAAGAATCCTGCCAATAAACCGCCTGATTCAACGGTTGTTCCAGAACCGCCCATGCGAGCGATAACAGCACCAGCACCATAACTTGTTTGAATATGGCAAAGCGTACCAGTTTCAAACGTACCCATTAAACCGCCGTGATAGTGATTCAATGAACCGTTTTTGACTGAAAGTTGACCAACCAAACCATACGTTTCCTGGTTGAAAACAGTATCAGAACCAGCGGTTATTAAATGTCTAAACCGTCCTGCTTTTGCAGAATAGGCACTCGTAAGATCACTTGTGCTTTCACCAAATGACCCCATAACGTCTAATTGGCCGTCCGAGTTAAAATCCATTCCCGCAGCAAATAAGACGGCATTACCGGAAGCTTGTGCGGCTTTCCAGTTACCAATCCTAAAAGCAGAAACCGATCCGGCTCCAGCAAACGAGATTGTACTTGTGTTTGGAAATACGTAATCTCCGTTAGCATCAAGAACAACCGCCTTACTCGCAGCGCCAGTTCCTAAAGTGGTAATATCAAGATAATTTAATTCAGTGTAGGTAGCTGTAACATCCGTAGCACCAACTGCCAAAGTATGATTGTGCAGGGTACAAGCCGTGCTCGTCTGATTCAAACCTCCGGCGGTATCGGCATCGACCTTGTTAATTTCAGCAGCAGTCGCTGTTACACCCTTGAGGGTGTTGATCTCTGTTTTTGACGGGGTTGCCGCAGCAACGTCTTGACAATACCATTGAGTTGCAGACGTAGCGATAAACCACGCTTCACGTCCTGGGCCAATAGTAAATGCAGCGTCCTCGGCTCCACCGTTGATATTATCATTACCACCACTTACAGGGTAAACAGGCAATGAGTAGGTATCCGATGTATTGATAACCCTGATAGGCAGTCCGATTGATGCAGCAGGTAATGCAACAGCGGTTGTGTTGTTCGCGCCGGTTACGGCAACTTGTTGATCTGCAATAACTGCGGCAGTGGCGGCACTATTTCCAGTAGCAGCCAAAACAACATAAGATTCTTTTAAGAATGTACCGTCCGGCATGGTTAGATTTCCACTGGTATCAATGCTAATTCCTTTAATTTTTGTGGCAGCGCGGAAATCAATAGTACCATTATTGAAATCAATGTCTGCAATTTCAACGCTTCCATTGTGGATACGCAAAATATTAGACAGATTTAAGAAGTCAAAGAATTTCATAGCAACCATCCTTTAAAGGGGCGGGGTTTATCCCGCCCCTTTGGTTAATTAATCTTAGGTTGCAGATTCAGGTGTGGCTGCGATGTAACGAGGTTCTACGCGGGCATTAACACCAACTTCAAGAGCAGAGATCGTAGCTGCGGTATCAATGTGCACGTACACCCACCGACAATCAGCTTTCGCAGCGGCCACGACGGCCGGATCCACGTCAATCAAAATAACCTTGTCAACATCAGTGTCTTTGGTGATAGTTAGTCCGCTAGAGGTAGCATCAGCAACTTCCTCATAAGTATCCACCCCAACGATCCCTGATTTACGATACTTAAAAGCGATAGCGGTCGCGGTCGTAGTAGCAGCACTTGTCGCAGCCAAAACAGTAAATATAGGCGTAGTGGTTGATGCACAAGTCACTGTTCCTAAACTCACCTCAAAAGTACATCGATGAGCACCCGACAAATTAACCAACACGGTGTTAGTATCTGAGGTTGAAATATCGGCGGGCGACAAAACAGGTAAAAGATGATCCAATTGTCCAAAACGGTTAATCATTGTGTTACTCCTTTTCTATTGTCCGGGGGGACTTGCCGCCCCCCGGACTAGCCTTATAAGATTATGAAGTTGCAGTGGCGGAACCAAAGGACACAAACGGGCCTTGAGTGGCAGAACCCTTGTAAGGTGTGAGGGGTGCAGCAATTGAAGGTTGACCGTCACAGCGATAGATAAAGCGGAATGCGGTTTCGTCGGTATCAAATGCAATGTGCATTGACACAGCAGAATCAACTCCGGCTTTTTCCCAGAACAGGTATTCGCTCATGTCTGCTAAAAGCAGATCACCTTTAGTGTTTAGCGCCTGGTTAAATTCAGTTACATTAACCTTTTTACCCATTACCCGCATAATGCCATCTTGACCATACGTTACATATGGAGACATTACAGAGGTTGTCCCGGTGAAATACAACTGTTGCAATTGAGTTTCTACCCCGGTTGTAACATACCACTCAGCATTAGCGCGGTTTCGAGGCAAGAGACGTGCCCAGGCATTGAGCATGTCAACGTGTAAAACCATTGATGCGGTATCGCGCGCTTCAATTGCAACAGCCGCTGAAGTCAAGATGCCTAAAGGCCCGCCAACTCCAAGACCATTCAAAATAGCGTCGTTAACTTTGAAGTCGATCTCTTCACTGGCTGCCTGTTTAGCAACGGCTGAGAATTGAGCGGAATCAGCTAAAAGTTCGTCGGTTGCATACATGAGAACTGCGATCTTTTTCAGTTCCCAATTGATCCGGCGGAATTTTGGACGTGAAGCAATAATGGTCGCAGCCTCAGCTAACCAATAAGATTGAACTCCACCCCAACGAGATCCGTCTGCACGTGAAGTTTCGTTTACGCCGTTGATGTAACCAGAATTAGAGTTACTTCCAACGGGAAGTCTACGAACCTTACTTGAGAACACGCCCTTTTCGTGCATGGGCTTTAGAATTTCTGAAGTAATGGTCGGTTCCAAAAGATAACCACCACTGGCAGGTTCACCCTCGTAAGCTCCACTAGCTTTTACAGCAAGGGCTTTGATACGTGGGTGAATTTGAACGTCTCGTCCCTTTGCAAACTGACAAGCACGAGCGGCTTTTACCTGTTCGGCAAGGTTTGCAAACGGTGTATCGCCTTCATCATGGGTCACGGTAATAACCGGAGTTCCAGTTGAGTCAGGCGCGGGAGCGGATTTCATGGCTTCCAAAACTTTACTTTCGGTTGCTTTGGTAGCCTTTTCAACGGCTCCGTCGATCATTGCTTGAATTTCTTCGGGTGTCATATCTAACTCCTTGATAGATTTTGTTGGAGCAGGTTCGCTGATTGTCACCGTTTGCGCGGTCTCTGACTCGTCAACTAATTCTGCAAAATTATCGCTTATTGATTTAAGCGGGATTACCCTGTTCATCGGCTCGGCTGGCGTTGGAGTGAGTGAAGCGTCTAATCCAAGTTTCCAGCGCGTGATCTCGTTCGATCCATTCTTATGTGCTTTTTCAGTAATAAGATTAGGAGCGGTTCCACTAGACCAACCCAAAATACCAGCCATTCCGAGGTCTGCTAAAAGTTTTTCGTATTTATTCCTTGACCCTAAAACGATTTCAGCAAATACCCCGGTATCATCTTTAGTTAACGTAACATCTGGTAATTGTCCAGTATATTTTAGAGATTTCCCTCCATATTTCAAAGGCATACAATGATGGAACCACCCGTCTGATTTTTCTGCATCCCCGAAGTCAGTGTTTTTAGTAAAGAAGTCACCCTCCAAATCAGGGTTGTTTTCGTCTGCAAAGGTAACTAAATATCCACCGAGCTTTACGTCACCATTTTCAAGCGTAGTGGCTTTTACCGCGCCACCATAGGTTACAACAGTATCACTTATTTCAAGTAACTTAATTGTGTCTTCTGGATCGATCGGGGTCATTTCGTCGATCATCGCTGCGATTGCTTGAGACATTTCCTTTAGTTTTGACAACTTACCTTTTGTATCTTTACTGATAGTTGCTCCAATTTTCAAACCATCATTTTCATCAGCCATAGTAGCTCCTTAAACAAAAACGGCGTAGCAAGTAGGATAAATCCTACGAACTACACCGCTATCACTAGCCTCTGGTGTCTCTTATGTGGCTTCGGTTACTTCACCAGTCAACCTACCTACACATAAGTTATTCAATTAAGAATATTGTACCACGTTTTTACTAATTACAAGTATTGTTAAAATGGATGCCCGCAAGCAATACAATTGCCGCGAGAATCAGTGTCACTAGATTTTGTGCCACACCAATTACAGACATGCAACAATTCTGCTGCTTGGGATTTTTTGTAATTTGTCATTGGTAAATCATAGGCACAGGTTGCAGAACATAGCGATAGATTAGTTATGCTGCCCACTAGACTTAGATAATGCGACTGTGATTCATTTGGGCTCCCATCTATTTCATCATCTATCTGGAAACTCATAGTTTTTCAACCTCTTTACGAATCTCACCCCATAGTTTTGCATTGCCATCTTTTTCGTATAGAGCGTCAACGATCATCAACAATACTTCTTTGGTTTTATTTTCTGGCAACTCAACAAGTTCACCAGGAATAAATATATCTGCTTCACTGTGTGACAATACGTCAAGTTGTTCACGTTTCCTATTTGGCGTTCCTTTTTGTCTGCTCATTTTCTCTCCTAAAATGACTCTATTGTTGCAGAATATACAATATTACCAATCCCTTTTTCGCATCGCCAGCCGCGGTAATTTCAAGGGTCAACGTGCTATCATAGACATAGCCCAAAGACGAAGCTAGTACCTGTTCTGTGTCTGCAGTATCCCTGCTAGCGCCGGAACCCATAAGAACATCGGCACTGTCAGAATCCAGAACCTGGACAGTATAATTATCTGTGGGGTTATCGGTTGAAGCATCCGGGTTTGTAATCAATCTAACAACCTGTCCGGTATACTTTGAAGTAGTTACCGATCCTGTTACGATACCACCATCGGTACAAGCCCAATCCCATACGATCTTTTTGAGTGCGCTTTGTGCATTATTTGATTCTGTAATTGTTACTACTTGAGCGGTCATAGTTTATCCTTTTCTTTTTATTATACGTCAATTTAACTTTAGTTTCTTAAGTGCTTTTTTCACCCCAGCATCAAACCTCTTTAAAATGTCCTTGCCCTTGTTTTTCAGGTTACTCGAAATCGTTTGCCAGTTGTTTGTTTTGTGTCCGATAATCTGGTTATCCCCTTGTACATAATCGGCATAAGGGGTTTCGTTGACAACCATCTGTTGATATCCGTTCCCTACTGTTTTCCATGCGTTCCTTAATTCCTGCGTCCTTCCGGTATACCCGCCCTTCGATATTTTAGCCATTACGTACCTGCGTTGTTTATCGCTTGACCATACAAAAGGTTTATTTGGCACGGGTGGTTGTACTTGCATTAAATTTACAATGTACTCATTAGCAGCTTCGACACCCATGTCTTTAGCAAGTCCAGGTAGTTTGTTTAATCTGTTCTGGATAGTTTCTATCCCTTGAATGTCGATACCTATTAGTGAGTTTGACATTATATTTTATATCCACTTTGTCCTGTGTCTGGTTGTTCGTGTGTTACAGTCTTGAACGTATGTCTTGCATTATCAACCCAAGCATCAAATTCTTGTCCGGCGCGAATTGACTCTTCTATTGGTCTCATTCCACAATTCAAGTATGTTAATTCACCGCCATATGTAGTTATGTTTTCCCAACGATACGTGATCCATTCGCTTCTTTTAATGTCCATTGCTTTTTTTACTAGTGAATTATTTACTTGTACCATAATCTCTCCTATACATTACCCATAGTTGCAATATCCAACAATCTTTGAAAAGCATTAGGCGATCTGCGTTCGTCTGTCTCTGATAATTTACAATCGCAAGACCATCCACCGCACGCTAAAATAGCCGATCCTGATTCTCCGGGGCGTATACCTGACTGCTCCCACTCGTAAGCATAAGCCACAATGCCATTTAACGCTAAACAGGTTTCACAGTGTTTTTCGGTCGCACCTAAATCCCACCGTAGTTTAGTTTTATTGCCAAAATGGATCTTCGCCCTATTCACCATTTCATTGTACTTCGAAGCCCAAATATCAATCCTATTCCTAAACCGTGACCTGAATTCATCCAGCGCCTCTTTTTCACTCATTCCTTCGGTTGATTTTTTTATATCAATTATATCAACTCCGAGCCCGGTTAAGTATCCGACCTCTTCATCGATCAACCCCTGTAACACTCCCAAGTCCTCTTCTGTCATCTCTTCGGGTAATACACCAACTTCATCCGCGCCCTCATTCCACGCCCTTGTAAGTTGATTCTCAATAGCTGTGATAAAGTCTGACTCAAATTGATCGTCTGATATTTCACCCTTGAAAAACTCTAAAGAGTATGACCATAACTGACGGTCAAACATTTCAAGCGTCTTTATAGTGACCTTATGCCATAAGACTGGTATTGCATCACAGATAGACAACAGGATTGATTTATTCACGATCCCCTATTGAAATCTAACTCAATATGCCCTTTAGTAGATATAACAAAACTCTTAACCTTATCTCCTGGTTTAGTGTCATCAATTAGTTCATATTGTGGATAACCGCCGCTTATATAATTAAATTCATTGTTTTCAAATTTACTTGCAAGATATTTTAATTGAGTGGCGGTCATTTCATTAAGTTCTTTTTGTTCTTTGACTTTTACTTCACCCATATTCTCTCCTATTCACTCTTTACAACAGCCTTGTCAATTGATTCTGCTAGTTTCAAGATAGCGTCGTTATTAATTCTGTCAATATCCCTTGATTTCATTACCCCCTTTGTTGCAAAGAGAGATTTTATCGCATCCTCTGACTGACAAGATACCAACCCTTCTTTTATGCCATGTAATACGTCAAGAGGGATTATCTCACTTTCAAACTCTACGGCTTGACCAATCTTTTTTAGTGCTTTTCGTTGATACCTCTGAAGTTCTTTATTGTATTCAATGTCAACGATCTTAACCTCTTCAATGGGAGCCGGTAATTGTTTTGGTTGATTTACTTGTTCAAATTGAGTAGGTTCTGGTTTCTTTTTTTCAATTGTCTTTAACTTTGCTTTTTGTTCATCCGTTAATGCGATCCCCAAAATGTCACACATTTCAACCGCTATTTCAGGATTAGTATTAAACGCGGTAACATATTTTGTAAGTGTATCTCCAAGCGCAGACTCATTCTTCTTGAACACGTCTAATTTTTGGTGTCGATCAACCAACCTATACCCTAATGGAATAAATATCTGTTCGTTCAACTGCCTGGCTATGTTTTTCCAATCTGGAAGCGCGGTCATTAAATAAAGTTTTTTATCGTCCGAGTCCGCTACTCCACCACCGCCTAACCCAGCCGCTGATTCTGTAAATAACATCGACATTGGAATACCCAAAGAGATAGCAATGTCCTCTCGTTTTTCTTTTGTGAGAGGTACATTAGATAGCCAATCCAGACCGCCACCAATATCAACCGGTTCGAATTTGTCAGTCTTTAACCATAGTGCTTTGAATGCGTTCCAAACGCCCCTTAATTTATGATTAACTTTTTCTTCTAGGAGTTGAACATCCGTCTCTTGTACCCCCGCGCCCACTTTGAACATGAAAGTATGTAACATTCCGTTCTTGAAAAACGAAAGGCTTGATTGGTCAAGATTGAAAAGAACACCCATAGCATGAAGAGCAGCCTTTCCGGGACTTTTCAACGGCGGGCCAACTTCAACGTCCGGATCAGGCATCCACAAACTCACAATACTTTCACCTGGAGTCGGCTTTCCTTTTTTATCAATAGCTCTCGGAAATGATATGTTATTCCTGATAAAAAGTTGCTTTTCGGCATCATATAAAACAGACTCTGGGGCTAAGTATTTAACTTTACGGTTCAACCCATAAACATTAGAGGTGTTATGTAAATAAGCTCTTCCGTAAAGAGTCCACGCAGCCTCAAGTAACCAAAACAATGATTCTGGATTAGGCAGGAACCCGCACTCGTTTTGCCAATCATCCATCGTGTCTATGATATTCCCTTCAAGATCAACCATATCAAAGGGAATAGAAGCTACGGCGTTTGCTCTAATTGTCATCCCCCTGAAAACTATTGAGACTCTTGAAGCGAGCGCCGTAACCGATCCGTCTTTTTCTTTTGTACCACCACCGAGAGCGTCCCACCCCTGCTCACCCCATAAGGTGACTGCCTTGTTGCCATTTATTACCCGGATGTTAAATTTATTAGCCATAAATCACCTCTTATATTACTGACCATGTATCATCGAACCCAATCACACAATATCTTACAGCGTCAAGATAATGGAACTTCTCTTTGTCTTTGATGTCAGTCGTTGGTTGTCCAGTATCATCCAGTTTCCTTGAATAAGTTCCAAATTGATCTTTACATCCCTTAAGATTGTCAAATATGTAAAACGTCTTACTTTTGATTAATGCTATTACTCGATCTATTCCTGCATCAACATCTGTTATATTAGGTTCGTTTACCGGGAGCCCTTCATTTTGCCAATCTAATCTGTATTGCTTTTCAGACTTTTGCCCTAAAGCCCAATGATGTATGTTTTCATTATAACTTAATAACTTGATAGCGTTCGCGTGTTCATGCGTGGTTTTATCGCCATCAAGATATTCTCTGTATAAATAATAACACTTTGTCTCTGGATTCTTTGCAATCCATATAACCGCAGTATTGTTAGGACCGGGGTCTATCCCTATATAACGTGGCCATGATGCGGGAATTGCAAACGGTTTGATGTAATGATTGTCTGTCAAGTCCCCATAAATCAACCCAGCGGGTCTTGAGAAGTTACCGTTGTAAAACATTTCAAACTTCCACGCCGGGAGCGTAGCTTTAGCTCGATTGTATTCTTCAACAGGAAAAGCAGGGTTCATAATAGATGAAAATTGAATAACCTGGTGATTCTTGTCTCCGCCTCTCCACCTATCAAATACCTCTGTTTTTAACCACCCTAAATTATATGGCGTCGTTCCACCAAGTACCCTTCCCTGCGATAATGACAACCGTCTTTGAACAGCTTCCCACGCCCCAAGTCCAAACTCATCCTGCCCGCATTCGTCCAGCAAAGCAGCTTTTCCAGTAGCGGACTCAAGCCCCCCCTCAGCATTAGCAGATCGTAGAATAATCCTATACTTTTGTGCACCTTCGTTTTTCCATATTACTTTTTCACTCGCTGCATACTGCCAATTAAATAAATCACAAAAATAACTTTTCATTTCAGGTAAGAACTTCAGTTTAAATAAATCATAGGTTGCTGTTACCGCGAGATAATCACCATCACCACAGTTCTTAATTTCACGGTCTAACCATAATGGCTCGAATGATGTTTTTCCCGACTGCGTTCCGGCTATAATCCACGTAAACCTAGCCTTACTGTCCCACGCCTTTGTTTGCCCGGGGTGTAAATTGGCGGTCAACTTTCCATTGTTTATTTCAAACAGTTTCGTCATTTGATTTTATAACTTCAATGATCTTGACCGCTTCTATTTTCTCCCCCCCGCTGGTTACGTCTACATTCTTAGGAGCATTCAATCCTAATAACTCACATCGTTTGTCAATACAATTAGCAACTCCCTGTAAAAATCTTGGGTCTCCAACTTGTCCCTCTACACGTTTTGTCTTTTCCAGGTCAGTAGGTTTATCGGCATCCCGCCCTTTCAATTTAGTAGTTTCTACCTCGGCATTTTCTTGACTTCGTTTCCACCCATCCCAATAAGTTAATTCAAGGTTATCTATCTTTGCGAGTTCTATCCGCTTGCGTTCGTCAATGTCGTTTATCCTGGCAACTGCCCATTCGCTTTGAATAAGTTTCAAGTCTTTACTAACTGTGCTTTGAGATATACCAAGTTGGTCAGCTATATCCGCCTGAATAACGCCCTTCAAATATAGGCTAGCTACGTTCCTTCGATCTCGTTCTTTTTGCGCCTTTAGTCTTGACCTCATTTATTCCTACTTGTTATTCTAGACACGCCAAGAGATATATCCTTGACGATCCGGTCTTGTACTTCTGGAGTTAGTTTAGTTGGTCGCGACATGTATTTCCTTATTTTTTACGTCGATTTTACATACAAGTATATCATTTTAGCTTATACTTCAATTATGGATATAAACGAATTAGCTGAGGACGCTCGAAATAAAAAAGAAGTATTTATTGCCGCACGTGGCGCTGGCGCATCATACGACGAATTGACTAAACTAGCCGATGAGTATTCAAGTGCGATAGCCTTATGGCACAAGTCGCGATTTCCGTCAAAGAAGTTTACTAAGCCATCAGTCGGGTATCTCATCCGCGCCCTCTAATTCTCCGCACTCAACATTTCCAAATTCCCTTATTTTCTTTGGATCGCCTTTATAAAACACCAATACGTTTTGGTGTGTCTTCCCCAATTTTCTACCTGCCTGAAACGCCCTGCCTGCTCTAATCGGCAAGCTGCCAACCGCCGTAACTAGAATAGCCTCGTTGTAAAGTGTCATGCCTGCGTCTTCAAACGCCTGTATTGTATCAGCCGGGAAGTTTCTATAAAATCCTTTTTTATCCCTTATATCTCCTACACAAAAACAAGCAAATCGGTTGTCTTTTATCATTGATACCGATTTAGAAATTATTTCGTGGTACACCGTTCTAAACTCCGCATAATCCATCACGGATAAATCATTTGGATCGTCGCTGTAAACTTCTAGGTCTGCGTATGGCGGACAAGAAAATATCAAATCGTATTCTCCAGGCGCTATCTCAATGCCCGTGTAATCATGCCCCAGTATAGACGCAACAATACCGCGAACAGACCCTCCGGAAAAAGGATCTAGTATCTTGCCTTTGCCTGGAATAAACCATCGGTAAACAATCTCGCATAGCACAGGATCGAATATTGAAGTTCCGCTCTGGTAGGTATCTGGGCCTTCGTAGTATTTCTCTTGGAACTCTTCGGTAGACAATTCTCGCCCAAGTTCTTTTTCTTTCTTTTGTTTTTTGAAATAGTAAGCTGGATCATTACCACTATCCGACTTCATAAGAACACCATTCACATATTGCTCCCGTAAGTCTCCAGGGGCGCCAGAACCAAAGGTTCTGGCGTAGTGTTTCCGTGACTGCTCGGATTCTCCGAGCAGTCCATTGTCTTTTTTGCGAGAAAAGTATTCCTCGTGCGAACGACGATAAGCGTCGTTCGCCTCAGATAATCCTTGTAAGTTTTCGCCTCTGCCTATTTCGCTCTGTATCCCCAACTCAATCCAACGGCGCTTCCTATCCTGCCAATATCCTTGTCGTGCGTCTAACACACTAAACGGAGGAACTATAAATCTTTCTGCGAGCGTAGCATGTTCGTTATTTTCGTTTTCATTTTCAACATCTTCACTCCTTAATAACTCATTCAACGCGGCAATGTCTCTTGACCAATCGTTTACCGTTTCCTCGTTTAGCCCCCACCCTTGTAAATCATCTGCCGACCAAGAACTCACCACGTCCCAATTATATCTACCAACCGCGCCACTCCGAAGCATGACCGCTATCTTTTGGCGTTCCTTTTCTGTGAGCAGTCTTGACGCTTTCCTGCAATCTACTTCAATATCACCGTATTTCGCAAGCCAGGTGTCGAGCCTCTGATGCCCATCAACTAATCTATTTTCAGGGTCAACCGCCAAAGTCTCAATCTGACCAAACTCATTGAAACATTCTACTAATCGACCAGCGGCCTCTTTGGATATTTCAGCAGGGTTATTCTCCCACTTTTTGAGTTGTGAGAGTTTTAATGTTACGTTAGTCCATTTGATCGGTTCACTCATACCGTTCCTTTACGCTTTTAGTCGACACGCTCTCATACCAGTCTCGCATATTCCGTTCGCCATATTTCGCACACTTTATTTTCCACCAAGCCTCTCGGACTTTTCGACCGCCAGTACCAATCCATTGTGAGTGACACTCCCTACAAACATTACCGATATTATGCGGATCGTCAAGCTCTGGTTTATTTTTATTCCTGCCGAATATACAGTGGTGAGAGTCTGTTGCCTGACGTTTACCGCACCATTCACAAATCATAATTTATTATAGCATAAAGTAGAATCCCCCTCGTCTACGCATGAGGGGGATCCGTAAGGAGGAGAAACGTGAAGCATCTATATTATACGTCTAATTGTCAATCTTTTCGTTTTCAATGATGTAATCAACAATTGATTCACTGAAGCCGTCAAGGTGAGTCCACGCACCGTATCCAATTCCGTGTTTTTCAGTTGATACGTTAATCATGTATCCTTTTCCTGTTTTTGGATTTTCAACAGTATCTGCGCTTTGCTCATCTGTAATCACAATCAGACGATCCGGTTCAAGCGCTTGACCTTTATAGCCAACGGCGGCATTTCCTTGCCAACCAAAGCTACTTGTTTTTTCTTCAAATGAAATAGGAGCATAAATTGATTTTACCGCAAGCCCTAACGGAGTTCCTGAATGTTCTTGACTTGTCATAATAGAATCTCGTAAAGCAAACCCGCGCCGCGCTGGAATCTGCATGAGTTTCATTGAAAACGAGTAAATATCAACGCTCTCACAAACTTCACGAAGTAAGATAGCCAATCCACACGCCGCGTCAATTCTTGACATATCAGACTTACTTGATAAAGAGCCATCCATACTACAAGATACGTCAACCAATAAAACAGTTTTACCGGGCAGTTTAGTTTCACCAATACTCGATACCATTTTTCCTTCAAGAAGTGGCTCGAATTTAGGAGCGTATCTTGAAGCTGCGATAAACCGGAAAGGCAAAATACGATCCGTTTTAATGGAAGTTATTGCTTTGTTAATATGTTCATTACTTAATCCAACCTCTTGCATATTTCGCAAGTTTCGTAAAATTGCCAATCCGCCTAGTTTTTCTTCACCAATCAAACGCTCCCAAGTTTCTTTTTTATCCTTACCAGTAGACAATGCAACTTCCCAAGTGTCAGGAGTTTCAAGGGTATTAGATGCTATCTTTTTGAACAGCTCCTCTTGTTCTTTATTCGCTGGTTTTGGGTGAACTAAAAACATTACATCCCGCAGCTTGATAGCACCGTCATGGTTGTATTTAGCAAAATTATATTCGTTGAATTTCAGGAACGCACTTGCCAATCCCTTTTTAATTTGTGCTGAAATTGGCTTCTTACCGGATAGCCAATAGATCGAAAGGAACTCGGCAATTTCATCCACTCGTTGAATAACCCTTGATAATGTCTCGGATAGATATTTTTTATGAGTGGGCAATCCTGCCATAACATTGCAGATCAATAATGGTACGTGACGAAGTTTCATTTTTTCGCGCGCCTCAATTGCAATCTGTGAGCAAACTTCAGGATTGACTTTTGCAATCAAATCTGTGATCCTGGATGCAATTGATACTCCGTCCTCATAAAACGAATCTTCCCAAAGCATACAGGCCATTACAGATCGACGTAACTCTTGCTCTGGATTGATTCGTTTTGCGGGCGAGCCTTCGTGTGTTACAAAATCAGATACTTGCTTTACATTCGTTTTCATTTTCTCTCCTCTTGATAAAAATAGCCGACAGGAATGTCGGCTTTATGAACATTCTCCGAGAACAATTTGAAACGGTATTTTTCATCCGAAGAAGTAACCGATTCATACACTACGGATTATTATTAAGTTATATGGGGAAAATCGCAAATGGTATTTTTCGCGCTCTATCCACTGAGCTACCCTACCTGTCTAGCAGGCGGGGGTGGGATTCGAACCCACGACCTCGTCATTAGAAGTGAAGTAACCACTCACTACACCACCATATAAAGTTTTTAAAGTTGGTTAGGAATAAGCGGATCGGGTTTATACTTTTAGCGGAAGTAACCTGAACCTTCACCATAACCATGTATATAATAACACAAATAAACCGATAAGCGCGTAAAAAACAGATTAAATCGCCGTAAAATTATCTCTGAATCTCAATTGATCCTCTATCTTACTCTTTATTTGTCTCAATTCTTGTAACCTATTTTCAACAATCATTCCGTCTAATACTTTTACTCCCTTCCAGTCCGCTAATTGAAATATGGCAAGTAATTGGATTGTCTCTTGTAAGTCTTTTTCTATTGTCTCAGTAGGGATGTAATCAACCATGTTTATCAGGGTGTCCATTGCCTCTTCTCTTTTCCATTTACAGACTTTATAATAATTCTTATTCTGTCTCTTGATAATCCATACCGCAACATTATTTCAGTTTCATCCATAGTCTTTGAGAGTTCGGCTATTTTCGCATTCCTGTCTCGATACCACTGCGTAGGTTTCATCATTTCATCGAATCCAGCAGCATCGGAATCATCGACACAATCATAATCACCAACAGTACCACAAATATGATTTCACTTTTGTATTTTTTCATTTCACCTCACTTATGAATATACCAACCCCGGGATCGTCCCTGTCCACTTGTTTTGACAGCTCCAGTTTTACGACCTGGTTATCGTCCTTGAATGCAATCCCTTTTAATCCATCAAGGACTGCCTTACAAAGATTATCAAGGTCTACCACGCGGTTATTGGATAGGTAGAATTCCATAATTACCTTGATTTTTCCTGTAAACAATTTGTCAATTCTTGTACTTGCAATAGTTCCGATGGCATTTTGCCATGCAGTCACACGCGGATCTGCATAGCCGTGCGTTTTACCGGATCGTTTTTCTACCACACGAAAACTCTGTTTTGGCACCGGATCACCGTCGACGTAAAACGATACTTCATGTTCGGTCATCCCTCACCGTCCTTTGCGGGAGTGGAAAATGTCAACATAAAATTATGTGCCCAGTTTTGACGCCAATGATGACAATAATCACATTCCCAGCCGCCTTTATAAGCAGTAAGTGATTCGCCACATTCGCAAGTAAATGGGTGCGCGTTGCCATTTAAAGCATATTCTTGATATTTATTAAGGCAATCAACTTGCTCCTGTGTCCACGGAGCTAAAGTAACATCATTATTCATCCCACCACCTCAATCCCTTTCAGCTTTTCAAGTCCGCTTTCTGTGATAACGTATTTACACCACGGATAATCACAATCGACACTTTTTACATATCCAAGTTTCTCAAGTATCGCAATTGTTCTCCACAATCCGTGTTCTCCCATATCCCATGTTGATACCATTGGATCGTTTTTGAGACATGCCAATACCTTCATAGAGTCTCGTTTTTCGCGTGGTTTTAATTTCGCTACCTCAGCACTAAAACTACAAACATGAATATTTGTAATCATAGGTTCTCCTGTTTGAGTTTTTCCATGAGGGCGCGGTGCATGGCAATTGGGCAGTCTGTTTTGTGTTCATACGCAGGCGAGCGTCCACAAAAGTCACAAAAATGCGGGCGCCTTCCATTGAAGCCGGGGGTTCCGCCTTTAGAATAGATTGGACGTGTAGCCTTGAACAGCCGCTCCCCATCCTCTTTCGCCTCTTTCAGTAGGGAGCGGATGGTAGAGATTTCTAATTTCATAGAATCAAACCGCTGCCACGCATAACCAATTAGCCATTGATCTTCGTCAACTTCATAATCGAAATAGATACGGTCACTCTCTGGCTTTCCGGCTTTTGCGGTTTCATATCCATCATTGAATTGAGTAACCTCGCGATCAATTTTTGCGCGCAGTCTCTCGTTTTCGGAGCGGAGAGCGTCCTCGATAGGGCGGGTGTTCCATAGTGCCCTTGACATATGATCCATGTCATTTGGACATTCACACGTTTTCTCAATTCCATTCGGGTCGTGAATTATTAATCC